>Ga0265798_10008483_pt1 | contig 13091 bp, 16 predicted proteins | sample P3T30metagenome_FD_192430 | JGI IMG/M metagenome (GOLD analysis project Ga0265798, IMG submission 192430) | Plant litter microbial communities from East Loma Ridge, Irvine, California - P3 T30 | ecosystem: Environmental > Terrestrial > Plant litter > Unclassified | place: USA: California...
AACTCTTCACATGCGGAAGTAGAGATCGGAGGGTTGTTCATCGTACATGTTCTTCACGTCTGCTGCTTCATCGTAGCGATGGACCAGCTATTCCACTCGGTGAAGACGCTGCCGTGCACCTTGCTCTTTGGGTCGTGCCAGCACTTCTTTTTCAGTGCAGAGTACAAATCCTCCACGGCATCGAAGTGTTTGGGGTCGTTGGCAATCAGGACTTTGGCGAGGAAGAGGCTGGAGCGGCTGCAAGCGTTGGCATGCAATTTGGAGGCGTCTTTGGCCATTTCCGCGTGGAGGGAAGCCAGGAGAGAGAGCACGGGCTCTCGCTCGGAGAAGTCGGGCGTACTCTTGTGCTTGCTGGAGGCTTCGAAGTAGGCCTTCAGGACCGAGAAGGCCTTCTCGGCTGTCGGCTTGCTTGCCGTGGTACGAATGAGGATGCAGAGGGGCATTAGGATGTCAAGGGCGAGGATGTTGCTGTACTGCGCCTTGACGTAGATAGTCAAGAGATCGAGGACACGGTTCTTGAAGTTGATGATGTTGTCTTTGGCGTCTTTGTTGTCTTGCTTCTTGCTGGATCTCTTTTTGATCTCCTTAAAGACCTTCTCGAGAGCAGGCTCAACGGCCAGCATCTGCTCATCGTCCATATCGGAATCTTGATCGTCTTCATCGGCATCTTGGTCGAAGCCGGCAGTACCAAGAGCTTCAGCGAGCTTTCTGTCGAAAGCGGCAAGTTCCTCCTCATCTTCTTCGTCTTCTTCGTTGTCGTCGCCCGAACTCTCTTCGGAACTGTCCTCATCGTCATCACTGCCACTTTCGGCTTCACCATCAACACCAAGTGCCTCGCCGTCGACCATCTCCACATCAGACATATCCTCGACATCGATCGCGGAGCCATCGTCTGAGCCGTTTTCTTCCGCAGCGCCCTCACCGCCTTCACCCTGTGCAAACAGCTCCTGCTGTCCACTCAGACTCTCCTTCTGTGTGAGAATGTCGAGCATAGACTGCAGACCATCTGCCGTCAGGCTCCCGGTGAACGCAGAGAACACTTGCTCGGCAAGTTTGCGGAACAACACAGACTGCTTGGACACAAAGCTCAAGAGAAGCTCAATCAACACCGATGCAGACTCGCTGTCCTTGCCCCAATCGCCGGCACACGCGTGCAAATCCTCCAGCACCGGGACGGCATCCGGCTCTTCGTTGTAAATCTGGAAGACAGACATGGCGTAGAGTAGAGCGAAAGCCTGTGCAGTTGCGGCCTTTGACTGGTTCTTCGTCTTGGCGACCTTTTCTTGCGCATCCTGAATGGCCTTGTCTGTGCGCTTGACCAAAGCCTTGGTCTCTTTGCTGGCAGTTGACTGGAAGTAGGAGCGCTTCGACGAGCGAAGAGCCTTGAGCAGACCATATACGGCGGCAGAGGCATCAGCGAGCGGCAAGTTCATCAATTGCGCAACACAAGAAGAAAGTCGCGTGCGACAAATAGACTTTGTTGAATCAGAAAGCGCAGGAGTCACTTCATCCGATGTAGCGGGTTCGCAGTAGCCGAGTTCGATGAAGGTGTCAAGAACCAAATTGAGCCAGGCCGCGGGAGCTGCGTTCTTCTGTTTTGAGTCGGGCTTGACGAACAGCTCGGTGGGCTCCTTGTGGGTGCGAACAATCGAAAGAAGCAGGTCTGCAAGCGAACGCCTCTGAGCATCGGCTTGCGCCTGCTCTCCTGGTTTGCGCATAAGCTGTTGAATGAAGCTAACAACACCAAATAGCGCCTCTGCGTTTGCTTGACTGAGCAGAGTATCCACAGTCTTCAACTTAGTGGCTTTAGTTGCCTGATCGAAGTTGGCTGCACCTTCCTCTATCAATCCTTGGGTTAGACCAGCGGTGGCGCTCGGATCCTGTTTCGATCTGGCGACCGCAGAGTTGAGCACCGATTTAGCAAATCCGAACAAATAGCGCTTGGAGTCCGCGCACTGGTTTATAATGGACCGAGTCACGTTGGGGGTGAACAGTTGACGGAGCAATGATGAGGGAGTGGAAGATATTGCCAGTGCCAACACCTGGAAGCCAAGTGCCTTCCTTTCCGTTGATGAGGAAGTGTGGAAGAGACCGGACTCGACAACTTGAGTCCAGAATTGTGTGAAGTCTTTGGCTGAGCGTGAACCACCGTAGAGCTCACTGAGAATTACCGGCCATGCGAACGATGGTGCCGTCTGTCGTGATCCAGAACCAGCCTTTCCACCTTGCTGCTCGTCGTCGATGGGAATTTCTTGAATGACCTTGCTCAGGACCGTCCTTTCGTTTGCGGACAGAGGGTCGTTGTGATGCCAGACGCCCTTCGGTAGCTTGACTTTGGTCGCAGACTTGGTCAATGTGAGCCAGATGGCCACACCCTCAGGAGTCTTCCAGAGTGAGTTTGCGTGGAGAGCATCAACAATGGCCTGTAGGCGATCGTCGGGTAGTCCTTTACCAACACCAACCAGATACTCGTAGAGCATTGCGCCGCATTCCCTGCGCAGCCACTGCTTCTCACACATGAGAGCTATCACAGCCGCCACAAAGTCCTGCCATTCTTGCGTCGAGACCGCTGCATTGGATTCTATGCCACTCTGAAGTACGGCCTGGTAGGCGAACCTCCTTCCAATCAGATAATCGCGCCTCTCCTGACCTCCAGCAGTCACATGAGCTGTGGTGAACTCGGCGACCTTTGCCGTGATGTTTTTGAGGGTAATACCGGATGCCTTGAGATCCAGTGCTAGCCTCAGTACCTCTGAGAGAGCGATCGAAAACCCGAGTCTGGCCGCTTTTCTGCCACTACAAAGACCTTTGATCAGCCTGGCGATCGCCTTTTCGATGCGCTCGACCTGGTTATCGGAATTGACAGAGAGATTGCGGATTATTTCGCCAGCTGCTTTGATCCTGACATCCTGCAAATCGTCGGCGAGATCATTGTAAATCTTGGCCAGCTGCGCATCCGCCTGAGAGTAGTCCAGACGCCTCTTGCGCGAAGGATGGATCGCGATCGCCTCTTGCGCGACCGCGACGTCACTGTCGTGTGCACGTTTCACTCCGCCCATGATTTTGTTGTTGATGGTGTTGGATTGTAAAATTATAATGACGAAAGGCGAGGCCTAAATCTCTAATTACGATAATTACCTGAGCTCGGTGAAAATGCATCTCACCGCCCCGGCCCGAACCTTGTGCCGGCTCATCCCGGTAAAGAACATTGAAGCGAACAACACCGATGATGAAATATGCATACAGGCGCAAGGCGCACAGGCATCAGGTTCAGGCACCACGAGATTAGAGAATGGGATTGGGATGGATCATGATTGAGATTTGGCATGGTTCGCGTACAGGAATACGAATAGCAGGGGACGGCACAGTGAACCAGGAAGATCCTCGATCGATCGCATAATGACCTTGTTGAGCAAGCTGGGTGTGTGTCGATTCGGTCGATGATGGCTCGAATCCTCGATGGGGCCTCGATTTCATCGAAAGCTTCTGTGACGCAGCAGCATCTGACTTCGAAGCTGCATCATGGCGGCTGGTCATCGAGCGATTTGACCGTCACGTGACATGCAAGATCGGCCGCAAAGTTTTGCTTGGCCCCGGTGCAGGTGGCCAGTCATCCCAGGATTTGCAGTCTTGCAGATCCGCTTTGTTTATCTCGACGCGTCGACGCGTCTCCTCGGTCTCCTTACGATTCCGAGGATACGGGTTGGCAAGGGGCAGCTCCATAATGGCAGCTAACTCCATCTCGCATGGCCAGCGTCGTGTAGGTCCAGTGGAAGCAACGGCGAACTGGACCCTCAGCGGAGGTTGTAAGAAAAAAAATCATGTAGTTCCCGCTGGTAAAGGGGCCAGCATTGCACTGGACCTCCAGGTTGTCCAAGCTGGCCGGAGAGTGTCGTCAAACGCCGACCACGGGCCAGCAACGATATACAAAAACCCTTAGCGAAGTGCCTACGCGCTGGCTGGCGAGAATCACGCGGCCGCGGGCCAATGGCGGTGCCAACGTAGCAAAACACGCACTGTACCCTGATGGAGTTGAGTACTCGCGGCCGACAATGAACGGGTCGACGGGCGTTTTGGGCTTGACGGTGCTGAGGAGAGCTGAGGAGTTACCGGTTTACAGGTGCGGCGTCCGCCCACATTAACTGCCTCAAGCAGATGTTCCAGCTCTCCACATGCCTGCCACCTGCCACACGCTGCAGACGATAGTCCGACCAATTATTGCAGCACAGCAGCACAGCACAGCGAGGCCGGCCAGGCCAAGCTGCCAATACGTGGGTGGTGTTACGGCGCTAGCGTTGCACAGCTCTACCGGAGTCTTTCGCGATGCGAAAGGCGCAGTGGGGTAGCTGGCGTAGCTGCGCGAAGGAGGCTTTTTCCCATCCCCATCGCCATCGCCGTCAGCCGCATTGGGATTATGCGGCGCGGTCTAGTGGGCAAATAAACAAACCGTGAAGATGCGTGGGCACCCCAAGACCGCGAAATGAAGAAATCGAGGAACGATTTCCAGAATACAGGGCAGTATAGCGTGCGGTGACGTAGAATGGCCTCCATCATCGACGCGATAGGTGTGCCATCACCGATTGTTCTGGCTCTCTGCCACGCGCCCGAAGGAAGCGCAAGGACGCCTGGGGAGTCGGTGCGAGACGAAAGCTGCGAACGGCTAAGTGTGCTCACGAGCGCCGCAGTGGGCCAATGGCAACAACGGCAAAGCGTGACCAGGGACGGGCGGAGATCATGGCGCGATGCCCTGCCTGACAGGCCTGCCCGGTGCGTGCCACAGTTGCTTCGGCGATTCATGGTGGGAGTCGGAGAAGGGTTGGCTATGGACCATGTGTGACGACACAGCGGTGCCGTCTCCGGGCAAGGGAAGAAGACAATGGGCCTGGTACCATGGGAAAGGCCAGACATGGGACATGCAGGGTAGAAGAGGAAGCTCTTTTGAGCATGTGGGAGATTGACTTGTCCATGATCCACGAGTGCCATGATCGAGGGATACGGTTTGACGTTTGGCATGGCGGCTGAACGTACAGGATTACGGTTTTACGACAGGCAGAGTGTGAACAGCCTTGGACGGACCGCGAGAATTGTACGACACGACCACTATACCTGGCACACACGCGAGCAGCCGCAACGCGTACCTTGCAGAGGATCTCGCCAGGCCCACCAGCTACGACGATTACTAGTTAGTTTGCAGTACTACTGTTGCGCAGAGCGATTGCCAGGCGCCGGCTGACTGGGGCCCTCGAGGGGCTGAAGGCGGGACGCCGGTTGTAAGGTGCAAGGAGCAAGTCCCAGTAGTGGCCTCGTTTGGCGATGTCACATGTCGACGAGGGCCTGGCAGCGCGCTTCAGATAGTGGTGTTGGCCATGATATGCAGCCTGGCCGCCCACAGCGGTTTAAGTCGTGCATTCATGCATGCGAGACAAGAGGTGCAGGCTCTCAAAGTGGGTAGACGGCGAGGACGGCTCACAACTGGCGGATCGTCGATACAGCGACAGCCAGTCGATGGCATTTCATCGCAGACAGATAGCCAATTCGGAGGGCGATGCGGATCGCCTAGTCGTTAGGGTGGAGTCTGTGGAAGCCGACCAGCTTCCCAGGGCGAACTGCCCTCTGGTGGTGTTGGTGCTGAGAGTGACTAGAGGGAGACCCAGTAGTCAAGGTTGCGCCGTTACCAAGCGCCGAAACGCTGTATGCATGCACGTCGCTAAACCCGCAAGGCACCCCGCTCGGGCCAACCGCACCAGCTGCACCTATGCTGCCAGAGCAACAACAGACCGGGCGTGCAACTCTGCTGCCAACCTGCCAACCTACTTTACCCAGTCGACATCTCCAGTCCTTCTCTCCCTCCCAGAACAAGCATCCCTATTGCACCCGTCAAGGACCCGACGAAGACGAAGACGACGACGACGACCTTCTCCGCCAACCGCAGTCGCTACCGCCGCCCCTTCCGCCATCGACGATCCTACTACTAGCTGTACTCGTTTGACCTGTCCAGCTACCACCACCAACGACGACGACGACGACGACATCAAGAACAAGAACATCCAGTATACAGTACCAAAGCATCCAATTGTATACGCCTCGACTCCCGATTACAATACCCAACACCAATTACCATCACCAAACCCATAATTGCATTCCACTCTTGACTCCCGGCGGCACATCCATCCATCAACTCATACATTGGACGCTTTGAATAGCTGGGTCCAATAACACCTCGGCCCATACACCGCAATATCTCTTTCACACACACACAACCACCATGGAGTGCTCATCACCGCTCGCCGCGATGCGGCCGCAACCTCCGACTTGGGGTGGCAGGCGGGATCTCCCATACCACCGCGCGCTGTACAACAATACCAGCCAGCCATTCGACCTCAGCAGTTTCGATTTCAGGAATATGAGCATGACACAGTCCTCGAAGCCTGCCTCGAGAGACTACTTCAACCTGAAGCCTGCGCGCACCGGCTCGTCGCCCACATCGAGCTTGACTGCTGACCTTGACGCCAACTTCCACATCGACCAGAGGTATGGGTCCTCCACATTCCTCACTTCACGTTCTAAAACAATCGCTCACCATGGCAGCAGTCCCAATGTAGCAACGCCTAGACGTTGCCTCTTCAGCACAACCGTCATTCCTCCAATGGACGAAATGTGTAAGTGCCATTGGCTTCCATCGCATGTTGCAATCATGGCGAGACTGAGACTGACTCTGGGAAAGACCACATGAGCACCCCACCAATGGACCTCGAAGGCACCACCCCTCCCGTGCCTTCGTCTTCGCCTGGTATCGAGAGCATGGACATGGACATCTCGCCGCTTCCCCACAAACAGCCTTACTTCGTCCACCAGGTCACTCTTCCCTCGCCTTCGCCCGTGGAAACCCCGGATGAGCAAAGAATGTCTGAAGGTCACCTGTCGCCGCCCGAAGACCTTCCCACCCCTACCGCGGAGCCCGCACAAGCACCCAGCTTCCTGCAGTTGCCCGAGTAAGCAATCCGTTCCAATCTTAGCTAGCTCTCCATCAACTGACCTTCTCCTCTCTCCACAGACGCAGACGCTCTTCCAGCCGCCCCACCCTCAGTCGTTCCAAGCCCTTCTCGACCAACAGCATTCCCCAGCAACGACCCAGCAGCGCCGAGACCCCACTGCCGCCCTTCCGTTTCGGCAATGTCGCACCCGGCAACTTCGCTAGCTCGTCGACGCCCAGTCTGATCGAGAGCCCGATCAACGAGAACGACACCTTCGGCTCGATGCTTCCTGCATGCCGACGACCCTCAACTGGAGCTGTCGGTCGGAACTCTGGCTCACCATGTGTTGGCCACGTCCGCAAGCCCTTCAGCAGCCGTCCCCCCTTCAGCCGCCCTCCCCGCAAACAGGTCCGCCGCTCTCTCAGCATGTTCCAACATCCAGACGATATCATGAAGGAGGAGCAAGAGAACTTCGATGTGACCTCGGCTCCCAACCTCGCTTCTCCCATGGAAGACGAGCAAGAGAGCACCCTCAAGCTTCCTCACTTTGTCCACGACAACGACGCCGACGGCCTCCCGCGCATCTCTCAGGAAACCATGACCGATATCCTAGACACCAAGTACAACGACCAATACAAGCAAGTCATTGTCATCGACTGCAGATTTGAATACGAATACAACGGTGGCCACATCGAAAGCGCCGTCAACTTCAACGACAAGCAGCTCCTAGCCGAGAAACTATTCGAAGAAGGCGCCGACCCTTCCAACACTCTGCTCATCCTCCATTGCGAATACTCAGTCCACCGTGCACCTCTCACTGCCAAGTTTATTCGTAGCCATGACCGCAACGTCAACATGGAACACTATCCCCGCCTTACCTTCCCCGAGATGTACATCCTTGATGGTGGCTACAGCCGCTTCTACAGTCAACAACCGAGCAAATGCTACCCGCAAAACTACGTCGAGATGAACGACGAGCGCCACGAACAGGCTTGCGAGCGTGGCATGGCCAAGGTCAAGTCTCGCCCAAAGCTTCTCAAGGCACAAACCTTTGCGTTTGGCCAGAACGGTTCCGACGACATGGAAGACTCTCCTACTGCCCAAGGCAAAGGCGCCAGCATTCGAGGTGGCCTCGGAGGTCGAAGCCAAACCTATCAGGTCAGCCCTAACGTTGCTGAAAACATTGGCTCTTCCTTCGCAAGACGCATGGCGTCATACTAGCTGGACATCCTCATCCTCATGTTCGAGCATGCAACATCAACTTTTGATTTCCTTTGTTTCAGTCGACGTTCTATTTGGCGAGGCGTTCTGGATACCCTGTCTGCGGCACCGATTCTTGCCGCATTTTCTCCTTTGGTCTTTTCTCGCCAACACCAATGTTGGACATTGTGACGTTCCTGGACTAGAATCTTTGCATTCACCGGCGTTTACACATCAGCGAGGAGTTCTTACCCGGCCCAGCTGTTTGTTTTGATTACTTTCTTCTGCCGGACTAGCATGGCGCTTTTGTTTGTTTCCATGAAAACCCCTTCAAATGGGGTTGATTGCGATGCGGCGGCGACGGCGGCGCAAGGAGAAGACATTCTTGCGACCGACCGACTTTGATTGTTTGGCTGATACACCTTTTGGGAGCCTCATCTTTTCTTGACTCTTTTACGCATCTCCTTTGTTGAACTATTACCCCATGGTCAGAAAGACTTACTGATGCGGCTCAAGGCTGCTTACTGCTACTGCTACTGCTACAACTACAACTACTATGTTATCGTCGAAAGCGACTAGAATTGAACCAAGCTTCAAACATTCAAACATCATCTCATCTCTCAATTCCATCGGAGTTTCAATGTTGCCAATGCTCTGGCTTAGGAGTCATAGTCGATTTAGGTGAACAGCATGGCAGGTATTTTCACAAGGGTGGCAACAATCTCTGATCCTCGCTTACTAGGTCTAGGCTTGTATGTGGCGGTCTGCCACACATGGTGTAGCTTTTCTTCACTCTAGAAAGCTGAATCCATGGGATCCTTGGCATGGCGTTTGAGATGGCGTTCTTCCAGACCTGCATCTAAGGATTACCCTGCGCTGCTTTCAGATTCGTCGGCATTTTTCACCATTCGCCATCAACCCCGGTCGGCAATCATCACAATAACAATCACACTAACAATGATTACAATAACTCCAATGATCGCAATCTTGAGAACACAACAAGAACCACGGACATCACGATGTTTCTCTATTGCTTCTGGATCATTTGCGAGATGATACATAAACATACACAGATCGATCGCATGCGCACGATCGCTCGTCGACTATGTCTCTCCTCATCCGATCGACATGATGAGCGATGGACGATGCGATGCGATGAGATGTGTGCCGTCATTCCCATGAGCACGCTGGAGATCATGGACGACCCTTTTCTCGAAGTTGAAAAGAAACAACCGGAGACAGTGGAAGCAACAGAAACATCAAATTTCACAGCTCACCAGTGTCTCTCACACAGGGAAGTGAGGTCAGTCGTACGGTAGATACAGTAGTCTCTGAACCCCTAACTTTAAAATTGACCCCAAACATCCCCCACAACCTGTACACGCGACGCTTATGTTCACGCGACGCGATTTTGATTGCCCCCGTCGGCCGAACCAGGGGAAGACGGAGGAGAGAAGAAAAAAAATCCATCGACGGTAAAGACGGAGGCTAGATGAAAATCATTCGTTCTACAAAACGACCATCTGCGGCATCTAAAGAAGAGTTTCCACCGCCGTAAGACCTAAAATAATGGCCGAACAGGTGGAGAATACGTGTAGTCTAGGTGTTCGGGTTGCTCTCTGCACGACTCGTCTACTTTAGGTCACTACTTGCCCCTGGTCTCCTTTACGACCACGATGTCTCCGACTCCTTTCTTCTTACCTCACGCGTTTCGTTCTTTGACGCGTCGTGTTATACTGAAGAAAAAACGTTTCGACCGAGATTCCGAGGATCTTCGTCGGCCGTTTGGCGGATGTGAAAGTCTTCTCTCCTGCTCCTCATGCAGGTCAACGTCAAGCATGCATAAGTGACATGCAGGCGTGATGACGGGACAGCTAACGGGCCTCCGTAGATGATTGCAGTATCTACCGACCGTTCTGTTCTCCTGCATACGCATCATCGTGTCTTACTCCTCTCTTGCATGTCTTACCCAGTTTACCTTCTCTACTCAGCCCTCTTCTTCCTTCTCTTTGATGTCTTGCTTTGCCATGATTTCCATCATCGAGCGATCCGGCGAGCAAATCTTTGAAGTGACGGAGTAGATGAGACAACCTCATATCCTTCTTCCCTTCTTCTTCTTCTTCTTCTTCAAAGACCTTCCACAGTTCTGCATATCTCCCGCCCGTGCTGCTTTTGTCTCTTTCTTTCTAGTTCGGTGGTAACGGGCTTGCCGTCATTATCTTTCCTCTTCGCTTTGTCACTCACTGTCTTATATCCGTCGTGTCTTGTCTTGACCATCATTTCATCTCTAGTATGACGAGGAGGGATCGGATCGGATCGATAAGGTGCGTGGGAAGACGTGGAACGATGACGAAATTGGTGTTTGGATTTCTCGACTTGAAGTGAACGAGACATTTGACGCAAATGGCTGTTAGTCTCGCGTGACGAGGCGATTACCTTCTTGCTGTGTTACGGATAAGATGGGACAAGTGAGGTAGGCATCAGGCAAGGTAAGATAAGGTTGGCTGACTGATGGACTAACTGAGTACAGCCAGAAGTGTGTAGCCTTGTGAATTGCTTGAAGAGCGAGACACATACCCGACTAATAATGCCACTGGAATGATACGTTTTGACCTAATCCCGTGTGGTCTGCTCTAAGGCGCCAACCGAAAACGTAACGTGACGATAAGTCAGATCCTGCTGCTACTTTGCGGTACATGCAATATTCAATCCTGCAGATTTGCACGTTAAACAAGCCGTGGCCCGGATTGAGGCGAGGACATGATTTCTGCGCCTCCAATGCTCATTGAAGGCGATCTCGCATTAGAGAAATGGCTTGAGCCGGCTATTCAGAAGGCATTCTGTTACTCCCACGGCTTCATTTTCTTCGAACGACGACTGGATAGTTGACTGCTTGTGCAAATCTGCACGTCCACCAGAGGCTGCGTGTGACGCAATAAGCTCAGGCACTTGCACAGAGACTAGTCTACTCGTCCTCACCGTCGGTGTTCTTTTTGTAAAGAGTAGGGCCAGTAAAAGAAAAGGTGGCTCCCGCCCATTCTCGGAAGCTGCAATGAATCCGTCGTAGGCTTGCTCTGGGTGAGCCCATAAGCTATATCGACGACCTTAGATGGATTGCCAGAAGCAGTGAAACGGTTGACTCGGCAGTTTGTAGGCCAGCAGAGAAGTCTGATCGCATTGCGTAGATCGCATTGCATGAGCATCAAAGCAGGATCAATATACTCTTCGACCACTTGAGGTTTGATCTAAGCAAAGAAGTTCAGAATCCAGCGAAGTTCTCAGAAGACTCGTGACCTTTATCGATATCCGAGACGGTGCAGTCGCAAGAAGATCGCTTGATATCAGGCCAAGCAGGTTGTATGTACGACAACGACATGGGAGCGTACGAGAAACCGGAATGTAGCGCCTATGACCAGATTGAGAGCATGCCCAGAGATCTGTCTCTGAACCTGCGAGGCAGTAAGCTGGGCAGCGTTGGTGTTCTCCCGTCAAGGCTATTGTAGAGGACATCTCATTGCGTCCTCTAGAGGTAAGTCGTAAGAAGCAAAAGTATCGAGGTAGCTTTTCGCGAGCACCTGTTGCAAGGACGGTATGTTCTGGCTCAACTGCGCAGATTTCACAATCATGGCGAGGCTAAGGCGATTAATTGCATACGCGAGCCCCCTCAACCTCGCAACTGCAGGCGACACATGAGTACGCACAAAAGCGGTCTCGTCTCTACGAGAAGGAGAGGAAGGTCGCGTGTATGTATGTATGTATGTATGTATGTACAGAGTTATGTTGTTCCGGGCTTCGAAGACCATCACTTCCTTTAGCGCTATAGCCTTGGCGGCTACCTGATTGGGACTAGCTCTGATCTGACTGACCAGCATGCCAATCCGCCCATCTAGGACATTGCTCGACCGATCCATCCGCAGCTTCGATCAACATGGAGATGGAGATTGATCCAGAAATTGCCGCGCAGATGGGCTTTGGCTCTTTCGGCGGCGCGTCGAAAAAGCGCAAATATGGAGCCGACGACGCGTTCACCAGCGCCACGCCAAAAGCACAGGAAACCCAGCAAGTCGCCTCCAAAGCAAACGCCATTCCTGTGGCAGAGGTTGGGAGCCGGAGCCGCTCGGCTGAAACCAACGAGCCCAGTAAGCAACCGCGATCCCTCTGGCGACAGCTTTACTGACGCGTGGCTAACAATCCGTCCCCAGAACCTGCGCAAGACAACATCACTCTCGCGGACGGATCAGTCATGAGCCTACAAGCTCTACGTCGTGGTATCCGTAACGAGCGGGGAGACATGGCATACTTCCTACCGAGTTTTATCGAAGACCCGTGGGAAGAGCTCAGCGCGGAGCAAGCTTGAAGTCGCAGCTCACTATCTTCACAATCTTGATGCGGGAACTACTTATGCAGAGAATGAGCCCAACTCTACCCAAGCGTGCCACACGATCTCCAACAACCTTCAGCCCTTGATTGTACTGAGCACGGCATTTGTCTCGGCTGGCAGAACGGAATCAAGTAACGCACCACCAAGCCATCACCAAGGACACACTTTGTTCATGCCAGACCTTTAGCTCACCTTAACCAAGCCCCATTCGTCAGCTCCGACACGCATCCTGGCATTTGGCGTGTTGCTCTCGGGAAAGCCGAATGCCTGATCAGACACACTGGATAGGCACTGGTCAACATTCGACTACCAGCTTCTCGCCAGAAACGCCAAAGAAGACCTTCGAAATTGAGCTGGGCCCACACGCGCTTTTGGGTTGTGCGAAGGAGTTCATGGGCAAAATTGGTCTTTGTACGTTTGATACCCAACTCTAAAAAATAATGAACGAGGTCTCGAGTATCTCCCTGATGAGCTAAATGCCCGTGTATGAAGCTCCTATGGCGTGTCATTTATCTCTCACAAAGTTCCCAGTCCTA
>Ga0265798_10008485_pt1 | contig 13088 bp, 11 predicted proteins | sample P3T30metagenome_FD_192430 | JGI IMG/M metagenome (GOLD analysis project Ga0265798, IMG submission 192430) | Plant litter microbial communities from East Loma Ridge, Irvine, California - P3 T30 | ecosystem: Environmental > Terrestrial > Plant litter > Unclassified | place: USA: California...
ACGCGCGAACGGTCGATGGAACATGCCGGTTTCCGAATCGGGGGAGGCGGACTTGTTGCTAATATGTTCTCGTTAAGCTGTCGAGGCGATACGGCCGCTCGGCCAACCTGAAACCACCACCCCGGCGAAGGCCGGGGCCCAGTTGGAAAGGTCGTGGTAACGGCGCTCTGCGTCCAGTTATGAACGTCCCCCAACTGGGCCCCGGCCTCCGCCGGGGTGGTACTTCTTCGAACGCGTCGTCTTACCGGGCGAGCGCTTCCGCGATCAGTTTCCGCGAGTTCTCGACCCCGTACAGCGCAATGAAGCTCCCCATCCGCGGGCCTTGCTCCGACCCCAGCAACGTCTCGTACAGCGCCTTGAACCAGTCGCGCAGGGTTTCGAACCCGCCGGTCTTGCCGATCTCGTAGACGATGTTCTGGATATCCTCCGCGCTCGCCTCCGCCGGCAACGCGGCGAGCTCCGCGTCCAGCCGCTCCAGCGCCGCGACCTCGACGCCCTCGGGCGCACGGCGCTTCAATGTCGGCGCGACGAAATCGCGGCTATAGGCCAGCGCATAGCCGATCAGCCGGTCGAGCTCGGGATACTTCTCCGCCGACGCATCGGGCACATAATTGGCCAGATACCCCCAGACCTGCTCCTTGCTCGCATCGCCCATCACCCCGACGAGGTTGAGCAGCAGCCCGAACGTCACCGGCAGCTCGCCGGTCGGCAGCTTGCCATCATGGATGTGATGCACCGGATTGCCGAGCTTCTGCTTCAGGTCCTGGTCTGCGTAATTGCCGCGGAACTGCCAATATTCGTCCACAGCGCGCGGGATCACGCCCATGTGCAACGACTTCGCCTTCTTGGGCTCGCGGTACGCATAGAACGCCAGCGATTCCTCGGGACCATAGGTCAGCCACTGCTCGAGGCTCAGGCCATTACCCTTCGACTTCGAGATCTTCTCGCCATTCTCGTCGAGGAACATCTCGTAGTTGAAGCCCTCGGGCGGGCGCCCGCCGAGCACGCGCGCGATCTTCGACGACTGCGTGACCGAATCGATCAGGTCCTTGCCCGCCATCTCGTAATCGACGCCGAGCGCGACCCAGCGCATCGCCCAGTCGACCTTCCACTGCAGCTTCGCCTTGCCGCCCAGCACGCTCTGCTCGATCCGCTGGCCTTCGTCTTCGAACGCGATCAGGCCCGTCTCCGCATCGATCACCTCGATCGGCACCTGCAACACGATCCCGCTGGTCGGCGAGATGGGCAACACCGGCGAATAGGTCGCGCGGCGTTCTGCGCGAAGCGTCGGCAGCATTACGTCCTGAATGCCCTGGAAGTGCCGGAGCACGCCTTTCAGCGCCTCGTCGAAACGCCCGCCGGTGTAATATTCGGTCGACGACGCGAACTCGTAGTCGAAACCGTAGCGGTCGAGAAATTCGCGCAGGATCGCATTATTGTGTGCGGCAAAGCTGGAGTGCGTGCCGAACGGATCCGGGATCTGCGTCAGCGGCTTGCCGAGATGCTCGCGCAGCATGTCGCCGTTGGGGACGTTGTCCGGGACTTTCCGGAGACCGTCCATATCGTCCGAGAACGCGATCAGCCGAGTCGGCGTATCGCTCAGGGCGTGGAAGGCGTTGCGCACCATCGTCGTGCGCAACACTTCGTTGAACGTGCCGATATGCGGCAGGCCCGATGGTCCATAGCCCGTCTCGAACAGTACCGGGTCGCCCGACTTGCCGTTCGGATACCGCTTGAGGAGTTTGCGCGCCTCCTCGTACGGCCAGGCTTTGGACTCGAAGGCGGCGGTGCGGAGTTCGTCGGTCATGATGCAGCGCGACTAGCGCGTGCACTCCGATCCGTCACCCCCACTGCCGCATGCGTCTTAGCGGCAACGATCCTTCGCGGTGATCGTCCGGTCGACCGCACGGCCACCGAGGGCACCTGCTGCGCCGCCGGCAAGCGTGCCGAGCAGCCCGCCGCCGACCGCATTGCCGAGCACCGCGCCGCCGACGCCGCCTGCGACGAGACCGGTCGTGCCGCTCGAATGACGGCAACGCTTGGCGCGGTAACGACGGTCATGGCCGCGATATTCGCGCTTGGAGCGTGCTTCGGCCTTGCCCGTAGGAATCACGGCGGCTGCCGGGATTGCGAGCGAGAGCGCGCTCAGCGCCATGAGAAACTTCCGCATGATGATCGTCCCTGTTGATGTAGGTAAAGTTCGGTATCGATGAGTGCGCAACGCACGTGAACCGTGCCGGTTGCGTAACGGCCGATATGGGTGCTGATACAATCCTCCCCCGCAAGGGGGAGGTGGCGCCGCAGGCGTCGGAGGGGGGGACACGGAACGTGGGTCGTCGCCTGCCGCCCCCTCCGTCAGGCTGCGCCTGCCACCTCCCCCTGGCGGGGGAGGATTGTGCAGGCATTCAAATCTGAAGCACCCTTGGCAGCACAAAAGGTTGCCCTTTCGTTCCGTGTCCCGCAAGGTCGCGCGGTGCTTCGCTATCCTGCCCTCCACGCCAGCCACGCCGGCATCTGGATCGCGAACGCGGACGGCGCGCGTCCGATCGGGCGGGGCGAGGCGATCCGGATCGCTGCCGATACGCCGGTCATCATGCTCAACGCGCCGCTGGTCGGGCAGCGACTCGGGTATCCCGATCTGTCGGGGCTCGACCTGCTCGAACTCTACGCGTTCCTCCGCCCCGCGCAGTTCGCGGTGCCGACGCCGAAGGGGATTGCGCGGGTCACCGGCCTCGACGTGCCGACCGAGGACGGGGAAGTTGCGCCGTTCCTCCTCCGCGCGGCCGAAGCGATGCTGGCGCTCACCGATGGCGACTGGCCCGAGCGCGAGGGCGCGTGGACCGCGGCGCAATCGCTGTTTCGGCTGCGTTGGCCTTGGGCGCCGGTCGTTGCCGAGCGGCTGAAGAAGCCGGCGGTCAACGAACGCTGGCTGTTCTCGTCGCTTCCCGAATGGGAGGAGCACGCACCGCGACCCGCCCCGCGTACCGTGACGATCGAGCCGGGCGATGCCGAGGCGCGGCTCGTTGATCTCACCGGCCACGGCGCCGAGGAACGTCCCGGCCAGCGTGCCTATGCCGGCGCCGCCACTGCCGCGTTCGCGCCACGGGCGATGCGCGATACGCCGAACCTCGTCCTCGCCGAGGCCGGCACCGGGATTGGCAAGACGCTCGGCTATCTTGCTCCTGCCTCCCTCTGGGCGGAGAAGGCCGGCGGTGCGGTGTGGATCTCGACCTACACCAAGACGCTGCAACGCCAGCTCGGCCAGGAAACCGCGCGCCTTTATCCCGACGCGGCGATCCGGAAGGCCAAGGTCGTCACGCGGAAAGGTCGCGAGAATTATCTCTGTCTGCTCAATCTGGAGGATGCGCTGCAAGGCGGGTTCGCGGGCCGCGCGGCGATCCTCGCGCACCTCGTCGCGCGCTGGGCCGCGTATAGCGCGGACGGCGACATGGTCGGCGGCGACCTGCCCGGCTGGCTGCCGACGCTGTTCCGCCGGAACGGCTCGACCGCGCTAACCGACCGGCGCGGCGAGTGCGTGTATGCCGGCTGCCCGCACTACCGGAAGTGCTTCATCGAGCGCGCCGCCCGCGCCTCGTCCGACGCCGACATAGTCATCGCCAACCACGCGCTGGTGATGGTCAACGCGGCAAGGGGGCGCGAACTCGCCACGCGGCCGACGCGGTACGTGTTCGACGAGGGGCATCATATTTTCGACGCCGCCGATTCGATGTTCGCGACCGCGCTGACCGGCGCCGAGACGATCGAACTCCGCCGCTGGATTCTCGGCCCCGAATCGAGCGGTCGCGGGCGGCGGCGGGGTCTTGCGGCGCGCTTGTCCGATCTCGCCAGCTACGACGAACAGGGGGCCAGGGCGATCTCCGACGCGGTGACGGCGGCGGGGGCGCTGGCGTCCGACGGGTGGCTGCAACGGCTTGGCGAGGGTGCGCCGTTCGGGCCGATCGAGACGCTGCTCGCCGCCGTCCGTGGGCTGACCTATGCGCGGGCCGAACAACCGGGCGACGCGGGCTACGGCCTGGAGACCGAACTTGCCGAACCCGATGCGACGCTGATCGAGGCCGCCGCGCCCGCCGCCGCAGCTCTCGACGCGCTCGTCCGCCCGCTCGTAACGCTCGGCCGCCGCCTCGAAGCCGTCCTCGCCGAAGCCCCCGACTGGATGGACGCGCCCGCCCGAGCCCGAGTCGAAGGCGCGATCGCCTCGATCGGCTGGCGCGCGGAGACGGTGGCGTCGTGGCTGTCGCTGCTCGCGCGCGTCGGCGGGCCGGTCGATGGGGATTTCGTCGACTGGCTCGCGGTCGACCGGATCGAAGGGCGCGAGTTCGATATCGGCCTCCACCGTCACTGGCTCGATCCGACCCGCCCGTTCGCCGAAATCGTCCTGAAGCCCGCGCACGGTGCGCTCGTCACCTCCGCGACGCTGACCGGCGGCGGCGATTGGGAAGTCGCCGAAGCGCGAACCGGTGCGCCGCATCTGCTGCGCCCCGCCGCCCGGTTCGAGGCGAAGAGCCCGTTCGATTATACCCGCCAGGCCGAAGTCCTGATCGTCACCGACGTGAAGCGGGGCGATATCGGTGCACTCGCCAATGCCTATGCGCAGCTGATCGTCGCCAGCCGCGGCGGCACGCTCGGGCTGTTCACCGCGATCCGGCGGTTGCGCGGTGTCCACGGCCGCATCGCCGACCGACTCGCCCGCGAAGGCCTGCCGCTCCATGCGCAGCACGTCGATCCGATCGACACCGGCACGCTGGTCGATATTTTCCGCGATGATCCGGGGGCATCGTTGCTTGGCACCGATGCGCTGCGCGATGGTGTCGACGTGCCCGGCGAATCGTTGCGGCTGGTGGTTATGGAGGGCGTGCCTTGGGCTAAACCGTCCGTTCTGCACGCCGCGCGGCGTCTGGCCGGTGGCGGCTCGGCGTATGACGATCGGCTCGTTCGCGCGCGGCTCGCACAGGCATTTGGTCGCCTGATCCGTCGCGCAGACGACTCCGGCGTGTTCGTGATGCTGTCCGCCGCGATGCCCTCGCGGTTGCTCAGCGCGTTCCCGCCGGGCGTGCCGATCGCCCGCGTCACGCTCGAGGAAGCGGTGGCCCGGGTCGCAAGCCGGCTTTCCTCCAATCCACTTTCTTCTGGCGCGGCGGTAGGGCATGAGAGCCGCGAACCCGCTCGAGGATTGCCATGAAGACGTTGACGCTGTTGCGCCACGCCAAGTCCGGCTGGGACGATCCGGTCGCGCGCGATTTCGACCGCCCGCTCAACGCCAAGGGCAAGCGCGCCGCGGCGATGGTGGGGCGGCACATGCGATCGCTGGGGCTTACGTTCGATCACGCGATCGCGTCGCCGGCGGTGCGGGTTTCGGAGACGTTGGAGCAGATCGAATCGGGCTATGGCCGGACGATCGCACCGGACCTGGACCGGCGGGTGTATCTCGCGTCGGCGGCGACGTTGCTGGATGTGGTGCACGGGTTTCCGGCCGAGGCGGAGAGTGCGTTGCTGGTCGGGCACAATCCCGGGTTGGAGGATCTCGTCCTGATGCTGGTCGCGGATGGGCGCGATCCGCTGCGCGACGCGGTCGAGGACAAATATCCAACGGCGAGCATTGCCGAGCTTCAGTTCGAGGGGAAGTGGGTGGATGTTGCAACCGGTACGGCTCGCCTGACCCGCTTCATCCGCCCCCGCGATCTCGATCCGACTTTAGGGCCCGACGCAGACTAAAGCCTTGTTCTCCCGCGAAGGCGGGGACCCAGACTCGGCTCCCTCCTTCGCGGGAGAACAAGGCGGCGTGAGCGTTCCGCTCCTTCAACTTCACACCACCCCGGCGAAGGCCGAGGCCCAATTGGAGAGGTAGTTGTAACGGCGGACCGCCCTACCTCACTATCGGCCCCCAATTGGGCCCCGGCCTTCGCCGGGGTGGTGCAGATTTTTTGGTAAGCTAATCTCGAACAAGCCCGAGACCGCGCCGCTGCTCAGCTCTTCTCCGCCATCCTAGCCTTCAGATCCGAGAACGCATTCGCCGGCCGGAACTCGTCCTCGCTGATCACCCCTGCCGCCGCCAGAGCCGCCGCCGCGTTCGGCCCCCGAGGAAACGGATCGATCGCCAGCGCCAGCGTATCCGCCGCCGCTTCGCCAAGATCGATCGTGCCACCCTCGATCGCGACCGTATCGAGCGCGTCGTTGGACAGCTCGACCTCGTCGCCCTCGGACACCAGCTGATCGACGAACAGCAGCGCGACCGGCTCGTCGATCTGCGTATCGAGCGGTTCGTCGGTCACCGAACACGCCTGCACCGCCGCGCCGGTCACGCGGCCCTTCACGACGATGCCGCTGTCGGTGCGCTTGATCCCCAATCGCGCGTCGAGTCGCGTGATAGAGAGCAGCGCGAACCGCTTCGCCAGCGCCGCGCGCTCATCCTCGGTCGCGGCGATCTCGACGATCCGCTCGCGCTCGCCGATCGTGTCGAGGCGTTCGGGGCGGCTGAACTCGGGCTTCACGGCAATTCTCCAGATAACAGATTTGGTAGTGGCGTCGCAGCCAGCCCCGCATGAAACGCCATTACCGACTCGCGGACGTGAGTCAGCGCGGAAGCGTCCGGCGCGGCGCCCCGGTACAGGTTGCGCACGAGGGCCGGCGCGATATCGCCCGCCGCCAGCCCGTCGCGGTACGCGCCAAGCCGCCCGCCAAGCATGCTCATCATCTTGCCGATATGCTTGCCGACGATGATGTCGCCGATCCCGATCTCGCGCAATTGCCCGTCCATGTCGTCGACGAAGCGCTCGGTCAGACGCGCCGCGGGTTCGCCGCCAGCGGGCTCCGTCTCGAGCCGCAGCATGACGATCGCCAGCAAGGTCGCGATCATGTCGAAGCGGCCGTCGACGGTGTCCGGCACCGCGCCCTCCCGATACCAATGTTCCGCGCGGGCCCGGCCGACAACAGCGTTGTAAAGCGGCAGCGCCTCGTCGGGCTTCTCGCCGAGCAGTCTTCCCAACCAGCTCAAAATCTATCGTCCTCAACACGAAGCCGCGCTTCGGCTTGTTTGCCCGCGCATCCTCGCATATCGAGGCGATCGGCGGCCGATGCAATCGCGTGGGACCCGTCACGTGTTTTCGCGTGCCCCGGTTGGGAGTTTATATGAGCGTGTTTTCCGCCCGTACGGGTCTCGCCGCCGCACTTGCGGTCGCCGCATTGGCCAGTGGGGGCTGCACCCAGCTGCGCTCGCACCAGGGCTATGTCGTCGATACCGACCTCGTCAACTCGGTCCAGCCGGGCGTCGACAACCGCCAGTCGGTGCTCGCCACGCTCGGCAAGCCGACGCTCGCCGGCCAGTTCGACCAGGGCGACTGGTATTATCTGGCGCGTGACAGCCGCAACCTCGCGTTCCGCAACCCACGCGCCAACGCGCAGATCACGTTGCAGATCAGCTTCGACCAGAAGGGCACCGTCACCGCGATTCGCCGCGGCGGGCTCGAGCAGGTCGCGTCGATCGCACCTTATGGCAAGAAGACGCCGACGCTGGGTCGCGAGCGCGGATTCTTCCAGGATCTGTTCGGCAATATCGGCACCGTCGGCGCGGCTGGGGCTGGCGGCGGTCAGGGCAATGGCAGCAACACTGGCGGCGGCGGCCGCAATCAGCCGTAAAGGCTAGGCATTCGCTGGACAGTCCGGAGGCCGGTTAGGCCGCACCGCATGCCTGAGCAGCGGTGCGGCCGGGCCGGGCATCATCGGCGCCGATCCCGAAAGGGGGGAAAGGGATCATCGTCGTAACGCACGTTCGACGCGATGGTTCGCCATGTGCCGCCGTAATTCGAGAAAACGACAAACATCCGTTCTCGATAAGACTATATCCGTTACGACGGTGACTTGCGGTACCCTCCGTCCGGGGGTGTGGCTTGGGCGAGTCGCTGTGGATCATCGACGCGTCCGCGCGAGAGATGCTGCTGTTTGCGGGCGTCGGACTGCTACTCGGTGGTATCGATGATCTGCTGGTCGATCTTGTCTATATCGGTCACCGGATCAGGCATGGCGGCCGGGCTCGCCTGACTCTCGCCACTCTGCCGTCGCCGCGCATTGCAGGACGGATCGCTGTGTTCGTCGCGGCGTGGGACGAGGTCGCGGTGATCGGCGGGATGCTGACGACTGCGCTCGATCGCTACGAACACGATAATTACCGCATCTATGTCGGCGCCTATCCAAACGACCGGGGGACGATCGATGCGATTGCCGCGGTCGCCGAGCGCGACTTGCGGATCCGGCTCGTGATCGGGCTACGAGACGGGCCGACGACCAAGGCCGACTGCCTCAACACCCTGTGGCACGCGCTGTGCCGCGACGATCTGCGCGAGGGGGCAGGGACGGATCGACCGACCAAGGCGGTCGTGCTCCATGATGCCGAAGATGTCGTGCACGCGCAGGAGTTGCGTGTCTTCGACAGCCTGATCGAGCGATACGACGTCATCCAGCTTCCCGTCCTGCCGCTAGTCCACCGCGGTGCGCGGCTTGTGTCGGGGCATTATGCCGACGAGTTCGCCGAATCCCACGCCAAGCAGATCGTCGTGCGGACCGCGCTGGGCGCCGCGATGCCGCTTGCCGGCACGGGCTGTGCGATCGCACCGGCCGTCCTCGCGATGATTGCGCAGGCACGGGGCGGCGATCCGTTCGATGCGACCAGTCTGACCGAGGATTACGAGCTGGGCTTGCGACTCGCAGAGCTAGGCGCTCGCGGCATCTTTGCGCGCGTTGCGGCGGACGACGCTGGGACGGTGGTCGCGGTACGCGCGTATTTCCCATGCACGCTCGGCGGCTCGGTCCGCCAGAAAACGCGGTGGATGATGGGTATTGCACTCGCGGGCTGGGATCGTACCGGCTGGGGGCAGCCCCGCGCGATCGCCGATCACTGGATGCGAATGCGCGATCGGCGCGCGCCGCTGGCCGTCGTGATCCTAGCGGTCGGCTATCTTGCGGTGCCGATATGGGTGTTGTCGCTGCTGGCGCATGGCCAAGCCGGTGGGGCGTCACCCTACGCGAACGGCGCTTACCCGATCGCGTTCTGGCTGCTCGTCGCCAATGGCGCGTTGCTGGTGTGGCGGTTGATCGTGCGGATGATATTCACGGGACGTAGTTATGGCATGCGCGAGGCGATCTGGGCGCTGCCGCGGTTTCTCGTGGGCAACCTCGTCTCGCTGATCGCCGCACCGCGCGCGGTGATCGTCTATATCGGCATGCTGCGCGGCGCGGCGCCGGTCTGGGACAAGACACAGCACGAGTTTCCTGACGCGCTGCCCATCGACGTCATCACTGACAGCATTAACCATCCAGGCCTCGCCGCCGCGGTACGATGAGCGTCGGCCGCCCGCTGCGCTTTCTCGCATTGGCGTTGGGCGGATGGGTAATGGTCCGCGTGGCGTTGCTGTTGCCGGAAGTCGCCTCGCTTCCACCGTCGGACATGATCCCACGGGTAATCGAAGTGCTCGTGCCGCAAGTCGCCGCAGCAATTCTCGGGCGACCCCGCGTGCCTCCGCGGGTGTTGACCATGCCACGCGTCGCTGTCGCATCGCCGATTTCCGCCAAGGGTCGACCATGGCAGGCACCGACGATTGCGCCGCCACGCCCCGTAGCGCGCGTTCTTCCCGATTGGCGGGCCGTCGCAGAGCCTCGGACATACCTCATTCCGTCACCGGTAGCGCCGCCCTTGGTCCTCCGAGGACCGGGTCGTCTCAGCGGAAGCGCATGGCTGCTCGCGCGTGGTGGTCCCGCCGGTACGGTGTCGGGCGGGCAACTCGGCGCGTCGCAGGGCGGTTTGCGACTAGCCTATGCGCTCGGCAGCCGTCGCAAGGTCGCGCTGGTGGCGCGCATCGCCACGCCGCTCAAAGGCGCCGGACGCGAGGCCGCACTCGGGATCGAATGGCAACCGACGCGCTTGCCGATCCGCCTCGTCGCCGAGCAGCGGTTCGCGCTCGATGGCGGACGTGGCGGACCGACGGTCGGCGTAATTGCCGGCTATGGTCCGGCCGACGTCGCACGCGGCCTCCGTCTGGAAGCATACGGCCAGGCCGGCGGGATTGCGCGTGACGGAATCGAAGGTTTCGTCGACGCCTCCGCACGACTCACGCATCCGCTGGGAAAGCTTGCCGGCGCGACCGTAGACATTGGCGTTGGCGCCTGGGGAAGTGCGCAACGCGACGCCGAACGCTTCGATATCGGACCTTCGCTCGTCGCCGCGCTGCCGGTCGCCCGCAAGACGATCCGCCTGACACTCGACTGGCGCGAACACATCGCCGGTGGCGCGCGTCCGGGCTCCGGACCGGCCCTGTCGATCGGTAGCGACTTCTAAGCGGTCGAGCCTAGCCCCGCCCGCGCAATCCGGTGTAACGCAGCCGTCGTGGATCTGTATCTTCCCGTCGCGAACCTGTCGGTCAACGCGCTCGTCATCATCCTGCTCGGCGGGGGAGTCGGACTGTTGTCGGGGATGTTCGGCGTCGGCGGCGGCTTCCTGACGACGCCGTTGCTGATCGTCTACGGCATCCCGCCGACCGTCGCCGCCGCCTCGTCCGCGAGCCAGGTGACCGGCGCGAGCGTCTCCGGCGTGTTCGCGCATTTCCGGCGCAAGGGCGTCGATACCAAGATGGGCGGCGTTCTTGTCGCGGGCGGTATCTTGGGTTCGTTCTTTGGTGCGTGGCTGTTCCGATTACTCCAGCAGAGCGGCCAGATCGATACGGTGATCGCCATCGTCTACGTCGTCATGCTCGGATCGATCGGTGGCCTGATGGCGAAGGAATCGATCGGCACGATCGGCCGCGCGCGCACTGGACGCCCTCCCAAGGCGCGCAAGCGTCGCCATCACCCGCTCGTCGCCGCGCTACCGCTCAGGACGCGCTTCTACGCGTCGGGGCTCTATATCTCGCCGCTCGCACCGCTGTTGCTGGGGTTCTTTACCGGCATCCTGACGATCCTGCTCGGCATCGGCGGTGGCTTTATTCTCGTCCCCGCGATGATCTACCTGCTGGGCATGGCGACGTCGGTCGTGGTCGGGACGTCGCTGTTCCAGACGCTGTTCGTGACGGCGGTGGCAACGATGGTCCACGCGACCACCACCAAGGCCGTCGACATCGTGCTGGCGGCGTTGCTCCTGCTCGGCTCGGTGGTGGGGGCGCAGGTCGGCGCGCGGTTCGCGACCAAGTTCCGCCCTGAATATCTCCGCCTCGGGCTCGCGGTCATGGTGCTGCTGGTCGGCGCACGCATCCTGCTGGGCTTGGTCTGGCGTCCCGAGGAGATCTTCTCGGTCACGCTGTCGTGACGGCCGGGACATGAAGCCGTGGCCGCTTCTGGCGCTGACGCCATTGCTGATGGCGCAGGCCAAGCCCGTGCTCGTCCCCGACGTGTCGCAACGCAATATCGAGATCGCCTACAGCTTCACCGGTGCCGAACTGCTGCTGTTCGGCGCGATTCTCTATCCCGGCGGGCGCCTGCCGACCGGTGAGCAACCCACCGACATCGTCGTCGTCGTCAAGGGGCCGACCCAGTCGATCCTGATGCGCGAGAAGGAGAAGGTCGCCGGCATCTGGGTCAACGCCGCGCGCCTCAGATACCGCTCCGCCCCCAGTTTCTACGCGATCGCCTCGTCAAAACCGATCGACCGCCTCGTCGACGACCGGACGCGCGCGATCTACGAGCTCGGCCTCGACAGCCTGCAATTGTCGCCGGCGTCGAGCGCGCCGGCGCCGATCCAGGACCGCTTCCAGAAAGGGCTCGTCGACCTCAAGCGCCGCGCCGGCCTGTATTACGAGGCGCCGCGTGCTGTCGAGATCACCGACGGCGTGCTCTACCGTGCGCGCGTGTCCATACCCGCCCGCGTGCCCGTCGGCCGGTTTACTGCGGAGACCTTCCTGATCCGCGACGGCCGCGTTCTGGCGGCCGCAGTACGCGACATCGACATTCGCAAATCGGGTTTCGAGCGATTCGTCGCGCGCGCCGCGGATCGCTCGTCGGTAACGTACGGGCTGGTCGCGGTTGCGCTGTCGGTGTTCCTCGGCTGGGCAGCGGGCTGGATCGCGCGCAGGGTTTAGCGCGTCTCAGCGACTAAACGCGTACCAACGCGCCGGTTTTCTCAGCAAGTTCAACACCGTCGTCATCGGATATTTACAATTATCGCGGCAGGGTCGGTCCGAAATGACTGGAGACTTTGCGGCAATGAGCGACATGCCGGGACCTGGCGCATTCTTGCGCGCGGCACCCCTGACGGGCGGATTCGCTGGCGCCGGCGCCGCGGCGGCACCTGTCGGCGTCGTCTTCGCGATCGCCGGATCGAGCAGCCGCATCCTGCTCGATCGCGCTGCGATCGCGGTGCTGCATGACGATGCCGATCCGGTCGTCGCAGCGGCCGGACAAGTCGGCAGCCAGATCAAGATGCGCGTCGGCGCGACATGGCTGGTCGCCAACATTCGCTCGCTCAAGCTGGAGGATGCCGCGGGCACCTGCGTCGCCGCGGAGATCGACTATCTGGGGGAAGGCGACGAGGACAAACTTACCGGCAAGCTCTACCGGTTCCGCCGCGGCGTGACGCGCTATCCGATGCCCGGCTGCGAGGTGTTCCCGATCACCACTGCTGACTTGCAGCAGGTCTATGCCGCCGACGACCGTGCGAACATCACGATCGGCACGGTTTATCCAACCACCGATATCCCCGCCGCGCTGTACGTCGACGCGATGCTCGGCAAGCATTTCGCGCTCGTCGGGTCGACCGGCACGGGCAAGTCGACCAGCGCCGCGCTGATCCTGCACCGCATCTGCGAACTCGCGCCGCAGGGGCATATCGTGATGATCGACCCGCATGGCGAATATGCCGCAGCGTTCAAATCGAACGGGGCGATCTACGACGTTTCGAACCTGCAGATGCCGTATTGGCTGATGAACTTCGAGGAGCATTGCGAGGTCTTCCTGACCAGCAGCGGCTCCGCGCGGCAGTTCGATGCGGACATCCTCGCCAAATGCCTGCTCGCGGCGAAGGCGAAAAGCCGTCTGGGGCAGGAGATCGCAAAGCTCACCGTCGACGCGCCGATCCCGTATATGCTCAGCGA
>Ga0265798_10008487_pt1 | contig 13085 bp, 1 predicted proteins | sample P3T30metagenome_FD_192430 | JGI IMG/M metagenome (GOLD analysis project Ga0265798, IMG submission 192430) | Plant litter microbial communities from East Loma Ridge, Irvine, California - P3 T30 | ecosystem: Environmental > Terrestrial > Plant litter > Unclassified | place: USA: California...
TTCTTAGTAAACTAATTTTATAAGTCTAGTTATATTACGCGTATTACTAGAAGTTACGCGTAATCTTTTACTTTCTAAAATAAAAGAGTTTACTATATTAGAAGCTCTAATTCTAATAGTAGAACTAGGTTTTAACTAGTAATTAGCTAGTATAGTAAATAGCCTATCTAAGACTATATAGAAATGTAGTCTACAAGAAGAATAGTAGGTAGATTATTTACCTAGAGACCTAATAGCTTAGCAAGAGTATTAATAATAGGCTTATATCTACTCTTAATCTTACTTATAGCCTATAGATTATATAAGAATAACTAAATATAGTTAATCTTATAGTTAGCTACTAGATACTTTACTACCTTAGTAAAGTCTAGTCTACTATTAACTAAGAGCTTACGTATTATACTCTATTAATAGATAATATTCTTATAAATAAACTTAGTAATAGTGCTAGACTTATTATTAGAAAGCGCTTTAGCCTCTAGCTATCTGCTTAGGTATTCTCTAGTAATAATAAGATACTTCTTACTTTAGTAGTAGAGTATATACACTATATTAATCGCGACTAATTTCTAGATTATAAAACTATACGTATTAGTTAATATATTAACTCTTCTCTTAGAGAAGTAAAGTTAGTATTTAGTATAGTGTTAAAGTCTCTTATAAACGTCTTTATATATACTAGACTACTAGTAACGTTAGAAGAGTAGAGAGTAAATAGTATTTATTCTATAATAGCTAATAGTCTTATATATTAACTATATAGTTTATAAGTAGATATTAGCGTTATTAATAACGTAGCGTATAGTAATATTTCTTAAAGTCTTATAAAAGAGCGCGTAATTACGTATAAAGAAGTTTAAAGCTCTTTTCTTCTATACGCGAAGCTCTTTTAGTGTTATACTCTTAGAAACCTTAAGGTTAATAAGAAACTAGGTAATCTATTTAGATTATTTAGCGTACTTATACTTAAGTACCTAGAACGCTCTAATAGATAATAGCTCTTCTTCTATACTTCTAATTATATAGTTAATAAACTTCTTAAGATTATTCTTAGATTCTTTTAGTAGAATCTAATTATTAGGTTTAGAGTAGCAAAAGAGAGCGTCTATAATAATGTTCTTCTTTCTAGAGACGTAGATAATATTAAAGTTCTAAAGAAAAATAGTAGAGATCTACTAATTTATAACTAATTCTAGGTTATCTATAGAAGAGTAATTAAGCTAAGTAATAAGTATTACTATATTAGTTTTAATAGTAAAATATATACTATATAGGTATATACAAAACTTCTTTAAAGCCTAAAGCACTATCTTATATTCTAACTTAGTAGAATACTAAAGGCGTTCTCTTACTAACTAGAGTGTACTTTTAAATTAAATAGAGTAGCGTCTGCTATCTACCTATAATTACTTAATATAAGCTTCTTTTCTATTCTAACTAGTATTAGTTATAAAAAAGACCTTATACTTTAACGTATTAGAATAGTTAAAGCTTACTAGTGCTAGCGCTAAGTATATAGCATGTTTAAGTATATATATTACTTAATTCTAATCTAGACTCTACTTATACTTTATATTTCTATAAAGAAGATAGAAGAGAGGCTTAGTAATAGTAGTAAATTCTTTTACCTAGATGTAGTAGTAGATACATAGCCTAAGAAATAAGTAAATATTATATATATTATAGTAAAGTAGCTAGTCTAAAAGCTTCTAAACTTTCTTACTATTAGAATAGTATTCTTTAGAGCTAATCTTATAGCTAATAACCTCTAGGCGCTCTATAAGAAAGTAGTATTTCTTACTAGAGACTATCTCTTCTACGCGCTTAATATCTATAAGAACGTAGTTAAGTTAGAGAATATATTTATAGACGTAGTAATAAATACTAGATATAGTTATCTTACTACTATAGTCTATCTTAGAATCTTTATAAGTAATATTATTAATAAATACTATAGTATTTAGCTAGTAATTCTTTAGAATCTTTATTATAATATACTAGAATACTATAACTAAGTTAGTTATATCTATAACTATAGTATATAAATAAAGTAGTCTAACTAGTGTCTAGAAAGCTATTATATCTTAGCTTATAGTATAAAGAGTAATCTAATTATATCTAGAATAGAAATCTATAAGAGAGTTAATAAGATATTCTATAAAACGTTTAGAGAACTTATCTACTATTAGTAGTAAGTTAGTATTATATATACTAATAGTATTAATTTTCTATATATTAGAAATCTATTAAGCTTCTCTATTCTTCTTAAAAACTAGGTACTATAAGTTATAATACTAACTATTATAATACTTCTAGATACCTCTATTAAGATAAGTATTAGCTATATTAACTATAACTTACTTAAGCTTCTTAGAAATAGTAAAGCCTTTTACTTACTAGATAGTATATTTAATTATATAGATCTTATATAGTAGATATATATTAGAGTATATTTTACTAGATTTAGTAAACTTCTATAATAAAGCTACCTCTCTATTAAAAAGTATTTAGATAAAGAGATCTCTTTCTTTTTATATAACCTATATTCTAATATAAAGTTTAGCTAGTGTTTTAGATATAAAGTAAGTTTCTCTTAGAAATATAGTGTATTATAGTTTAAAAATATTATTATATAGTTTTAGGTCTAGACTATAAATAGATAGATAAAGACGTTAGCGCTTAATAGCTTACTTCTTCTAGTTCTTCTATCTAAACTCTATTAGCTTATCTATCTAAAGAATATTAATAAACTAAATCTTCTTATCTACTATCTTATATAAGGTAGTAGTTTCTAGCTACTAATAAGTTTAGCGTACGTAGTTAAAAATTCTCTTATAATTAATCTTATATATAATAGTATACTTAGTAAGTTTCTACTTATACTAAATAATTAGTTTAGTGTTCTTATCTACCTAAGATGCCTCTACACTATTATTAAAGAGAAAGTATATCTATCTTCTTTATATCTATTAGATACTTACTAGAAATAATATATTATATTATATAAAACTATATATTAGGTTACACTACGCTCTTTAGTATAGGTACTAAACTATAGAAGAATCTTAAGCTAGCTCTAAAGTAGTATTAGTTATAGTACTAATCTATAAGTATTCTATAGTATTATTATCTTACTCTCTCTACTTATAATCTATAGTAGATAATAGATATATAGGCTTAGAGTCTAAGATAATAAAGAAAACTAACTTAGTTCTATCTTCTAACTAAATTTAATACTATACTCTACTAAACGCGTTATATTATATTCTAATATATAACACTATATACTATAGTTCTCTAAGTATAGCTAAGTATATAAGATTTATAATAATATAGAAGGTAGTATAAATAACTATAGTGCTAATATATATAGAAATATTAAAAGTAGTACTAATAAATAGCTTATAGCCTCTATTAGTAGAGGTAACTTCTTATAGTAGGTTACTAAGCCTCTATATTTAGTATTTATATAGTATCTTTAGCGCGCGCGCTACGCTAAGGTAAAGAATATTTATTTCTATACTTATATTAATAAAGTATTTAATAGAATTACTATAGATATAAATCTAAGCTTCTAGTAGATCTATTTATATAAACGCGCGTTTAGCGCGTCTCTATACTTTATATACTATCTTAGTAGATATATAGTTAAGAGAATTACTTTATAAGTTACTATAACTAGTAACTTTATATTAAGTTTATATATTTAAGTAGTATATATTAATAGTATTATAGAAGGTATTTATATTATATTAGAGTAACTATATAGTTAGTAGAGATTATAATAAGTATTTATAAATAATATAATAGTAAAGCGTAGACGTATAGAAGAGTATATAGATTTTAGATAAAAATAGAGCTAATCTAAAATCTATACTATAACTAGCCTTAAGGCTATTTACTATCTTAATACTATCTATACTACTACTATCTTTCTTTAAAAGATTACGTAACTAATTAGTAATATTACTCTAACTTACTAAATTAGAAATAGTTACTTCTTATACTTTCTAGCTTAGAAGCGCTATTATAATATAATTAGACTATCTCTTAATAAGCTTCTTAAGCTCTAGATTAGAAAGAGTATCTAAGAACTTTACTACTTTCTTTTTATAGTCTTATAATAAATACCTAGAATTAGCTAATATATTATTATTAATATAAATATTAGTAGATAGATAAATAACTATAAATAGTATATTAGAAGCTTATAGAAGAAATAGCTATTTAGTCTAACTATTTTCTAGTCTTTTAGTAGTATCTAACGTTTATAAGTTAGAAACTTATCTAATAGTATTTTTCTTAGATAACTACTAAGAGCTCTATAATTACTTAGAGAGTCTACCTCTCTTTTTAATATAGCTATTATAAACTTAATTAGAGTTATTAAGAATACTTTTATTTTAGTACCTAATAGTATTATCTTTAGTACTATAGAGAAACGCGCTATTCTTACTACTAATAATAATACTATTAGAATTAATATTATTAAGTAGCTAAGCCTTCTTAGAGTACTTTATATCTTTCTAGAATTAGATAAATTATTATTAAGTATTTTAATAACTAACGTAATAGTCTAAATAAGTAGCTATATTAGTAGTATTTATTTACTTAAGAATATACTTAGAGTAAGAGTCTTTTTTAGACTTTCTAGAAAGAATACTAGACGTAGGCTATTTTATTATATTATTAGTAATATTAAAATACTTCTTAATCTTAGATCTAAGCTATTTAAGCTTTAAGGTTAATAGAGAAGTACTAAAGATTTAGTTAAGGTAATTATAAAGTAGACTAAAATAGCATATTTCTTACTTACGCTTATTATCTTAGTAGTAACTAATCTAATCTAGGTTATAAAGATTATTATAAAGTTTATAATCTATAATCTTATATCTTTTCTTATTATATATATAGTAAGTATTAGTATACTTAGTCTTACTATACTAAATAGTTTCTCTCTTAGAAGCTATATTTCTAGATACCTTAGTAATAAAAGACTTATTATTTCTTTTAATAGAAAAGTCTACTTTAGATATACACTTTATAAAGTAAAGAGTATTATATAGATTCTTAAATATTAGAGTAATAGATAAGTAAGCTATAAATAAATAGAGTATCTTAGAGTTAAGCTTTATTCTATTTAGTGCTATTATAAGCTCTTCTACTTTAGAATCTACGCTAGAAAGAAGTAGAGACTTTTACTTTTTCTATTACTTCTAAAGATTAGTAATAGCGCTCTTTACCTTTACTAGATTAAAGGTAGCGCGCTTATTAGTAAGTATAATATATCTTATCTTAGTATCTATACTACTACGTTTTTAGGTATATATATTATTAATAGTGTTAGCCTTTTTATAGTATTTCTTAAGAAAGATATAGATCTTATTTATATAGTACTTAGCCTAGTTATTCTTTTTAGAAGCTTTAGGTATTATAAAAGTAACTATCTACTTATTATACTTTAGAAGTCTATAGTAGAAGAGAAAGCTAAGTTTCTTTTATAAAACCTACTTATTAGTAATATAGACTTTAGCTATAGTATAGAAATAAGTATAATACTTAGTAAGACTAAGTAGATTATTAATATACTTATAAATAAAGGCTTATAAGTATAAGCGCTTACTTATCTTAATAGTAGTATTTTTATCTACTTAGTATTTCTTTATATTTATCTTAAGCTTAGCTTAGTTCTTTTCTTTATACCTAGTAAAAAGCTTAATAATATAAGTAATAGAGTAGTTCTTATTACTAATATAATTTAGAAAAATAGAAACTTTTATCTTATTAGAGAGGCCTCTATTATTAGCTTATTAATTATAGTCTTTAAGAAACTTAGTAATATTCTTACTAGTAAAGACTAGAGTAGTATATCTAGAGTAAACTATAGAAACTATACTATTAGTTACTATTATAAATAATAATATACTCTCTACTTTAGAAATAGTTCTTAGAGTTAATATCTTTAGTATTAAAGTAGTAGAAGAAGTAGTAGATAAATACTTAGGTAAGAGAATTACTAGATCTCTTAACGCTTTATACTTCTTTTTCTATTTCTTTAATAGTTATTATAGTTCTAAATAACTTATAAAAGAGCTAATACTTCTTTACTTAATAGATTAAATACTAAATAGATATTATTCTATATAGATTATATAATTAATTAATACTAAGACCTAATACTTAATCTTTTTTAATTTCTTCTATCTAATAGCAAAGAATACTTTCTAAAATATCTTTACTATTAGTATAGCTTAGCGCTTTACTTACTATAATACTTTATTAAGTTATTAGTTTTATTAAACTATAGTTCTACACTAGTATATATTCTAAATATACTACTATAGTATTATACTAACCTAGTTAGTCTAGTATTTTATTATACTTCTAATATTACTATTCTAGGTATTAGTTAAATTATTATTTTCTAGTATTTCTAAATAGCTATCTTACTTATATAATTATCTTATCTAATATTACTTATTAATAAGAATATAGTTAGCCTAAATATAACTACTATTATAGTTCTAGCTAATCTAAAGAAAAGAGCTAAGTTTATACTTATAGTATTTCTAGTAGTTATTATTACTACGTATATTATATTAACGTATACTAACTACTTCTTATACTATATAGTAGAATATATCTCTATAGACTTTACTATTTATATAGATATTAGAGAGTATAAAGATATATTACTATAAGAACGTAAAGTAGTTATTATAAATAAGAAAGTATATAGATATTATAGCTATCTAGCTATAGACTACTCTAGATTCTCTTAGATCTTTCTAGACTGCGCTAGCCTATATAAGCGTAGGCTCTACTAGTATAGAAATCTAAAGAACTCTCTTATAAGTAATAGCTTTATCTAGATTATTTAGTAGAGGTTTATATTTATATAATTCTATATTAACTTATTCTACTTTTATAATATAAATCTCTACTTATAACTATTAGTAATACTATAAATATAGTTTAGTTATAAGTACGCAGCGTAGTAGAGAACGCGGCGTTCTAGACCTAGCCTAAACTAGTTAATACTTTATTAGCTATAACTACTACTAAAGAGAAGCTATAAGCTCTAATATCTACTAAGAAGATATCTCTAGTTAAGAAGAAGATACTTATTAAAAAACTAATACTACTAACCTTCTAGTAGAAACTTAAATAAAAAGAATAGCTTCTACTAGAAGTAGAATAGCGTATAAAGATTACTACTCTATATATCTAACGTAAAGCTCTTAAGACTATAATTACTAGTAGTAACTTTTATACTTTACTTTTACTTATACTAATACTAGCTCTAGCTATATCTACTAAGAGTAACTTATACTAGACTAAACCTCTTAAAATTCTACTTCTAAAGTCTAACTCTCTAACTTATTTTAAAAGTAAGAATAGAGTATAACTTAATAGCTAGACTAGAGCTTATAAATACTTCTTTAAAAGTAACTCTACTTTATCTAATCTAGTTATATAGATTAATTTTGTAATTAGATAGCTTAGAGACTACTAACTTAATTACTAGAAGAGAATAGCTAGAGCTATTATAGTTAACTTAGAGGCGCTAGTTCTAACTTAGACTACTCTAAAGTTAGCTATACTAGAATCTCTTAGTTCTCTTTTTAAACGTAAGTAGATAGCTAAAGAAAAGATTAAGAATATAAGATAATACTATTATACTTCTACTAAGCTTCTTAACTATCTTAAGATATAGTAGAAAAAGCTTAACGCCTAGACTACTCTTAATAATACTAATAAGAACTATATTTATAACTTCTACTCTACTCTTAATCTAAGAATACGTAAATAATTAAATAATATTAAGTAGAAGTAGTATAGTCTAGTAGCGCTAAAGGCTAAGGCTAACTAGTAATATAAAGCTTTAGAGTCTATACTCTAAGTTAGATAAGTCTAAATAGATATAGATAATACTAGAAGAGACTAGTTACTCTTTAAGTAGATATAGTATAACACTAACTAGTATAGTCTATCTAGTTAAGAGATAAGACTACGCGCGCTACTTAAGAGAGAATCTATAATAACTTTAGTAGTCTAAATAAGTATAAGAGATATTAGCTAAGTTAAATACTATAACTACTACTATAAAGAATACTATAAGAGAGAATATTCTAACTCTACTAGTATCTAGAAAAGAAAAGTGTACTCTTAGACTACTTAACTCTATAGTCTAAGAGACTTATTATATACTCTAAGAGTCTTATTACTACTATAAGTAGTAAACGTAAGACTAGACTAGAGATAGTAAGCTTATCTCTAATTACTATAGAAGGTATAGTTCTATATAAGTCTAGATCTATCTATATCTAAGCGCTTCTTAATAGTAGTGCTAAGGCTAACTTTATTAGCTAAACTATAGCTAATAAAACTAGATATGTTTTATACTATAATAGTATAATCTAGTTTTATAGTTTTAATAGCTAAGAACTAGCTATATTAGATTAGGTAGATATAAAGTATACTATAACTAATAGCTATAATACTATCTAAGAAGAATAAGAAGAGTTTTATTTAAAGAATTTTAAAAGTTTTAATATAATTTTAGATATACTATAGCTAGAGTAATAGTAGTCTACTCTAAACTTTATCTTAAAGTCTATATAATTTACGAAGTAGACTAAATACTATAAGATTACTTTAGAAATCTCTAAGTAGTTTATAGTTATACTTCTTAATAAGAATAATAATAGATTTCTACTAGTAGTAGGCTAGATAAGTTCTAATAATAGTATTCTACTTTATTAGTACTATAGCGTCTAGGCTAAGGTCTTTTCTAAAGAAGATACTACTATTTTTACTAAATATAGACTCTATAAGATATCTATTAATCTAGAGAAAGAGAAGAATCTACTTTATAGGCTACTCTATAGCTTATTAGTAACTAAAGCTAAGATATTATAGAAAAATATTAATAAAAACCTTACTAGAGAATAGATTAAGTAATCTATCTCTAAGATAGAGGCGCTAATTCTATTTATAAAGAAAAAGAATAGCTTACTCTAATTATATATAGACTACTACAGCTTTAATACTATTACTATAAAGAACTACTATCTACTACTACTTATAGAAAAGTCTCTTAATTAACTTAAATCTATATTAATCTATACTAAACTAGATCTAAGAGATACCTACTACTATATTTATATTAAGAAAGGTAATAAATAGAAGATAGCTTTCTATACTAGATATAGCTACTTTAAATATACTATAATACTATTTAGCTTTACTAATATTTTTATAGTATTCTAGAATTATATTAACTTAATTCTATTAGACCTACTAGATATCTACTATATTATTTACCTTAATAATATTCTTATCTACTTATAGAATAAGAAGAAGTATATTAGCTAAGTCTAAGAAGTGCTATCTAGACTTATCTAGTATAGACTATACGTAAAACTCTCTAAGTATAAGTTCTACACTTAGAGAGTAGACTACTTAGATTTTATAGTTACTTTCTAAAAAGTAGAGATAGAGACTAACTATATTAATACTATTTAATTCTAGCTTATACCTACCTTAGTTAGAGACGTCTAAATCTTTCTAAGCTTTACTAACTACTACTAACGCTTTATTAAAGAGTTCTCTAGAATAGTAGCTTCTTTCTACTAGATTATCTAAAGGCTATCTAAGGTAAGTAAGAGTAGCTACTACTAATAATAAAAGAAATTATATCTAATTAAGCTAGAATCTAATACTATTAAAGTCTTTAAGATTTTTAAAGAAAGATTTACTATAAGCTCTATACTAGTCTATTTTAACTCTAGTCTACTCTATAGAGTAGAGACTAACGCCTTAGACTTTATAATCTCTAGAATTCTAAACTAATCTAGGCTAGAACCTAATAGTAAGAACTTATAGTATCTAATTATATACTATTTATATAAAATAATCTCTACTAAGTGTAATTATAATATATATAATAGAGAACTTCTTATAGTAGTAAAGGCTTTTAAATACTAAAAGTATTATCTTAAAAGTATAGTCTATAATATTACTCTCTATATAAACTACTATAACTTATAAAAGTTTATATTTACTAAGATACTATTATATAAATAGACTAGATAGGTAGAATAGCTAGTAGCTTTCTACTTTACTATAGTCTACTATTCTAGATAGACTAACTTTACTAATAAACTATCTAGACGCTTAGATTATAAATTAGATAAGAATATAGTAGGTTTAGCTAGTAGTAATAAGAGGTTACTAGTAAAGCTTTAGCGTAAGCTATAGTTAACTAATAAAGATAGCTCTAAAGAGCGTATAGTTACTCTAGAAAAAGTAAGAAAACTTTAGATTAGAGTAGTTATAGATATAACTAGAGCTATTACTTTAAGTTAACTATTATTACTTACTAACTAGACTAAACTACTATACCTAATACGCGATACTATTAGAGAAGGTATACTTAGTAATAAGTATATAGACTTTACTAGAGAAGCACTATTAAAGCTAGATAATACTTAGCTATAGTAGGTAAGCTAATAAAGTATAGAACTAAATAATATACTTCTTTATAAGAAAAGACTTTACGTTCTAAAAGTAGTCTATATTAAGGTTTTATAAGCTTACTATAATAACCTCTTAGCTAGATACTTTAGATTTATCTAAACTTTAGATTTTATAGTAAAAGAATTCTAGTAGCTAGAGGTCTAGTAGATAGTTAAGAACTACTACTAGTTCTATATAATCTACGTAAGAATAAAATCTACTAGATATACTAGATATAAAGAACTATAGTTACTATCTATACTAGCTAATATCTAGAAGAATATTATAATAGACTTTATTACTAAGTTATCTCTAAGTACTCTAGAAAGGTAAAAGTATAATAGTATACTTATAGTTATATACTACTTCTCTAAAATAGTATACTTTATACTATCTAGAGGTAATCTAGATACGCTAGAACTAGCTAAAATCTTCTATTAGAAAGTTATACGCCTTTATAGTCTACTAAGATTAGTAGTTACTAATAGAGAATTACTATTTATATTAGTATACTAGAGTATCTTTATCTAATATCTAGAAACTAGATAACTACTATTAATAGCCTTTTACTTTTAAACTAATAGCTAAATAAAGTATATAAACTAAGTTCTAAAGTAATATCTTAGAGTCTATATAAATTATAAGTAAGATAACTAGATAACTCTACTAGCTAATACTAAATTCGCGTATAATAACTCTAAGTATAACTTAACTAGTATTACTTTATTTAAGCTAGTGTATAGCTATATAATTCTATCTATACTAGAGTTAACTAGTCTAGACTTAACTAAACTATCTAAGTATATACTCTAAGACTAGAAACTACGTAAAAAGGTACGTAAAATAGTATAATAGAACTTAGTAAGAGCTTAAAAGTACTAATAAAAGGTATATAATAAAAGCTATAAGCCTAAGAAATTTAAGATTAGTAATTAGATTATACTAGATACGCGTAATATCTATATAACTAGGCTTAAAAAGAAACTAGACTATAAGTACTAGAGCCTACTTAAAGTAATAGAATAAATTAGTAAGTAAGTTTACTAACTAAATCTCTTAGAAAATAGTAGAATTTACTTAGTCTTCTATATTAGTCTACTAGAGAACGCTTTTAATACTAATCTAGTCTAGAGAAACTAGAATCTACTCTATTATATTACTCTATAAATAGATAATAATATATATAAAGTAGATAGAATACTTAAGAAGAGAAAAGTAGAGAACTCTTAGATATACTTAGTTAAATAGATAAGTTATCTAGACTCTAATAATTAGTAGTTATCTTTAGAGAAGATCTCTAGTAGCGCTATAAGAGTGTTTAAGAGATTCTAAGAGTATTCTAATTTAAGATAATTATACTAGAGTAGGTCTAGAAAAGACTAGATAGGTTTAGATTAGTCTAGTCTAATACTCTAAAAGAGTAGGCTAGAAAATATACTAGATTAAATTAGTTAATAAATTTTTTAAGTATAATAGACTTTAAAATTACTTAAAATCTTAAATTATAAGTATAAAAGAATTAATAATTATATTTTTAGAGCTAAAGCTAATCTATACTAATCTAGACTCTTTAGAATTAGATAGTATCTAATTACTATATAAAGAATAATAATAAGGTAGATTAGAACTAGAAAGAGCTCTAGAGAACTTAATCTAGACTAATCTATACTAGAGTATATTAGACGCTAAACTCTATAACTAGAAAATACTAAACTAGAATAAAACTATTTAAATTAAACTAGAGATAACTCTAAATAGATCTAGGCTAGACTAGATTAATCTAGAGTAGAGTAGAGTAATTAGTTCTAAAGCTATCTTTAAGAACCTTAGTTAGCTTACTTTTTATTAAGAATAGTAAGTTTATAAAACTTTTAACTTTAGCTTCTAGAGTCTAAATCTTCTTCTTAAGAGAATTTATAGCCTTTCTCTTCTAGACTAGATTAGATAGATCTAGATTAGAATAGATAGAAGTATATATACGCGTTTACTAGAAGTTTTAGAAGCTCTATTATTCTTATAGCTAGACTTAGACTTCTAAGTAACTTTAAGAACTTTAGTATTAAACTAAATATACTTACTAGAGTATAAAGATATATCTTTATTATTAATATATTAGATAGTACTTCTATCTAGATTAGTATAGATTACTATAGATAACTCTAGACTACTTATATTATAAAGACTATAGTCTAAGTTATAATTTTTTTTTTTTAAAAAAGCTTTATCTACTATAGAGGCGCCTAAAATATTATAAACTAGAGCGTTTAAAAGCATCTAGAGATATATTTTATAGATCTTAGCTTAGATTATAATTATACTAGAAATAGTGTACTTAGATAACTAAATAAGTCTAGAATTAGCTTAGATTATACTAGAATAGTATTATATATCTAAAAGTAGTCTTATCTAGATAAATTATAACTAATATAGTAAAAAAAAGCTAAGGTCTTTTTCTTACTAATATTATAAAACGCTATTATAGTAGTTCTACTTTATAAAGCCTAGATTAGTATAGAATAGTCTAGATAGCTCTAGAAAGAGGTACTTATCTATATCTTATAATT
>Ga0265798_10008488_pt1 | contig 13082 bp, 14 predicted proteins | sample P3T30metagenome_FD_192430 | JGI IMG/M metagenome (GOLD analysis project Ga0265798, IMG submission 192430) | Plant litter microbial communities from East Loma Ridge, Irvine, California - P3 T30 | ecosystem: Environmental > Terrestrial > Plant litter > Unclassified | place: USA: California...
TTTCGAAATTCCTTGGATTCGGACGGCCACAGTGCAGCCGGGTCATTGGCGGCGATGACAATCGCATCACTTTGTTGGCGGACGACGTCATCTACCCGGAAGAGCTGCATGAGTACCGCATTCCCTTGCCGTCTGTGATGTTCAACACCAAGGACGTGCGCTCCATCACGCTGACCTTGGCGTGGACGTCGCCCGTTGTAACGACAACCTCGGACTACCGCGGCGTCGCGCTAAAACTTGTCGACGGCTCGGGCAAGCGCGCTTTCTGGGACGGCGTCGAGCGCAAGAATATCTTCCAGCCCAACGCATTGACTGCCGAGCGCGGTACACTGATGCACTTGATGCTTGAGGGACGCAAACTGCGCAAGGAGCTCCTGGCTGGCGGCTTGTTTATCGGTGTCCAGGCACGTGCGACGCATGCTTCCCAGGCGAGGGCTGAAGTCCCATATGCGCTGGCGATCACGCTCGAAATGGCGCAGTCCCAGCAAACGAATTTGTATGCCGAAGTGCGAGCTGCGCTGCGCAGCCGCGTGGCCACCCGCACCCGTGTTGGAGGAAAAGTATGACGTATTTCAGCTCTGGAGACTCGCTCGGAAACATGCCTCCTGGCGCCATTGCTGCTTACCTTATGGAAGTCGGCAATCTCGATGATGCCCGGCACTTTCAGCAGGGGGCTATCAGTGGTCAAAGTTTCTTGAGCCTCAAGAAGCCCTACAGCCATAGTGGCTTCATTCTGGGCTTCATTCCTGAAGCGACCAGGGGTGCCGCCAATACCGGTACGATCCTCGGTACCAGCCAGATCGAAGGCGACAAGGCGCTGGTTGGCACCCGTATCAAGGTGTCGTTGGATAAGTTCTACGTCTGTAATTATCCTGGCCTCGGGCAACATACTGTCTTGTGCGAGTTTGCCGGCAAGAACCAGGTGCCAGGCGAAACTGAAGAATTACGATTCGCACTGCGTTTCCAGAACAACGACCGTGCCAGCGCAGCGGTTTCCGGAGTGCCAATCTTCATGGGCGTGACTGTCGGCGAGGATGGCATTTCGTTTGAAGGCCGGACCATTAACGTCAGCAGCAGCCTGGACGACGTCATTCTCTCCACACTCGATACGCCCGCATTCAAGAATGGATTAGCGCTCCTGGCCAATGCTCAGCCAGCACTTAAGCCGTTCTCCAGCCTTGCCGCGGCAGCGGTCAGCACCACGCTCAAACGCAAGCAGAACAAGCAGGTCCATAACTTCAATCTCGGTCTCGATTTCGCGAAAGGAGCAAGTTCCGCAAGACTGCGTCTAGGGTCTTACGTGGTCGTGCAAAGTGACGATGTCGCCGGATGGAATTGGGACAACTTCGAGTGGAACCGGGATACGCACATGATCGAATTCAAGGCGAACAAAGCCGACCCGGTGCCTTTCAACTTCATGGTATTCGGCGTCGCGCGCTTTTCCGACAAGTAGCGTGGCAGAGCCGGGCGCAGACGCTAGCTAGCCGGATGGATTGCGTTGTCGTCTGCCGACTTCGGCCGTGTGTGAATGGCGCGTACCATCGTGTCTGGCCTGGGCTAGCGAGCTATGGGCTGGCCAACTGCCAGACTTTACCGCCAATGTCGCACGCAGCATCCGCCAACTCGGATAGATCATACGGCTGCGCTGGATGCCGCTGCCAGCCACGGTGTAGCTGCTCTCGTTGATGTAGTACAGGTCGATGTCCACGTCCGACCTCAACCCATAAGGCCTCCGTCGCTGCTCGCCTACCTGGCCGCCGGGGTCATGTCCGAATATGTCCCAATCGAGGACGTGACTGGACAGCGATGCCGCCTTATCGTTCCTCCACTACCGATCAACGTATGGAGGAAACCATGACGAAGCAGACGAAGACAGGCGAGGGCAAGGCCGTAGCCCGCAAGACCCCGATGACGCACGACCGCGCCTCGGCCATTCAGAGCCGCACCATGAAAGACAAGGGCACGGTGTCAAAAGACGATTTCGCGGCCCGCGCGGCGCGCGCGGCGGCCCGCAACGGCAAGGCCGGCGGCGGACGATGAGGGCCGGGAACGAGACGATGCCGAAAGACACTATCCAGCTGAATCCCGACAAGGTCCGCCTGCGCATAGCCATGGCCGGTGGGCCGATCAAGGCTCACGCCGTCGGTCTGAGCGAAAAGACCATCCACCGCATCAAGAAGGGGGCACGCACGAGCCTGGCCACGGCGCACCGGCTAGCGGCGATCCTGGGCACGACCGTCGAGGACCTGTTGCTTCCGCCCGGACGCGACGAGGTGGAACGGCAGTTGCCGCGCAACTGGCTGTACGAGGGCGTCGCGCCGACCGGGGAGCTGCGCCGGCATTTCCCGGCGCAGCTCGCCATCGGGGGCGGCGACAACGGCTACGTCGTCGACGGGCCGCCGTCGGGCTGGCAAGACCCGCTCGACGCGCTGCTGAAGTGGCACACGCAAAGCGGCAGGAAGATCGTCCTGCGCCGCGCGGCATATGCTTACCTGGTGGAGCTGCATTATTTCGAATACACGTCGGACCGTGCGCAGGAACTCGATTACCACGGGGCGAGTGCCTGCCGGTTCTTCGCGCTGGCGCGCACCGGCGACGAGTTCAGGAAAGTGCCGTTGAACGAGTTCAATGCCGACTGGGTCTGGAGCGACCTGCGGCGTATGGCGATGGAGAGGGCCGACATCGTCGACGTGGAGGGGTACGTCGCCCCCGCGCATCCGCGCGACTACGTGCCGGTCGCACGCTTCTACCGTGGCATGGTCGTACGGCGCAGGATGGAAGGCATGCGCGTGTTCGGCCAGCTGCATGGTGACTTCCGGTGGGCGCTGATCAAGTATCTGGATGGACTGGATCCACGCCGGGTGCACGTGTCGAGGTATGGCTTGGGCATCCAGATCCGGATCGACGCCGTGCGGCCGGCGGTGTACGCCCCGTATTGGCAGGACGACGAACTGTGCATCGAGGTCGACCTGGCGTGGTGGACGCCGGACGGCCGCCTGGCGCCCGCGCCCTGGCGCCTGGAGCACCGAGAACGCATCGCCGCCGCACTCGTCGAGCGCAACTGGGCAGCTGTCCATTCCCCTGGCCTGCCGCTGGCCTACCCGACGGACAGCGCGGACGACGACGAGGATCCGCCGCTGGCGCCAGACCCTCACATCCCGGCGCGCGTGGCCGAGGCCGTGATGGCCCTGTACTGCCCGGCGCCCGAACAGTGGGAGGTATCGGTCGGCGCCGCCGCCTAATTCATTCCTGCCGCGCCAGCGCCGCCCTGATCCGATCGCGACAATGCGCAACTGTGCGATGTCCGCCGGCTCCACCGCGACAGGACAGTTGAGGCAAAGCGCTGGCTGTGTTCGCCGACAAACTAATGCCATGGCCGAGAACTTCTACCTGAGAGCCTTCGGGCGCTGCCTTATCTACCGGCTCAGCAAGATACTCGCCCGGCCTACTCGCCTCGGTTAAGCTTGCGGATATTCAACGAAAACTTGTACACATGAGTCTTGCAACTACCCACTCTGTCTTCCGCGAGAGGACGTTCGAACACCAGCTTCTGTTCGAATTGATGCGCCACGCGTGGAAGTATGACCAGGCTTCGCTCGAAGTATCGCAGCCCGCGATCGACAATTCCGGGCACGACTTGGTGCTTGAGGCGCGTGGCGTTACGCGTCACGTGCAGCTGAAGACCTCATGGGTCACCGCCAGGGCCGACAGCCAGAACGTGCAGCTCGGCCTGGCCAGCAAGCCGTCTGGGTGCGTACTCTGGATGCTGGTAGACGAAAACCTCATGGAATGCTCGAGCTACCTCTTCTTCGGCGCCGGTCCAGGCGAGCCATTGCCGCCAATCGTGGACTTCAAGGTAGCCAAGCACGCCCGCGCCAATAAGACCGGGAAGTCGGAGCGGCCTAACGTACGCGAGGTACGGCGCAGCCGCTTCAGCATCTTGGCCGGCATTCCGCATCTGTACGAAACCCTGTTCGGCATTTCCTCGCACGCGGCGGCGCAGCCTGAACCGGGTAACCAACCGGCGTCGCCGCACACCGTGGCCCCATGAGCAGACAGTTCAAAAACGGCACCGCATTTCCGAACGAGGGCTTCGTGCAGCAGGCAATCGAGGCATATTTCGCGCACTTGGGATATAGCCTCCACACGGATACGGACGTCGACCTGATCTGCACGGCGTCCGACGGCCGCGCGTCCTGGCACATTGAAGCAAAGGGGAAGACCCGGCAGGTCGGCCTGGATTTCCGCACCTGTCTCGGCCAGCTGCTGCAACGCATGCATTTGCCCCACGCGCAGCACGGCGTAGCCGTGCCGGACATCGACGTCTATCGCCGACAGATCGCAAAAGTCAGTCCGTGGGTCGTCGCTGCGCTCGGGCTGCACTGGCTTCTGATCGACGCCGCAGGCAGCGTGACCATCGTCGCTCCCGATCACGACCGCCAGCTTCTACCAGGCCGGGCGGCTCGCTCCGCGAGCACCGAATCGGAATTTGAGGAAGACGCGACCGTCGCCGTTGCTTTGGGTCGCGACTTAGGGTGTTAGATTAATGTTGCCGGAAATTTCTCTTAGTTACGAGCAGATGGACGAGCAATTACACCTCCTGCTAGGGCGTTTTTTTGTGACCTTCGCAGGAGTCGAGCTGAATCTTTCCTTACGCGTTGGCGGCGCTGGATCGTTCAGTCAGAAACTCGAGCGCTTCATCGATAATCTTGGTGCCCGATTCAGTGACAATGATGAAGAGTTTGCGAAGATTGCGACTTGGTATATGGCCGCGGACTCCATGCGCGAGACCAGGAATCTCTTCGCCCATGGTCGTTGGGGAATACTTCAGAATGCGCAGCTCGTTGCGCATGTCACTGGCTATCCACCCAACGCACAAATCGAACGCCGTTTCCCTTTATCTGGGCTCGACAACTTGGTGAAAGATGCTGAATTGCTCAACAAAGAACTGACTAAAATTGCTTGGTGATCGCGACCGCTATCGGAGCCAGAAGCAGCCGTTCGGACCCTCGGCACTACAGTGCGCGGCCGTAAGTAAATTTACGTTACAATTTTGACATGAGAAATCGAGGCGACCACATTACTGCTTCTCATGTTGATTTGGCAATCCTCATCAAAAAATCGCGTGGAGAACGTGCTGCAGTAAAATTTCTCCACGAACAGAAGGTTCCGGCCGAGGTTGCCCTTCGCGTAGTGTCAAGAATCTTTAACAAGTGTCGCGACTGATTAGAGCTGTTGATCTCTAATACCGAATCCCACATAGCCGGCTCATCGAAGCACGTCTGTTTGGGTTAGAAGCGGGCCGTAGAAGCGCTGAGTGTGCAGCAATCCAAGGCATGGAGCGTACTGGGCAGTAAACGGACTCGAAGATCACACCGACCGACGCTGGTGTGGGAAGGACACTACAAGAATGAGGGTGCGGATCGCCCGCTTCCCCCTCACATGGAAAGAGTTAATGGCGTTGAGCGTTCTGGATTTCGTCGACAGCACGCTCGTAAAGCTCTCGAAAATCATACTCTTCCTGGTTTGCCAGGTTCCCACTGATGAATCGACGCTGCATCGTGCGCACAGCTACGTGGGGCGGACCGACCAGCTTGTTGAAACGGTTAACGAGCTCGGTTCGATTGGCAATGTCGAAATCAAAAGGCTTAAGGACAGGTTCAGACATTGGCAAGCACTTTCGCTCAGCAGTAAGAGCCACAATCTTACTATGTTGATAATTTTTCACGCGCGCGGATGGGCTGTGCACTAATAGGTTTGCTCACCTGACCAGAAGTTGCCAGTTGCTGCGAATCCGCCATGAGCGACGAGCTGATATTCAACAGGCCTTCCTTTCTCTTGCCTGTTCTCTCATCTGTTGGCGGTATGTCGAAAGGTTTTGTTAGGCGCTTTAAAGTCTACTAGCCGCCCAACCCGCACTGCGGTTGACGTCTGCTGCTGGACGCAATTCTTACCGGGCCAAGACATCCACAAAGGGTCCGTAGAACCCTCATCCGAGCAATCAGCACACCAACCGCCACTGCCGAGGCGCTGCATACGAACTGCGCGGAGCGGGAGCCGCCGACGTGCAAGCTCAGTCACGCAGTTCTTTCAGGCAGGCCACTCCAGATGAAAAAATGGTACATCGACTGTGACGGCACATCGCGGCGGGTGTCGGCGTGCTCAAGCAAATGGAACACGCAGCGCGGCCATAAATCTGCACCTTGACCCGTCAGACGTTAGATGGACGTACACCCAGAACCGGGTCTTGTAGCGGATGAACAGTTCTCACGAAGTGTTGTTAAAAATCGGAGATGATGCCATCATGTAAGAATATTCCTACGTAAAAAATTAGGATTCGGCAGAAGAGGACGCCTTGCGCGGTTTCGTAAATACAGATCATCTTTCGGTGCCACCAGATGCACTGCACATGTTTTAAGTCATGCAACAGATCACGTGCAAGCTTGCCGCGCGCGATGAATACAGCACCTACGTAATCAACTTGAACCGGTTCAGGAATGACAAGCGCGAACACGACCACAGGGCACTCCACCGCTGAAATCATCCAGATCAGCGACCCCGCCGATTACAGCACAACATGGGACGCGTACCCGCACAGCCACCTTATCCGGGCAACCCGCCAATACAAGGTTTTCATCGATCCGGATGGGGAGCTGGACTGGGTTACCACTCCTGAGCTGGACAAGGAGAGGGAAGCACGGCCTCTACCTCAGCGCAAAGCTGCCAACCATATTATGGGAAGGGTTGCGATCGCCCAGGCGTCGCCAAGCGACGCCCTAGATGCCAAGGTACGTCTGAGATTTGATTGTCTTCTCGGTGAAGCCTTGGTATGCACGTTCGAGAGCGACTTCGACACGGCGGAAAAAATGGTCGACGCGGCCATCAAATTTCATCGGGAACGCAAAGAGGAAGTGTCACGCTCTTGGTACCTGCGCGCGGCATTCCGGATCACGGCGGTCGCGATGGGTATCGGCTTGCTGGTCTGGCTCACCCGAGACATTCTTGCCCCCTACATTGGCGCCCCGGCCGTTCAACTCATCCAGCATGGCGCCGCCGGCACCTTGGGCGCACTGTTGTCGGTCATTGCCCGCAGTGGGAAACTGCGCTTCGATTCAAGCTCGGGCCAGGCTTTGCATGACCTGGAGGCAGGCTCCCGGATTTGCGCCGGCGCCATAGCCGCTGTCCTGGCCGTTCTTGCGGTGAAATCCGGCCTGATCCTCGGCCCCCTTGCTTCGTCGGCAAATTCGCAGTACACGCTGCTCTTCGCTGCCGTAGCAGCAGGAGCAGCTGAGCGCTTCGGCAGCTCGATCATCTCACGCTTCGAGTCCATCAGCATGGGCTTGGGCAAGTCTACTAAAACGAACACGGAGGAAGAAGAGTGATTAGAAGTGCACTGATTATTGGGAGCCCGGACGACCAGATCCAGGGTGTGTATGACGACATGCACAACTATCGCCGGTTTTTCGAGAGCGCAAGCGGCGGCGGCTGGCATCCCCATGAGATAACCACGCTGGAATGTCCATCGTCATCGCAGGTCAAGGAACATCTTGCCGGTATGAAACGTGCAGATTATTCGATCGTCATCTTTGCCGGCCATGGTTATTATTCGACTGCTCGCCGCTGCACCATGCTTGAGCTGCGTAAGAATGATCAGATCGAAGACTATGCACTCAAAGTCGGCGCTCCAAAACACACGCTGGTAATCGATGCCTGCCGTGTGGTAGTTCAGGACAAGATAATGAAAGCGGCGATGGAATCACTCGTTGCCAGGTCCGATACGTCAGACCTCGCGGGAAGCCGGCTGCTGTTCGAGAACGCTGTCCGGGCCAGCGCCGCCGGTCTCGCAGCGATGTACAGTTGCTCGGTCAACGAAACGGCGGGAGACATCGCCGGCACTGGAGGGCGCTATTCTTCCTCGCTCCTAGGGGCTTCGGAAGAGTGGGCTAAGTCGTCTCGTGGCGGCGTGCTGTCGGTCAGCGATGCACATGACCGGGCGATCCGTCTCACGGTATTGCACAGTGGTGGACGACAAAATCCGGTAGGAGAATTTCCTAGATCCATCCCGAGGTTCCCTTTTGCGGTAAACGCGTAAGTTAAGCTGCAACTTGCTCTTGTAGTCCAGCTGTGCCAGCTGGACTACAAAGTCAACTTTACCATTCGACACATGCTGCTTGTGGTCCTTCGCATCTAGCCTCTCGATCGCCGGTTTTCCAAGAGAGCTGCAGTCGGGAATTCTGACAAGTACTTGTACTTCCTTAGCAGCTCCCGTTGCGTCGGATTATTTGCTCGAATAACTGAAAAATTATGACGCGCATCCGACGCCTCGAAATTCGAAATTTCCGTTCGATACAGACGTTCGATTGGACTCCGTCCAACGGCGTGAACTGCCTTATTGGCCCAGGGGACAGCGGCAAGTCGACCATCCTCGATGCTATCGACCTGTGCCTCGGAGCACGGAGGAGTGCACCTTTCTGCGACACAGATTTTTTCGGTCTGGATGTCACCCGGACTATCGTGATTGCAATCACATTCGGTGCACTACCTGACGCGCTCAAGAATATCGATACCTACGGTGAGTTCCTTCGCGGATTCGACCTCAGCACTGGGCTGCTTGAAGACGAGCCACGCGCGGGACTGGAAACAGTTCTGACGCTGAAGCTGGAGGTCAAGAGCGACCTCGAACCGAGTTGGACGCTCCATTCTGACCGAGCCGCCCGCCAGCAAGTGGAACGGGCTTTGGCCTGGAAGGACCGCAGCCTCCTGACACCAGCCCGAATTGGCACCTACGCGAACACCAACCTTTCCTGGGCTAGGGGTTCGGTGTTGAACCGGCTCACGGAAGAGCGCGCGAGCCTTGGCTCTGAACTTGCCGGCGCAGCACGGGCCGCTCGGGCCACCTTCGGCGCGCAGGCTGGCCCACAACTCGCCCAGACGCTGCAAGTGGTTACCCAGACAGCGACTAGTCTGGGCGTAGCCATCGGTGCGAGCGCTCAGGCGCTACTTGATTCTCACTCAGTATCGATTGGCGATGGTGCTATCGCACTCCACAACGAAGCCGGCATTCCTCTGCGGTCGCTAGGCACCGGTTCTGGGCGTCTCCTTGTTGCGGGGTTGCAAAGGGCGGCGGCGGCGGCGGCCACCGTCGCCTTGGTAGACGAAGTCGAGTACGGACTTGAGCCGCACCGTCTCATGAGACTTCTTGATTCACTAGGTGCGAAAGACACGACTCAACCGTTACAGGTATTCATGACCACCCATTCACCGGTGACGCTTAGGGAACTCGCTGGCAACCAGCTTTTCGTCGTGCGTCAGCGTTTGGGAGTCCACACTGCCACGTGCGCTGGTACTGATGGCGGCGTTCAGGGTACCTTGCGCAAAGCGGCCGAGGCATTCCTGTCCAAGTCTGTCATCATCTGCGAAGGCGCCAGCGAGGTCGGATTCGCCCGCGGGATGGACCAGTGGTGGGTTCACTGTGGCGCCACGTCATTCCTAGCCAATGGAGGCTCATACGTGGACGCAGGCGGAGGAAGCCCCGACCAATGCTTTACGCGTGGGGAGGCGTTCCTTCAGTTGGGCTACCGCGTTCTTGTTTTCGTCGACGCGGACAAGCCGGTTTCTACCGCCGGACTCGTCGAGAGATTCGTTGCGGCCGGCGGTCAGTATCTTACATGGCGGCCCGGGTTGGCACTCGAAGACGAGCTGTTCCTCCATTTAAGCGATGACGCGGTGGACGCGCTACTGCACAAGGCAGATGAGATGGTTGGCCGGGACCTCATGGCTGAGCACATAAAATCTAAGTCAAATGGACAAATCACGTTGGAGAAAATAGAGGTCGAGCGGCTGCTTGACGGATACACACCTGCGAGCCGTGCGTTGCTTGGACTTGCCGCCCGCAACAACAAGAACGGCTGGTTCAAATCAGTGACCTGCTTCCAGGAAATCGCCAGGGAAATCGTCGGCCCACAGATTGCAAAAGCAGAGCAGGGCTTCATCGGAGTCACGAACCAACTCTGGGGGTGGACGAGTGCCGCCGCCTGAAATTGACATCTTTCAAACGCGCTTAGGCTCAGTTACCGCCCCAGCCGGATGCGGCAAGACCCAGCTCATCGCGGATGCGCTGAGTCAGCACACAGGCATCAAGCCAGTCTTGGTGCTAACGCACACCAACGCTGGAGTCACCGCGCTGCGTGCCAGACTCCAGCGTGGCGGCGTCCCGAGCGCGGCGTACAGAATGTCGACCATTGACGGTTTCGCCATGCGGTTAGCGGCAAAGTTTCCGCTTCGCGCGGGCCTCAACGCGAGCGTTCTCGATCTAGCCAACCCGAACGCTGACTACCCAGCCATCCGAGTCGCCGTGCAAAGACTCCTACAGGCAGGGCACATCGGTGACCCCATAGCTTCGACTTATTCGCGCTTGCTGGTGGATGAGTATCAGGACTGCAATACCGCGCAGCATGCCATCGTCTGTTCCATCGCGCAGACGCTGCCCACTTGCATTCTTGGTGACCCGATGCAGGCGATATTCGGCTTCCGCGACCCGCTGGTCCACTGGGAGCGTGAGGCTCAGGCTGCATTCGCGCCCATCGGCGCACTGCAGACTCCCTGGCGATGGCGGCTCGCAGGCATGGATGCACTAGGCGCCTGGCTACTTCAAGCCCGAATGTTATTGCAGGCGGGCCAGCCTGTGGATCTGCGTGAAGCGCCAGAGGGCGTTGAGTGGGTTCGCCTGACCCAAGGCATGGAAGTGCACCAGAGACTGGCGGCCGCCCGGGCGGAGGCGCCAAACCGAGATGGCCGCGTTTTAGTAATTGGCGACTCTATGAATGCCAACGGTCGCCATCAACTTACCATGCAGACGCCAGGAGCCACTTCCGTCGAGGCCGTCGACTTGAAGGACCTGCTGAACTTCGCGCGCCAATTCGACTTGGCGAGTCCGAACGCGCTGCGACTGCTTGCCGAGTTCGCTACTTCACTGATGACCGGTGTGGGGACCGCCAACTTGCTCGCGCGAGTAGAAACGATACGAGGCGGCCGAGCCCGCACGCCTGCTACGCCTGCAGAAGCCGCAGCAGTGACGTTCATGACGACTCCCAACCACACGACCTCGATTGACCTCCTCCTGTCGCTCGCAGACCAACACGGTGCGCGTGTCTACCGCCCGGAAGTGCTGCACTGCTGTATCTCAGCGCTGAGAGTAGCCGGGAGCGAAGGTGGGTTCCTTGGCGCAGCGAGGCAGGCTCGCGAGCGTAACCGCCATCTGGGTCGACCGCTGGGCCGGCGCGCCGTTGGAAGCACGCTTCTCCTGAAAGGACTAGAGGCTGACGTCGCGGTCATTCTTGAGCCCGAGCGAATGACTGCGCAACACCTCTACGTGGCTCTCACACGGGGGGCAAGGCGAGTCGTGGTTTGCTCATCGACGCCTTTGCTAACGCCCGCCGCAGGCCGCTAGCGAACGCTCATTCAACAGCTGGGTTACCTTTTTTTCCAACCCGACGTTCGGGTGCGCAACGACAGCTCTGCGCCCATCCATGGAAGGCCTGCTTATGGATTGGAGCAGAAGGGCGCATCCGATGGGCTGGTCACGATGCTTCTTCAACAGGCATTCTGACTCCTCCCAATCCCGTTATCTCAGCGTGCTCATATCGTTACCGCTTGTGCCACGTCAGCTCGTATCCTGCAGCTTTGAAGTTCCGGCAATGGCGTCTACAGAGATCAATCCTGGCATTGATCGCACTGATACAAGACAAGCAGCGGCCCACCGGGGCCGGCCAACCGAGGACTCTCATGAAGCAAATTCACGAACTGCTTGCCCAGTGCTGGCCATATGCACTGGGCCGTTTCTCTGGCCAGGCCCAACGGCTCGCCTGTGCGGCTCGACTCGCACCACGAGTCTCGCGCGATATCACTGCAGAATTACATGGGTTTACATCCTGGACCAACCTCTGCAATGTGGTGTGCACCCTGCAAGATGTGGACTTGCGGTCCATGTCCACGACCAAAACGAACTTGACCAGACCGAGCAGAGCCTTCTTGCACACATGATGCCCGAGCTTGTACGTTTCGTGGGGCTGGATCGACCTGATCGTCCTGGAGCACTTGAGGAGTTGCTGCTGAACCTGCCACGCGAAATTACCGACACTGATAACGACATCATTGAACGCGAGCTTTGGAAGAGATATGCCGACGTGAAGCTGGAGTTTGCGTACCGGACACTCTGGGCTCCTCGCTTCGGTCTGTCGAACCGGGTTCAGGAGATAGTGGTCGACCTTGCAGAAAAGCTGCTGAACGGCATAGGCCGGCGTCCGCCTCTTGCTGCCACCCGCGACGAAGCCGTCAAGCTTGCACTGAATATATATGTCGGCGCCGAGTGCTTGCGAGAACAGAACCCTGGACCAATCGCGCATTATCTGAACAAGGAAGCCCGCCGTTTGCCGGGGGTTCCCGAACTTGTTCCACTCAATGTGTGGATGAATGCGCCGCTCTTGGCGGCACAGATTCAATGGGCTAATCCTGTAGACCTGGATGGCACTCACGAGGACGGGATCCGGCTCGCGCTTCTGCCACATGGACGACGTGGGACCTTTGTCCGGCTGACCACGGCGCTGGGCCATGCTGCCGCACCAGACAATGAGGTGATCGTGCCAGATCTGTCACATATACCCGAGGCCGCAATGCTGGGGAGCCTGCCCATCGATGTGCGAACGATATCCATGACCGAAGCGCAGGACATCTTGAATGCTCCCGATAAAGCCGGTTGGCTCGCGCTGATGTTTGCTTGAGATATCACTGTTTAGCTTCAGCAATAAAGAAGAGCCTCAAGACAAAGTGTCGAGGCCCTTCGTTGTGTCAAACTTTATTTGTTTGTGTCAGACTTTATTTGTTTGTGTCAGACTTTATTTGTTTGTGTCAGACTTTATTTGTAATTCACAAATGAACCGCCTCATGAAGTCTCTTACTCGACCGTCACGGACTTCGCCAGATTACGCGGCTTGTCCACATCCGTCCCCCGCGCCAGCGCCGTGTGATAAGCCAGCAACTGCAATGCCGCCACGTGCAGGATCGGCGACAGCAACCCATAGTGC
>Ga0265798_10008489_pt1 | contig 13081 bp, 12 predicted proteins | sample P3T30metagenome_FD_192430 | JGI IMG/M metagenome (GOLD analysis project Ga0265798, IMG submission 192430) | Plant litter microbial communities from East Loma Ridge, Irvine, California - P3 T30 | ecosystem: Environmental > Terrestrial > Plant litter > Unclassified | place: USA: California...
CGTGCTGTTCTCGCACCCGGCCGACTTCACGCCGGTCTGCACGACCGAGCTGGGCTATACCGCCAAGCTGAAAGACGAATTTGCCAAGCGCAACGTGAAAGTGCTGGCAGTGTCCGTGGACGAGCTTGAGTCCCACCATGGCTGGATCAAGGACATCAACGACACGCAGAACACCACGGTCGACTTCCCGATCCTGGCCGATGCCGATCGCAAGGTCGCCACCCTCTACGACATGATCCACCCGAACGCCAGCGTCACCGCCACCGTTCGCTCGGTGTTCATCATCGACCCGAACAAGAAGATCCGCCTGACCATCACCTACCCGGCCAGCACCGGCCGCAACTTCGACGAAATCCTGCGCGTGATCGACTCGCTGCAACTCACCGACAGCCACAGCGTGGCCACCCCGGTGAACTGGAAAGACGGCGACGACGTGATCATCGTGCCCTCGCTGAAGGACCCGGAAATCATCAAGCAGAAGTTCCCCAAGGGCCACACCGAAGTGCGTCCCTACCTGCGCATCACGCCGCAACCGAACAAGTAATCCGGCCCTGACCCGCCTGGCGTTCAGGCGGGTTGTCTCCCCGAACAGGCATCCAGTTCCGGCCTGATCTCGGCCATGATTTTCCCGATTCGCCCGATCCGGACCTGCTTTCCGCATCGGGCGTTTCCGTCTCTTGCCCTGCTGTAGCGACGACTTGCCGTGTGTCGTCTGCAGCTGAGCGCCGCCCCGCCGTTTTCGTTTCTCCACGCGTTGCCATGACCTCCCAGACTTCAGCTCCGCTTGCACGTTTTCGCGTGCTCGACATCTCACGCGTTCGCGCCGGCCCCACCTGCGCCCGTTTCCTGGCCGATTTCGGCGCCGATGTGATCCGCATCGAAGCACCTGCCGGGGTCGATCCGAACGAAGCGATATTTGCCGACCGAGATAGTGGCGATTTCCAGAACCTGCATCGCAACAAGCGCTCGCTGACACTGAACCTGAAAAAGCCCGAGGGCCTGGCGATCTTCCGCCGCATGGTGGAAGACGCGGATGTGGTGCTGGAAAACTGGCGGCCCGATGTGAAGACCCGCCTGGGGCTGGACTACGAATCGCTGAAGGCCATCAATCCGCGCATCATCCTGGCCAGCATCTCGGGCTTCGGTCAGGATGGCCCCTACGCATGGCGGCCGGGTTTCGACCAGATCATCCAGGGCATGGGCGGGCTGATGTCGGTGACCGGTTTTCCCGGTCAGGGCCCGGTGCGGGCGGGCGTGGCCATCTCGGATTCCAGCGCCGGCATCTTCGCCGCCATGGGTGTGCTGACGGCCCTGCTGGAACGCGAACAATCGGGCCAGGGCCAGTGGGTGCAGACCTCGCTGCTGCATTCGATGATCGCGATGATGGACTTCCAGGCCGTGCGTTATCTGGTCGACGGCAAGAATCCGGTGCAGATCGGCAACGACCATCCGCTCTCCAGCCCCATGGGCCTGTACTACGCGGCAGATGGCGCGCTGAACCTGGGGGCCTCGGGCGAGGGCAACTGGAAGCGCTTGTGCGATGCGCTGGAACAGCCCCAGTGGTTTGCCGACCCCGAGTTCGTCAACGAGAAGCTGCGTGTGATCAATCGCGAGCGGCTGAACCTGGAATTGAATGCGCTGTTCAAGCGCAACACGGTGGCGCACTGGACCGAGTTGCTGAACCGTGCGGGTGTGCCGTCCGGCCCGGTCTACAGCGTGCCGCAGGTCTTCGATGACGAGCAGGTCAAACATCTGGGCGTGGTGGGTGAAGTGGCGGGGCCGGATGGTGACCCCTTGCGTCTGATCACCCAGCCCGTGGTGTTGGCCCGCACGCCGGCGCAGTTGCATACTGCAGCGCCGGGTTTGAGCGAGCACAGCGAGCAGATCCTGGCCTCGCTGGGTTACGACGACGCGGCCATTGCCGCCTTGCGCGCCGCCGGTGCAATCTGAAGGAGTTCCCGATGCCTGAAGTACGTTTGCAAATCCAGGATGCGGTCGCCCGCGTGACCTTGTCCAACCCCACACGTCTGAATGCGATGACGATGTCCATGTGGACGCAGCTGGCCAATGCTTTCGATGCGATCGCAGAAGACGCCAGCGTGCGGGTGGTGGTGCTGGCCGGCGACGGCGACAAGGCCTTTGTGTCGGGCGCTGACATCTCCGAATTCGAGACCCAGCGCAATTCGGCCGCGCAGGTGCTGGCCTACGAAGCAGAAGGCGATCGCGCCCGCGACGCCATGCTTGCCTGCTCGCGGCCAGTGATTGCGGCGATCCGTGGCGTGTGTGTGGGCGGTGGCCTGGGCCTGGCCGGGGCGTGCGATCTGCGCTACGCCACGCGCTCGTCGCGTTTTCGCATGCCCGCCGCACGTCTCGGCGTGGGCTACGGTCTGGAAGGCACCAAGCGTTTTGTCGACGTGCTGGGGGCGGCGCGTACCGCGGAGCTGTTCTACACCGCGCGCATGTTCGACGGTGATGAGGCCGAGCGCATCTGCTTTGCGCACAAGGTGTTTGCCGATGCGGATTTCGACGCCGCCATCGAGGGCATCGTCAGCGGCATCGCTGCCAATGCGCCGCTGCCCATCCTGGCCGCCAAGCTGGCAATCCGCGAGGCCCAGAAAGATCCGGGCGAGCGCGACGAACAAGTGGTGGCCGATGCGGTGAAGGCGTGCTTCGACAGCGAGGACTACAAGGAAGGTCGGCGCGCGTTCATGGAAAAGCGCACGCCAAAATTCGAAGGACATTGAGCGACGCCTGAGGTCGGCATTGTGCTGGCAACGACAAAAGGGCGCGCCTCTCGGCGCGCCCTTATCGCATCTGCCGGGCCGCGGGAAGCGGCCTGCGAATGATCAGAACGTCGCGATCCCCGCACCCTTGAATTCGGTCTCGATGAACTTGCGAATCTCTTCCGACTGGTAAGCCTTCAGCAGCTTCTTGACCCAGGGCTGGTCCTGGTCTTCGGTGCGTACCACCAGCAGGTTGGTATAGGGGCTGTCCGCGCCCTCGATGGCAATGGCGTCGCGGTTCGGCACCAGGCCGGCTTTGATCGCGAACGAGGTATTGATCGAGGCAATGTCCAGGTCATCCAGCGAGCGCGGCAGTTGCGCGGAATCCAGCTGGTGGAAACGCAGCTTCTTCGGATTTTCCAGAATGTCTGCGGGCGTCGCGTTCATGCCGACGCCTGGCTTCAACTTGATCACGCCATACTTTTCCAGCAGCAAGAGCGAGCGGCCCGAATTGGCAGGGTCGTTCTGGATGCCGACGCGTGCGCCTTCGGGCAAGTCCGTGACGCTCTTGAAGCGCTTGGAGTAATAGCCCATCGGGAACAGCACGGTGTTGCCCACGCTGACGATCTTGTAGCCGCGCGCCTTGATCTGCGCGTCCATGAAGGGCTTGGTCTGGTAGTTGTTGGCGTCGAGGTCACCGGCGTCTAGCGCGGCGTTCGGCTGGATGTAGTCGCCGAATTCGATGACCTCGATGGTCAGGCCGTCACGCGCGGCGATGCTTTTGACGACTTCCATGATCTTGGCGTGCGGGCCGCTGGTCTGGCCGACCTTGATGACAGTCTTGTCGGCTGCTTTTTCAGCAAAGACGGGAGCATGCACGCCCGCTGCAACGATGAGCGCAGCCAGGGTCTTCAGGGCAAATCGGCGATTCATGGGAACGGGTCGATGGTACGAGAGGGGGGCGAACATGATGCGTCGCAACGTCCTCAACGCGAAAGACTGTTTTCGGATATGCATATGCGGGGCGCCGCGGGTTCGGGCGGCAAGCTCGATGGCGCAGTATCTGCCTGCGTCACGATGCTGCGATTCAGGTGCGGCGCGAACATCTCGATGAAGGCCATGGTGAAGTCGCGCAGGTAGGCGCCACGCCGCACGGCCACCCGGGTCATGTTGGCCTTGAACAAATGGGTGGAGGAAATCGACTGCAGCTGGCGGTCTTCTTCTGGATTGAAAGCGACCGAGGCAATGATGCCTACGCCCAGGCCGGCCGCCACATAGGTTTTGATGACGTCGGCATCCATGGCGGTCAGCACGATGTCGGGCGCCAGGCCTGCGCGGGCAAAGGCCTCATCGATGCTCGATCTGCCGGTCAGTCCCAGGTCGTAGGTGATCAGGGGATGGCGACCGAGCTCATGCAGCGACAGGCGCTCGGTATCCAGCAAGCGATGGCCGTGGGGCACCACGACCACATGGTTCCATCGGTACCCGGTAAAGGTCGACAGGCGTTCGTCGTGCGACAGGCCTTCGCTGGCAATGCCGATGTCGGCCTGACCCGTGGCCACGCGCGTGGCGATGTATTCGGGCGCGCCTTGTTGCAGGTTCAGGTGCACGCCAGGAAAGCGCTGGCGAAACGCCTGGATCACCGGAAGCAGGGCGTAGCGCGCCTGGCTGTGGGTGGTGGCGATCGTCAGGCGGCCGACATCGTGCGAGGTGAATTCCAGCGCGGCGCGCTTGAGGTTTTCCTGTTCGATAAGAAGGCGTTCGACCACCTTGACGATCTCTCGGCCAGGCTCGGTCAGCCCGGTCAGGCGCTTGCCTGCGCGCTCGAAAATCGCCACGCCAAGCTCGTCTTCCAATTCGCGAATCTGGCGGCTGACGCCAGGCTGGGACGCGTCGAGCGCGTGCGCGACATCGGTCAGATTGAAGTCGCGGCGCAGGGCTTCGCGTACCGAACGGAGTTGCTGAAAATTCACGGCAATGTCCTGACAGAGGCAGGCCATCTTGCCGTGGCCGGGCAGTCCGCTGAAAGACCGATTCGGCATTAGCTTGCTACGCGAAAGCATGAGGCAGAGCCTGCGCGGACGGGCGCGAAAAATCGAGCAAGCTTATGTTTCGCACGCATTAGCAACTACCGAATATGTCGTTCGCGCAGTCATCGACGGCTGGCACCATGCTTTCCATTCGACGCCTGCTCCAGGCCTGTTCGACGCTCACTCGACGCTCACTCGACGCCCACACGTTCGCCACCCATCGCCAGCCCAGGGAACGCCAATGCGCACTGCCAAACGTCATTTCATCAAGCTCGGCCTGGCCGCTGCACTCGGAGCCACTGGCCTTGCTGGTATTCATCTGCCTGCAGTCGCGCAGCAGAAGATTGATCTGCTGAATGTGTCCTACGACCCGACGCGTGAGCTCTATGCCCAGTACAACGCCTTGTTCGCCAAACACTGGAAGGAAACCACTGGCGGCGACATCACCATCCGCCAGTCGCATGGCGGCTCCAGCAAACAGGCCCGCACCGTGATCGATGGCGTGGACGCCGACGTGGTCACGCTGGGCCTGGCGCCCGACATCGATGCGCTGGTCAAGCACGGCGGGCTGGTGAATGCCGACTGGCAGAAACGTCTGCCGCTGAATTCGGCGCCGTACACCTCGACCATCGTGTTCGTGGTCAAGAAGGGCAACCCCAAGGGCATCAAGGACTGGAGCGATCTGACCCAATCCGGCGTGCAGGTGATCACGCCGAATCCCAAGACGTCTGCCGGCGCACGCTGGAACTACCTGGCCGCCTGGGAATACGGCAAGCGCAAGTTCGGTGGCGATGCCGGCGCCAAGGATTTCATTGCCAAGGTGTTTGCCAACGTGCCGGTGCTGGATTCGGGTGCGCGCGGCTCGACCATCACCTTCTCGCAGCGTGGCGTGGGCGATGTGCTGCTGGCCTGGGAAAACGAGGCTTATCTGACGCTTGCCGAATTCGGCGCCGACAAGTTCGAAATCGTCTACCCCTCGCTCAGCATCCTGACCGAACCCACGGTTGCCGTCGTCGACAAGAATGTCGATCGCAAGGGCACGCGTGCCGCGGCCGAGGCCTACCTGAAGTTCCTGTACACCGAACAGGCCCAGGAACTGATCGCCAAGAACTACTACCGTCCCACCGATGAAAAGGTGAAGGCCAAGTACGCCAGCCAGTTCCCGAAGATCGATCTTTTCACGCTCGACTCCGCCTTCGGTAATTGGCCGAATGCCGACAAGCTGCACTTCGCCGACGGTGGTTCCTTCGACCAGATCTACGTGAAGAAATAAATGGCACACGGCAGCACCTTTTCTTTGCCCAATGGGTCTGGCGGCGTCGGTGGCATTGCGCCGCTTCCCCCGCGCCGCAAGCGCAGGCGGGTGCTGCCCGGCTTCCATCTGACGCTGGGTTATTCGCTGTTCTACCTGGGCCTGCTGGTGCTCATCCCCTTGTCGACGCTGTTCTTCAAAGCGGCAGGCATGAGCTGGGATGCGTTCGTGACGGCAGTCAGCGCTCCGCGCGTGATGGCAACCTATCGCATCACCTTCGGTGCCTCGCTGATTGCCGCGCTGATCAACCTGGTGTTCGGTCTGCTGGTGGCCTGGGTGCTGGTGCGCTATCGCTTCCCGGGCAAGCGCATCGTGGATGCGCTGGTCGATCTGCCGTTTGCGTTGCCCACGGCCGTGGCCGGTATCTCCCTGACCGCACTGCTGGGCCGCAATGGCTGGGTCGGCCAGTATCTTGAACCGCTTGGCATCAAGCTGGCCTATGCGCCCGCAGGCATCGTGGTGGCGCTGACCTTCATTGGGCTGCCCTTCGTGGTGCGCACGGTGCAACCGGTCTTGCAGGACGTGGAAAAGGAATGGGAAGAGGCCGCCGCCAGTCTGGGTGCCAGCCGCTGGCAGACCTTCCGCCGTGTCTTGTTTCCGGCAATTGCGCCGGCCTTGCTGACCGGTTTTGCAATGGCGTTTGCGCGCGCCGTAGGCGAGTACGGATCGGTGGTGTTCATTGCGGGCAACATGCCGATGATTTCCGAAATCACGCCGCTCATCATCCTGATCAAGCTGGAACAGTTCGACTATGCGGGGGCGTCGGCGGTGGCGATCGTGCTGTTGGTCGTGTCCTTCCTGATGTTGCTGGCCATCAATGCCTTGCAGGCCTGGCAGCGTCGCCTGACGAGTGCGCCGACGTGATGAGAACCATGACATTGACTGCACAGACATCCGCTATACACAGACATAACGGTACGCCCGGTAAAAGGGCTGCGCCATGAGCAAACCCGGCCTGGCAACCAGCTCGTCGCGTCGCATCGAGCAAAGCACCGAAGAACCTGCCTGGCTTCGTCGCGCCCTGATCGGGGTGACGCTGGCCTTCCTGCTGCTTTTCCTGGTGCTGCCCCTGGTGGCAGTGTTCACCGAGGCCATGCGCAAGGGCTTTGGTGCTTATCTGGCCGCGCTGGCGGACCCGGACGCCTGGTCGGCGATCAAGCTGACCTTGCTGACGGCCGCGATCGCCGTGCCGCTCAACGTGGTGTTTGGCGTGGCAGCCGCCTGGGCAATCGCGAAGTTCGAATTCCGCGGCAAGTCGGTGCTGACCACGCTGATCGACCTGCCGTTCTCGGTGTCGCCCATTGTTGCGGGCATGGCCTTCGTGCTGGTGTTCGGCGCGCAAGGATGGTTCGGACCGTGGTTGCTCGAGCACAATCTGAAGATCATCTTTGCGGTGCCGGGCATCGTGCTGGCGACTGCCTTCGTTACACTTCCGCTGGTGGCGCGCGAGCTGATCCCGCTGATGCAGGCGCAGGGCAGTGACGAAGAACAGGCAGCCATCGTATTGGGCGCAAGTGGCTGGCAGACCTTCTGGCATGTCACGCTGCCCAACATCAAGTGGGGCCTGTTGTACGGCGTGATCCTGTGCAATGCGCGCGCCATGGGCGAGTACGGTGCGGTGTCGGTGGTGTCCGGCCATATACGCGGCCTGACCAATACCATCCCGCTGCAAGTCGAGATCCTGTACAACGAATATCAATTGCAAGCCGGCTTCGCAGTAGCGTCGTTGCTGGCCTTGCTGGCACTCCTGACCCTGGTCCTGAAGTCGGTGATCGAGTGGCGTCACGAGCGTGCGCTGGCTGTCGACCTGCCGCCCGAGCAACCGCTGGCGCGGGTCAGTAGCCCGGTACGCGCCACGCACACGTCGGTTGCAAGCGCCTGAGCGCAGCCCCGGACGCATGAAGGAAAAAACATGAGCATCGAAGTCCTATGAGCATCGAAGTCAAGAACGTCCACAAGCAGTTCGGCAGCTTCACCGCGCTGAACAACGTCAATCTGCACATCGAAACCGGTGAGTTGGTCGCTTTGCTCGGGCCGTCGGGCTGCGGCAAGACCACCTTGCTGCGGATCATCGCTGGCCTGGAGACGCCCGACAGCGGCAGCATTCTGTTTGCCGGCGAAGACAGCACCGACGTGCATGTGCGCCAGCGCCAGGTCGGCTTCGTGTTCCAGCACTACGCGCTGTTCCGCCATATGACGGTGTTCGAGAACGTGGCCTTCGGCCTGCGGGTGCGCCCGCGCAAGCTGCGTCCGTCGGAAGCGCAGATCCAGGAAAAGGTGCATAGCCTGCTGAACCTGGTGCAGCTCGATTGGTTGGCCGATCGCTACCCCTCGCAGTTGTCCGGTGGCCAGCGCCAGCGCATTGCGCTAGCCCGCGCACTGGCGGTGGAACCGCGCGTGCTGCTGCTCGACGAACCCTTTGGCGCACTGGATGCGAAGGTGCGCAAGGAGTTGCGCCGCTGGCTGCGTCGCCTGCATGACGACCTGCATGTGGCCAGCGTGTTCGTCACCCACGACCAGGAAGAGGCGCTGGAAGTGGCCGACCGCGTGGTGCTGATGAACGCCGGCAACATCGAGCAAGTGGGCACGCCGCGCGAAGTCTGGCAGTCGCCGGCTACCCCCTTCGTGTATGGCTTCCTGGGCGACGTGAACCAGTTCGATGGCGTGGCGGACCGTGGCGGCTTGCGCATCGACGACTACGTCCTGCCCGTGCCCGCGCATCCCGATGCCAGCAACGCCAAGGCGACTGCCTACGTGCGTCCGCATGAACTCGACGTGGAACGCTATCGTCCCGGCGACACAGGGATTGTGGTCAAGCTGTCGCGCGTATATCTGGCTGGCCCCAGCGCCTATCTGGAACTCGATCGTGCCGGCCACGACGTGCCGATCGAAGCCGAGATTCCGGTCGCCGCGTTCCAGGCACTCGATTTCAAGGAAGGCGAAACACTGGTCGTCCGTCCGCGCTCGGCGCAGGTGTTTTTGACGTGAGCGGACAAGGCCTGGCCGCATCGCGGCCAGCGGCCGAAAGCAAGGAGTTATCCATGAGCAGTACGGATACCAATATCGACGCGGCGCAGCAGGCGTCATCCGTCGACACGAGTATTGACGCAACACCTTGGCAGACCCGTTGGGAAACGCTGGTGCACACCCTGCGCGGCATCGCTGTGCAGTACCCCGGCGTTGGCCTCGCTTCGTCGCTGGCCGCAGAGGACATCGTGCTGACCCATGCGATCTTTTCGGAGGACCTGGCCATCGAGGTGTTCACGCTGGATACCGGCCGGCTGAATCCGGAAACGCTGGCGGTGGTCGATGCGGTCGAGGCGCGCTACGGCCGCAGCCTGACCGTGGTGTATCCCGACGCAGACGCGGTCGCGGCGTACGTGAACGAGCATGGCGCACATGCTTTTTATGAAAGCGTGCCGTTGCGCAAGGCCTGTTGCGAGATCCGCAAGGTAATTCCTTTGCGTGGTGCCTTGGCCGGCCGTCCCGCCTGGATCACCGGGCAGCGGCGCGAACAGGCCGTTACGCGTGGCAGCCTGCCGGAGCAGGAGTTCGACAGTGTGTTCGGCCTGGAGAAATTCAATCCGCTGGCCGCTTGGACCTTCGAGGACATCTGGGCCGCCATCCGCGCGCTGAATATCCCCTACAACGCCTTGCACGATCGGGGTTACCCGTCGATTGGCTGCGAGCCCTGTACGCGCGCGATTCGGCCGGGCGAAGACCTGCGTGCGGGTCGTTGGTGGTGGGAGTCGTCAGACTCGAAAGAGTGCGGTTTGCACGCGGGCAACCTGTCGACCATTCCGGTGAAAGTGCTGTCGTGAACGTGGCGTCGCGAATGTCTGTGTTGACCGTGCGTGTTGTTCGACTCCTGGCGCCGCCGTCCCCATCAGCACGCCAAGCCTGATTTCTTCAGGGTATGACCATCAGGTTTGCGTTGCGCACAGGCTGCCGCGCGAAACTTGGTCTTATCCACACGCCCCTTCTTGTATTTCGGATGATGCATGTCCCAAACACCTACTGCGACGCGTAGCCACCTTGACTGGCTCGAGGCCGAGGCCATCTACATCCTGCGCGAAGTGGCGGCCGAGTCGGCTCGCCCGGCGCTGCTTTTTTCGGGCGGCAAGGATTCCTGCGTGCTGCTTCGCCTGGCCGAAAAAGCCTTCCGCCCCGGCAAGTTCCCGTTTCCCTTGGTGCACATCGATACCGGCCACAACTTCGACGAAGTGATCGCCTTCCGCGATCGCCGCGTGGCCGAACTGGGCGAGCAGCTGATCGTGCGTTCGGTCGAGGACTCGATCGCACGCGGCACGGTCGTGCTGCGCCGGGAGACCGATTCGCGCAATGCCTCGCAAGCGGTCACGCTGCTGGAAACTATCGAGGAATTCCGCTTCGATGCCTGCATCGGTGGTGCGCGGCGTGACGAAGAAAAAGCGCGTGCGAAAGAACGCATCTTTTCCTTCCGCGACGAGTTCGGCCAGTGGGACCCGAAGGCCCAGCGCCCGGAGCTGTGGAACATCTTCAACACCCGTGTGCACGCGGGCGAGAACATGCGTGTGTTCCCGATTTCGAACTGGACCGAGCTGGACGTCTGGCAGTACATCGGGCGTGAGCGCATCGACCTGCCGAACATCTATTTCAGCCATCGCCGCGACGTAGTCCGCCGCAAGGGTTTGCTGGTGCCGGTGACGCCGCTCACGCCGCCGCAGGCCGGGGAAACCGTCGAAAACCTGGACGTGCGTTTTCGTACCGTGGGCGACATCTCCTGCACCTGCCCGGTGGCGTCCGACGCCGCCGATGTGAACGCCATCATCGCCGAGACGGCGCTCAGCACCATCACCGAACGTGGTGCCACCCGCATGGACGACCAGACATCCGAGGCCTCGATGGAGCGCCGCAAGAAAGAGGGCTATTTCTGATGAACACAATCAACGATTTGCCGGACGAGGCGCTTGATGGTCGCGATGCCGACCTGGGCGTGCTGCGTCTGATCACGGCCGGCTCGGTCGACGATGGCAAGTCCACGCTGATCGGCCGCCTGCTGCTCGACAGCAAGGGTGTGTTCGCCGACCAGCTGGATGCCATCTCGCGCGCCAAGTACAAGCGCACCAGCGGCGATGCTGTCGACCTGTCCTTGCTGACCGACGGCCTGGAGGCCGAGCGTGAGCAGGGCATCACCATCGACGTGGCCTACCGGTATTTCGCCACGCCGCGCCGCAAGTTCATCGTGGCCGACACGCCGGGGCACGAGCAGTACACGCGCAACATGGTGACGGGCGCATCTACCGCGCACGCCGCCATCATCCTGATCGACGCCACACGCGCCAAAGACGGCAGCCTGCTTGCACAGACCAAGCGCCACAGCACCATCGCCCACTTGCTGGGCATCCGGCACCTGATCGTCGCCGTCAACAAGATGGATCTGGTCGATTGGGACGAAGCGGTCTACACGCGCATTCGCGATGCCTACCAGGTGCTGGCCGGCAAGCTGGGCATTGCCCATTTTCACGTGCTGCCCCTGTCTGCACTCACCGGCGACAACGTGGTGACAGCATCGGCACGGACGCCCTGGTACACCGGCGAACCCTTGCTGAGCTTGCTGGAAAACCTGCCGGTCGAAGTCGAGGCGACGAACGGTCCGCTGCGTTTCCCGATCCAGCAGGTTGCGCGTCACCACGGCGATCGTGCCGACGACTTTCGCGGCTACATGGGTCAGCTCACCAGCGGCACCGTGCATCGCGGCGATCGGGTGCTGGTGCTGCCCTCGGGGGTAGAGGCCACGGTGTCCCGCCTGGTCACCCATGACGGTGATCTGGACACGGCGGTGGCCGGTCAGCCCGTCACCATCGTGTTGGCAGAAGACGTCGATGCCTCACGCGGCGATGTGCTGGTCCATGCCCACGCGCCGGCGCAGGTCAGCAAGCAGTTCGAGGCCGACCTGTGCTGGCTCGACGCCCAGCCGCTGAACCCGGCGCGCAAGTACTTCCTGAAGCAGGGAACGCGGCTGACGGCCGCGAAATTGCGCGGTGTGCTCACGCGTCGAGATATTCACGAACTGGAAGAGCGCCCGGCGGAAGTCGGGGCGGTGCTCGCCATGAACGACATCGGTCGCGTCAGCCTGCAGACGCGCGATGCCTTGGCGATCGATCTGTACGACGCACTGCCGGCGTCGGGGGCCTTCATCCTGATCGACGAAGCTACCAACCAGACGGCAGCAGCCGGCATGGTGAGGCAGATCGGCTGATCAGACGCCGGCCATTGCGCGGTAGGTGGTCTCGACCAGGATGGCAATTCCGCTGACCAGAGCGGTCACGCCCACCAGCAGGGTGGCGATGGCCACCAGCACGGGTGCCCAGCCGGTCTTCGAGCGTCGCTGCGTGGCCGGGTTGTAGCGCGCGTCGAAGCGGGCGTCGGACATCAGGCACAGCACGATGGCCTCGACATGGGTGCAGACCATGGGAATCAGGAACAGGAAGAACGCTGGCGACTGATACCAGACATCCGCTCGCAACGCGCTGCCGATCAGCAGTACCGAGACCAGCAGCAACATCCACCCATGACGCCGGCCCAGGTACCACCAATGGGCGCCAGCCCATCCAAGCAGCAGCGCGAGCAGCCCGGCAATCGCCTTGTGGCGAAAGAACGGGGCAGGGGAGGCCAGGGTGTCGGCGGCGTTCGCGGTGTCGGTCATGTCGATCCACATGAGGGTGTTGTCGAAGTCTTGATGCAGGCGGCTGGCAGGTAACTGGCAGCTGACTTGCCGGCGATCGGTCTCAACCGGCCGCATGGCTTGCGCAGCCGCCGTTTTTGCCCGGTGTCGGTCGGGCTTTGCTGCCCCGATCTTGCCGTTTCCGGTCGCCATAAAACGTCAAAACTTGTTGATTATGAAGGACTTTACCGCATCGCTGCTTGCTATGGCCCTGCCTGCCCGCTATACTTTCCGGCTTTTCGCACGTCAACTTTTTTAAGAGATTACCGATATGGTGGTGATTCGTCTCGCGCGTGGCGGCTCTAAGAAG
>Ga0265798_10008490_pt1 | contig 13081 bp, 9 predicted proteins | sample P3T30metagenome_FD_192430 | JGI IMG/M metagenome (GOLD analysis project Ga0265798, IMG submission 192430) | Plant litter microbial communities from East Loma Ridge, Irvine, California - P3 T30 | ecosystem: Environmental > Terrestrial > Plant litter > Unclassified | place: USA: California...
GAATCCAGCACGATCCCGGCGATCTTGGTGCCGCCGAGATCGATGCCGAGGCGAGCCCGCCCGCTGGGCGCCGGCATCACTCCGCCGCGGCGACCTTGGTGACCTTGGTGTCGGTCCCCATCGGCTGCGGCGCGTGATCGGAGATGTCGGTGCCGATCGCGACCGGATGGGCCATGACCTCGTTGAGCTTGGCCATGTCGAGCTCGCCCTCCCAGCGGCTGACCACCACGCAGGCGACGCCGTTGCCCACGAGGTTGGTGAGCGCGCGGCACTCGGACATGAACTTGTCGATACCGAGCACCAGGGTCATGGCGGCGACCGGGACCGGGCTGTTCGGGATCGCCGAGAGCGTGGCCGCCAGGGTGATGAAGCCGGCACCCGTGACGCCGGAGGCGCCCTTCGAGGTCAGCATCGCCACCAGGATGATCGTCGCGTATTGCGCGAAGGTCAGGTCCGCACCCACCGCCTGCGCCAGGAACAGCGTGGCGAGCGTCATGTAGATGTTGGTGCCGTCGAGGTTGAACGAGTAGCCGGTCGGGACCACGAGGCCGACCACCGAATCCGAGGCGCCGAGCCGGCGCATCTTGGTCATCAGCTGCGGCAGCACGGTCTCCGACGAGGACGTGCCGACCACGATCAGCAGCTCGTCCTTGATGTAGGCGAGGAAGCGGAAGATCGAGAAGCCCGCGACCTTGGCGATGCTGCCCAGTACCACGACCACGAACAGGATCGCGGTGACGTAGAAGGTGCCGACCAGCCAGGCGAGGTCGTAGACCTTCTGGATGCCGTACTCGCCGATGGTGAACGCCATCGCGCCGAAGGCGCCCACGGGGGCGAGCTTCACCACGATGCCGATGATCTTGAAGAAGATCTGCCCGGCGGTATCGATCGCGCTGTTCACCGCGGCCGCGCGCTCGCCGAGGCTGGTCACGACCACGCCGGTGAGGATCGAGATCAGAAGCACCTGCAGCAGGTCGCCGGTGGCGAAGGGATCCAGGAAGCTCTTGGGGATGATCGCCAGGATGTGGGCGACGGTGGAATCGGCGGCCGCCTTGTTGGCGTAGCTCGCGACCTTGCTGGCATCGAGCTTCGTCGGGTCGGCGTTGAAGCCGGCACCCGGCCGGATCACCTCGCCGACCAGCACGCCGATCAGCAGCGCCAGGGTGGAGACGACCTCGAAATAGACCAGCGCCTTCACGCCGACCCGGCCGACCTTCTTGAGATCACCGACAGACGCGATGCCGTGTACGATGGTGCAGAAGATGATCGGCGCGATCATCATCTTGATCAGGCCGATGAAGGCGTCGCCGAGCCACTTCATCGCCTTGCCGGTGGCCGGGTCGTACCAGCCCAGCAGGACGCCGAGCACGATGGCGATCAGGACCTGGATATAGAGGACCTTGTACCAGGGCTCGCGGGGAGCGCCGGGCGCGGTCGTCGCGTGGGTTGCGTGTGCCATATCCATCCCGTGCACGGTTGCCGTGCATCCTCCCGATATGGCGGCACGCTAGCGATAATCGTTCCCCGCCTCAACGGCGGCTCCGCCTTACTCCTCGAACGAAGTGTGACAAAAACCTATCGATCCCCGGCCGAAAGATCTCGGCGGCGGATATTCATCAGCCAACCTAGTCGATCCAGACCAGACGGATCGAATCAACGGTTCGCACGCGACCGCCTGACAGGCCTCATCGTCCCCGCGCGCCTGTGCGCCGGGGGCATGGCCCAAGAAGTCTCCTCACGCTGGACGCGGGACGCCGCGGGAACCCAGGTGTCGGCCAAGTTACGCGCGGGATCCGATCCCCGCGGCGACCCGCGGCATCGGCCGGGCATGGTCCCCGGCCGGTGCCGTCTGTCTCGTCGCGATGTCTGTGCGACGCCCCGATCCCCGCGACTCCGTGTTAGCGGTCACTGCCCATGGCGCCCAAGCCGCAATCGCAGCCGAGACGCCCCCGGAACCCGCATCACCGCCGTGGCCTTCCACCCGACATCCGCCTCGTAGTGGGCGGGTCCGCAGGTTTCTGAGGGTCACGCCCAGATCCGGGTCGCCGCGGGGGCATTTCCGCACCCCGCCGGGCAGACTACCGCCCGATCTTCACGCCCGCATCCGAGACACGCCCTGCATCGGCACGCCGCCCGGGGCGATGGCGGCTGAGAGCCACCGACGCGGGCATCGCCCCATCCCCCGAGCCCGCCGGTCAGCCACCGGACGGACCCCCGAGGAGCGCCGTGGAGTCACCCCCACACCGCCGAAGGACAGGTGACGGCTAATGAGCACAAAATAGGAACATTGTCAAGAGGCAGCGTGGCGGTCGATGGGTCTGCGTCTTCATGCGCCGAGACGGGATCCGACGTTTGGTGCCGTCCGTAACGGCTGGGGAGCAGTCGGTCCGCCCGAGGCTGCGGTCGACGAGGGGCGGACGTTCGAAGACCTGTATCTCCCGCCTGACGGCTGTACTTCTCTGCCCGCCGTAAACTGCTGATATCGGGCGAGCGCGGTAGGAGAGTCGTCTCCTTTACAACGCGCGCATTTGCGTCTCTCCTGCGCCCCGTACTCGCCGACGACGGTCAATAACAAACGGGGATGCCAACCCCGGACCATGGGGAGGAGGCAATGCTGGATCAGGGATCAACCCACCGAGAGTGGGCCGATCTGATCACGGAGGGGATCGCCGAAGCGGCGTATGCCCGGGAGGATTATGCACGACGAAGATCCGTCGACGAGGCACGGCACCGAACCCTAGCGCTTGGCCGCATCGTTCAGACGGACATCATCCCGCGGATGATGCTGGTCGATCGCGGCGAGAGGGAGGTCCGGTCGGACGTCCTGCCGAAGCTGGAAGCGGAAACGGTCGCGGGCTTCACGGACCTGATCCTCGGGCACGACGTCACGGCCCTCATGGACGCCTTCACCGCCCTGACGGCCAAGGGATATTCCGTCGACGACCTGTTCCTCGACCTGTTGGCACCTTCGGCGGCCCTGCTGGGGCGCATGTGGGACGACGATCTGTGCGACTTCATCGAGGTCACGGCCGGCCTCGCCCAACTCCAGTTCCTGTTGGCCACGTTCCGCACGGACGGAGGCGTCGCGCCCTACGATAGCGGGCGCCGCATCCTCCTGATGGGAGCACCGGGCGAACTTCACACCTTCGGCTTGGCCATCGTCGAACAGTTCATGCGGAAGGCCGGCTGGCATGCGGATAGCGGGCTTGCCTCCAGCCCCCAGGAGATCGCCGATCTCGTCGCTTCGGAGCGGTTCGGCGTCGTGGGTCTGACGCTGAGCCGGGAGAGCCATCTCGATCAACTCGCCGCCTCGATCCAGGCGGTACGACGGGCGTCGCTCAACCCCTCGATCGGCGTCATGGTCGGGGGACCCGTCTTCCTGGAGCATCCCGAATACGTCGAACGGGTCGGCGCCGATGCCTCGGCGGTCGATGCACCCACCGCGGTTCTGCTCGCGCAGAGATTGCTCACATCCGCCTTCGAGCCTGTGAACGACCGAACGTAGATCTCTCTACCGATCCGAACCAATCCGACGGCCCGATAGGATCCAGCAGCCATGTCTGTCGTTCAGCTCATCTATGCCTCACGCCCCTTTGGGTTTGACCAAGCGATGCTCAACGGCATCCTATCGCAATCGCGGCGATGCAACGCGCGAGATGGGATCACTGGCGCCCTCATCTGTAGGGCCGATGTCTACATGCAGTTGTTGGAGGGCTCGGCCGAAGCGCTGGGTGACACCTATGCTCGGATCTTGCGGGACGACCGGCATTTGGAGATCAGGCGATTGTCCTATCACACTGTGACGGACCGATTATTCCCGCGCTGGGCCATGCGTGACGATCCGGCCCGATCTTGGATGTGGTCACAAGCTGAAGTCGCGAACGGCGCGATAGACCGGGCCACTCCTGTGCAAGCATTGAAAGTCTTCGAGCGGCTTGCGGCCGAACGCGGCGACGCGCTTCGCGACTCATGAACCGCTGAGCGATCCGCAACGTATGAGTCTCGACCGGATTGGACCGGCGCCGCCCCGCATATGCGGGCGCGGGTCCGATTGAGGTCGCGGCTTGATTACAGTGTCACACATCAAGCGAGCTTACTCATGTTCGACGAATACGGCATCCCGCGCGGCGTCGAGTTAGACGAAGCTGCGCTGCCCAAACTCTACCATTTTGTCTATTGCAGTCGTGCCGCCGAGGGCGTTGACGACGCCGAAGTCTGCCGCATCGTCGAGACGGCCCAGCGCAACAATTTCGAACACGGCATCACCGGGGTGCTGGTTTTCGGCAGCGGCGTCTTCTTCCAGTGGATCGAGGGGCCGGCCGCCAAGATCCAGAACCTGATCGCGATTTTGCATCGCGACAAGCGGCATCACGACATCGTTTCGCTGAGCCAGAGCGAAGAAGAACGAGAGCGTCTTTACCCGAACTGGGACATGGAGAAAGTCGAGGCCGAGGATATCCGTCTCGTGTTGGAAGATGCGCTCGAAAACGCAGACGATAAAAACAATCGTGCGACGCTGACGCGGATCCTCGAACAACTCGATGCGGGTCCACTTGGTCGAGGCTGATCGGGGCCCCTATCCGCTTTTCGGCAGATCCTAGGAGCACCGTGTACGCCTCGATCGGGTCGCCGGCAGGCGCTGCCAAGCGTCTGTCATCCGCCGCTCGGTCGCGTCGCTGCGCACGCGTTCGCGGCGGGCGTCCCCGGTCGAACGCTCAATGGAAATCCCGGCTCGGATACGCCCGCCGGTCCTGAGGCGCCCCGAAATCGGTGGTCTCGGGGGGCAGCTTCATCCCGGCGGCGCGCAGGTCGCGCAGGGATTCCGTCAGATCGCGAAATCCCTCGGCGACCAAGTGGACCACCCCCTCGGCCCGCTGCACCCGGCCGCGCACGGCGAGGAAGCGGGCCTGCATGGCGGCCCGGCGGTTCGCCTCGAACACCGTCTTCCAGATGATCACGTTGGCGATGCCGGTCTCGTCCTCCAGGGTCAGGAACACCACGCCCTTGGCGGTGCCCGGCCGCTGGCGGATCAGCACCAGGCCCGCCACCGTGACCCGGGCGCCCTGGGGCAGGGCCGGATCCTGATGGGCCCGGGCCGGGATCGCGCCGATCCGGGCGAGCCGGCCCCGGAAGAACGCGACCGGGTGCCCCTGCAGAGACAGGCCGGTGGCGGCGTAATCCTCGGCCACCGCCTCGGACAGGGGCAGCGAGGGCAGGTCCACGTTCGGCTCGTGCCGGAACAGGCCGTCGTCGGCGTGCCAGGCGAACAGCGGCAGCGGCGCGTCGAGGAGGTGGCCGCGCCGCTCGGTGCCGTCCGACTTGGCCGCCCTCCGGGCCGAGGTGCCCTCGAGGGTCCGCACCATCCACAGGGCGGCGCGCCGATCGAGGCCGAGCGACCGGAACGCATCGGCCTCGGCCAGGCGCTCCAAGGCGTTGCGCGGCAAGGCGAGGGCCGCCTGCAGGCCCTCGATGCTGGCATAGCCGTTGGCGCGAAGCCGGACGAGCCGGTGCATCGCGGCCTCGGGCAGGCCGTTCACCTGGCGCAGGCCGAGACGCACCGCGTGCAGCTTCGGATCCCCGGCCGGCTCCAGGGTGCAGTCCCAGGCGCTGGCGTTGACGCAGACGCCCCGCACCTCGACCCCGTGGGCGCGGGCGTCCCGCACCAGCTGGGCCGGCTGGTAGAAGCCCATCGGCTGGGCGTTGAGGATCGCGGCCAGGAACACGTCCGGGTGCCGGCACTTCATCCAGGCCGAGGCGTAGACCAGGAGCGCGAAGCTCGCCGCGTGGCTCTCCGGGAAACCGTAGGTAGAAAACCCCTTGATCTGCGCGAAGCAGCGCTGGGCGAAATCCGCCGGGTAGCCGCGGCGGGTCATCCCGCCCACGAACTTCTGCTCGAAGCCGCCGATCGTGCCGACATGCCGGAACGTCGCCATCGCCCGGCGCAGGCCGTCGGCCTCGGCCGGGGTGAAGCCCGCCGCCGTGATGGCGATCTGCATCGCGTGCTCCTGGAACAGCGGCACGCCGTAGGTTTTTTTCAGGACTTCCTTCAGCTCGTCCGCATCGCCGTGGGCGGGGTCGGGCGACGGATAGACCACCGGCTCCTGCCCCGACCGCCGGCGCAGGTAGGGATGGACCATGTCGCCCTGGATCGGGCCCGGGCGCACGATCGCCACCTGGACGACGAGGTCGTAGAATTCCTTCGGCTTGAGGCGGGGCAGCATCGACATCTGCGCCCGGCTCTCGACCTGGAACACGCCGACGGAATCGGCCTTCGCCAGCATCGCGTAGGTGTCGGGATCCTCCCGGGGCAGGTCGGCCAGGGTCTCGTAGAAGACGCCGTGGTCCGTCTCCAGAAAATCGAGGCCGCGCTTGAGGCAGGTCAGCATGCCGAGCGCCAGCACGTCGACCTTCATCAGGCCGATCGCGTCGATGTCGTCCTTGTCCCACTCGATGAAGGTGCGGTCCGCCATGGCGCCGTTGCCCACCGGCACGGTCTCGTCGAGGCGCCCGCGGGTCAGGATGAAGCCGCCGACATGCTGCGACAGGTGGCGAGGGAAGCCGATCAGCTGGTGCGCGAGGTCGAGCGCCTGCCGGAGCACCGGGTTGTCGGGGTCGAGGCCGGCCTCGCGCACGTGCTTGTCCGGCACGTCCTTGCCCCAGGAGCCCCAGACCGTGTCGGCGATCGCCGCGGTCACGTCCTCGGTGAGCCCCAAGACCTTGCCGACCTCCCGGATCGCCATGCGCGGACGGTAGTGGATCACCGTGGCGCAGAGGGCGGCACGCTCCCGCCCGTAGCGGTGGTAGAGGTGCTGGATCACCTCCTCCCGCCGCTCGTGCTCGAAATCGACGTCGATGTCGGGGGGCTCGCCCCGGTTCTCGGAGATGAACCGGGCGAACAGCAGCCGGTGCTTGGACGGGTCCACCGCGGTGATGCCTAGGCAGAAGCACACGGCGGAATTGGCCGCCGAGCCGCGTCCCTGGCACAGGATCCCCCGGCTCCGGGCGAACTCGACCACGTCGAACAGGGTCAGGAAGTAGCGGGCGTAGTCCAGCTTGGCGATGAGCCGCAGCTCCTCGCCGAGCGTGGCCCCGACCGAGTCCGGGACGGCGCCGGCATAGCGCCAGCGCGCCCGCTCCCAGGTCTTCTCCTCCAGGTATTCCTGGGCCGTGCGCCCGGGGGGCACCGGCTCGTCGGGATACTCGTAGTGCAGCTGCGACAGGCAGAAGGTGCAGGCCTGCGCGATCTCGACCGTGCGGGCGAGCGCCTCCGGATGGTCGGCGAACAGCCGGGCGATCTCGGAGGGCGGCTTCAGGTGGCGCTCGGCGTTGGCCTCCAGCCGATAGCCGGCCTCCCCGATCCGGCAGCGTTCGCGGATGCAGGCCACCACGTCCTGGAGCGGGCGCCGGTCGGGATGGTGGTAGAGCGCATCCGAGATCGCGACCATGGGCGCCCCGTAGGTCTCCCCCAGCTCGGCCAGGAGGCCGAGACGGCGGCGCTCGTCGCCCCGCCGCGCATGGCTCGCCCCGAGCCAGGTCCGGCCCGGCGCGGCGGCGGCCAGGGCCTCGAGCCGCCCGAGGAAGCCGTCCGGGGGCCGCGGGCGCCGGCCCGGCGGGATCGCGATGAACATCTGTCCCTCGGCGGCCTCCAGCATCTCGGCGAAGGAGAACTGGCACGCGCCCTTGCGGCTGCGCCGGTTGCCCTGGGTGAGCAACCGGCAGAGGCGGCCCCAGGCCTGCCGGTCCACCGGATAGGTCACGGCCTCGAACCCGTCCTCGGTGACGAGGCGCACGCCCGGCAGGACGCGGATCGCCACGCCCTCCGCCGCGAGGGCCTGGGCCGCCGCATGGGCCCGCACCACCCCGGCCACGGTGTTGCGGTCGGCGACCCCGATCGCGGCGAGCCCGTAGGCTGCGCCTTGCACGACGTATTCCTGCGGATGCGAGGCGCCGCGTAAAAACGAGAAGTTCGTGGTCAGGGCGAGTTCGGCGTAGGCGGGATCGCTCATGGGAACACCCCGTGGACGAACCAGGCGGCCGGGCGGCCGGGGGCGTGCGGCCCGTCCCGGTACAGCCACAGCCTTCGGCCGGCCGCGCACTCGACCCGGTAATAGTCCCGGGCCTGGCCGGAGGCGCCCCCGTTCGCCGCGTCGGCATCCCTGCCGGCGGCGGGCGCGCCGGGCGTGTGCCACCACTCGGCCGCGATCCGCTCCGGCCCCTCGGCATGGACGATCGCGTGGATCCGGGCGCGCCAGCGGAAGCGCCGGGGCGGTCCCTCGGGCACCGTGGACAGCACGTCGAGGGCGGCCTCGCCCCGGGGGAACAGCACCAGGGGCCGGGGCGGGAGGTGGTCCGGCCAGGGCGTCGGGTCTGCAGTCCACGGGAGGGTGTGGCCGGCGCGCTCCGGGAGGTGGCTCGCCCGCGCCCCGAGGCGCAGGAGCGGCCGGCCGAGCCTCTGCGCCAGGGCGTCGGCCAGGACTCCGATCCCGTCCCCCTGGGGCGACGCCCCGAGATCCGTCTGGCGGGCCGTCATCGGCCCGGTCACCGTGACGGTGAGCGCCACGGTCTCGAAGCCGAAGCCGGCGTCGAGAGCCGCCCCGAGGCGGTCGAGGCGCAGGGAGACCAGGGTGGCGACGCGCTCGGGACAGCGCTCGGGCCGGGACAGGCCGAGATCGAGGGCGCGCGTGACCCCGTCGACCCGGTGCAGGACGAGGCGCAGGGCGCAGGCGCCGACCCCGTCGCGCTCCAGCCGGGGGGCGATCTCCGCCATCAGCAGCCGGGCGGTGACGACGATGTCCGACTGCCGGCCGATCGGGTCGAGGAAGCCCCGGGCGGCCCGGTACGCGGCCTCCTCGGTGAGCGGCGCCAGGGGTTCGGGCCGGCGGCCCATCGCCTGGTCGAGGCGCAGCAGCAGGGCCTCGCCGAAGCGGCGGGCCAGCGGCCCCCGGGCGAGGGCGTCGATCTCGCCGACCCGGCGCAGGCCGAGCCGCCTCAGGCCCGAGACCGTGCCGGGATCGAGGCGCAGGGCCTCCACGGGCAGCCCCCCGAGGGCCCGGGCGGCCTCGCCGGGGGGTACGACCACCCGGTCGGCGGCGCCGAAGCGGGCCACAGCGAAGGCGCCGCCGGGGGTGTCGGCCAGCGCGATCCGGGCGGGAATCTTCGACCGGGCGAGGCGCCCGGCGAGGTCGTCCACGAGGGGGCCCTCGCCCCCGCGCAGGTGGCTCGCCCCGGCGACGTCCACGTAAAACCCGTCCGCGGCCTCGGCCGGCCCGAGCGGCGCCACCCCGGGGGCGTAGCCCTCCGCCCAGCGGCAGAGCCGCAGCAGCGCCGCCCGGTCGGCTTCGGGATCGGCGGGGTAGACCTGGAGCGGCACGCCGATCCGCGCCCGGACCCGGCCCAGGAGTTCGCCGGGCCTCAAGCCGAGGGCACCCGCCTCCGGGTCGAGGGCGAGGAGCCGCAGGCCGCCGGGCCCCTCGGCCGCCACCGCGAGCGGGCCCCGGTCAGGCGCGAGACCGGCCCGCCGCAACCGCGTCACGGGCCAATGGCTCAGGCAGACGCAGACGATGCGCGGCATGGTCCCACTCCAGAAGCCAGTCGCCGCCCCGGCCGTTGCGGCAGCGATCGAGGCGCGCCCGCCAGCGCGGGTTGTCGAGGGTGCCGAACCGGTCCCGGGCGGCCGGAGCCGAGGCGATCCGCCACCGGGTGGCGGCGCCGTTGGGCAGCCCGGCCTCGGCGGGCCGCAGGATCAGCACGAGCGGCGGCCCGTCGCCCTCCGTGCCCCCTTCGGCGGCGAGCTGCAGGCGCCGGCCCGGCTTCAGCGGCAGGCCGTCCTGGACCAGGCCGACGAGCGCCGACAAGGTGCGGGCGTGGAGCGCCGCCTCGAGCGCGCGGAACACCTCCGCGTCGCCGCCCGCTTCCAGCAGGAGCAGCCGGGCCGGATCCAGGCCGAGGCCGGCCAGGCCGGGCCCGTGGGGCAACGGCTGGTTCGGGGCGGCGGCGATCAGCGCCGCGCCTTGCGTGCGGGCGAGCCGGGCGGCACAGAGCGCCAGGGCGAAGCTCAGGGCCGCGATCGCGTCCGCAGGCTCGGCCGGGGCGATCTCGTGCGGCGGCCCGAGGGCCAGACCGCCGCCGGGCAGGTGCGCGTCGATCGCCGGCAGATCCAGGGACAGGACCGACGGCGGGGCTGCCGGACCGGCCGACGCGGACAGGCGCGCCCGCAGCGCCGCCAGCCGCTCCCGGGGGCTGCCCGGCGCGGGATCCCGCCCGGTCTGGTTCGCAGGGTCCAGCCCCATCTCCGCGTGCTCCGATCATGCCGGACGATAAGAACATAACAGGAACATGTTCAAACCGTTTCAGCGGGTCACCTGAATCGGACGCGGGGCCAGCAGCTTGGCCTGTGGATGATTGTGGACGCCTGTGGAATCAGCCGCCCCGCCCGCGACCAAAGCCACGGTTGACCGAGCCCGCGAGCCGAGACCACAGTCGTCTGCCGCGCCAGACGCGGCCGACACGGTCCGAGCATGCGCCCAGCCCTCGCCTTGACGATCCTGCTCGCCCTCTCAGGAGCGGCCCTCGCCCAGCAGCCGCCCGACCCCGGCCCCGCCCCATCCTCCGAGGCGCCCCCGCGCCAGGCCAAGCCGCGCCCCCGGCACGCGCCGGTCCCGAGCCAGCCGATCATGGTCTACGACGCCCGGATCGAGGCCGGCGACCTGCGGATCTCGGGCTCGGTGCGCAAGCCGGGGGCGATCGTGGTCCTGGACGACGACATCTCGATCCAGGCCGACCGGCGCGGGCGCTTCGCGTTCCGGGTCCCCTACCGGCCGCCGACCTGCGTGGTGACCCTCAAGGCCGACCCGGACGAGCGCGAGGCGGTCGTCGCGAACTGCGCCGCCGAAGGCCCGCCGGGCCCGCCCGGCCCCCAGGGCGCCGCGGGTCCGACCGGGGAGCCTGGTCCGAAGGGCGAGACCGGCCCGAAGGGTGAACCGGGCAGCAAGGGCGACTCGGGCAGCAAGGGCGACTCGGGCAGCAAGGGTGAACCGGGCAGCAAGGGTGAACCGGGCAGCAAGGGAGAGCCTGGCGAGAAGGGTGAGCCGGGTGCTGCGGGAATTCCGGGCGCAAAGGGCGATCCGGGACCGAAGGGCGATCCAGGACCGAAGGGCGAGCCGGGCATCAAGGGCGAGCCCGGCCCGGCCGGCGGGGCAGGGTCCAGGGGCGAGACCGGCGCATCCGCCCTGCGGGCCGTGCGCAAGTCCGACTGCGCGGGCGGCTGCACCGTCACCTGCGCGGCCGATGAGATGCTGGTCACCGCCCACTGCCTCAAGGGCGGCACCCCCGTCTATGACGGGGAGGGCGCCACCTGCCCGGCGGACGCCTCGGGGATCGTCGGGTTCTGCACCCGGCGGTGAGCCGGTATCCCCTTCGGCGACGAGCGTCCTAGCCGCGACGGGCGCCCTAGCCGCCGCTCTGGCGCAGCCAGTCGAGCATCCCGGCGGCGGCGGCCCGTCCGCCCGCGAAGGCGCCCTGGAGCAGGTAGCCGCCGGTCGGCGCCTCCCAGTCGAGCATCTCGCCGGCCAGGAACAGGCCGGGACGGGCGCGCAGCATGGCGCGGCCGTCGAGGGCGTCGAGCCGGACCCCGCCCGCCGTCGAGATCGCCCGCTCGATCGGGGCCGAGCCGGTGAGGTCGAGGGGGGCGGCCTTGATCAGCCCGGCGAGCGCCTTGGGCTCGCCGGGAAGGTTTTGGCCGGCCGCCTCGCGCAGGAGACCCGCGGCCACCGGCGAGAGCCCCGCGGCCTTGCGCAGGCGGGTCGCGGTCGAGTCCCCCGGCCGGGCGCCGGCGAGGCGGCGGGCGAGATCCGTCCCGGTCAGGTCGGGGCGCAGATCGACGGTGAGCCGGGCACGGCCCCGCCCGGCGATCGCCGTCCGCAGGGGCCGCGACAGGGCGTAGATCGCCCCGCCCTCGATCCCGGCGGCCGTGATCACGGCCTCGCCCCGGACCGCAACGCCGTCGCAGGCGAGCGCCACCCGCTTGAGCGGCGCCCCGGAAAACCGCTCGCGGAACAGGGCGGACCACGCCACGGCAAAACCCGCATTGGCCGGCTCCAGGGGCGCGACGTCCACGCCGAGCCCCTCGAGAAGCGGCACCCAGAGCCCGTCAGAGCCGAGCCGCGGCCAGCTCGCCCCGCCGAGCGCCAGCAGGGCAGCCCGGGGCCGGATCTCGACCGGCCCGTCCGGCGTCGCGAAGGCAAGTGCCTCACCGATCGCCGTGAGCCGGTGTCGGGTGCGGATCCGGACCCCGAGCCGGTCGAGCCGCGCCAGCCAGGCCCGGAGCAGCGGCGACGCCTTGAAGCTCGTCGGAAACACCCGCCCGCTCGATCCCACGAAGGTCGGCTCGCCGAGATCCGCGCACCAGTCTCGCAGGGCCTCCGGGGGAAACGCCGCGATGGCGGCGTCCAGGTGGCCGGCGGGATGGTAGCGGGCCAGGAAGGCCGCGCGCGGCTCGCTGTGGGTGAGGTTGAGGCCGCCGCGCCCGGCGATCAGCAGCTTGCGGGCGACAGAGGGCATCCGGTCGTACACCGTGACCGCGCGGCCGGCCTGCGCCAGCACCTCGGCCGCGGCCAGCCCGGCCGGCCCGCCGCCCACGATGGCGATATCGTTGATGTCGTCCGGCATCCGCCTGGAGAGCGGCAGGCTGCCCGCACCTGTCAAGATGTGGCCGATGTCGGCGGCGTCTCAGGGGCCGGACCGCCTTACCCGGCGCCGTTCTGCGACGATGCGGCTCCCCGACAGCCTGTTTGTCCGCCCGGTTCCCGTCGCGTGACGGTTCCGGTTGGCGGAGATCCCACACTCCCCCCTCATCCTGAGGTGCGGCGCAGCCGCCTCGAAGGAGCCCTCCAGGGATCGCGCGGCTGGCTGGAGGGCTCCTTCGAGGCCTCCGCTGCGCTCCGGCGCCTCAGGATGAGGGGGGGGAGGATGGGAAAGATCGAACAACAGATTCTAACACAAATCCGACAGTGTCGGCCAATGGACCCGCAGAATTGTCCTGCCGTTCGCGGCCGGGATCTGCGAGATGGCTTGTTCGACAACC
>Ga0265798_10008493_pt1 | contig 13079 bp, 11 predicted proteins | sample P3T30metagenome_FD_192430 | JGI IMG/M metagenome (GOLD analysis project Ga0265798, IMG submission 192430) | Plant litter microbial communities from East Loma Ridge, Irvine, California - P3 T30 | ecosystem: Environmental > Terrestrial > Plant litter > Unclassified | place: USA: California...
CCAACTTTAACCCGGTGGTAACCAACATCGTTACGTTAATAGTTATGTTAGTAAGCATTGTTGGTGTATTGCAAAGCGTGCTCAACAAAAAGGCCATTAAATGTGCCTGCTTGGGTGCTGTATTTAATTTGCCCATGAGTACGGTAACTATTATTGAGGATGGGCTGATGATAGCCATGAGCGCGGTGATGTTATGGAGCTTGTAATTTTTTGAAGGTAATGGTAGATCACGCTTCTCTTATCAATCGTTACAAACAACTATTAAATGAAGTGTTACCGGCAATGTTCACTCAACCGGTACGCCATAACCATTGCTTCAACCGTATTGTATTAGACTGGCTGTTCAGCGACGTTTGGTATAATCATCTGGACAAATCGAAAACCGCCATTAGTCAGTTAAACGACGGGCAGCTGCAAAAAATGATAGATAGAATGGAGCTATGGTTAAAGCAGCCCGAAGTGTTGTTTGAAGACAATTTTCGGTCGTTAGCTTACCGCAGGAAATAAAGAGTTATGTCATTGCGAGGAGCGATGGTGACGTGGCAATCGCACGCGTGTAAATCTAAACGCGTGCGGTTGCCACACTACGTTCGCAATGACATTACTTTTGATTGAATTTATTTATAAATCTAAGGTAATTTAGCCGTCTTATTCCTCAGCCAATGGTCGGCCAATACCAAGGCTGCCATAGCTTCCACAATGGGTACGGCACGTGGTACCACACATGGGTCGTGGCGGCCTTTGCCTTGTATCTGGGCAGCGTTACCTTCGGCATCTACGGTATTTTGGTTGGTCATGATGGTGGCTACGGGTTTAAAAGCTACCTTAAATTCGATAGGCATACCATTGCTGATGCCTCCCTGTATCCCACCCGAGTAGTTGGTAATCGTTTTAACCTGCTCTTCGGTATCTTTTATAAAAATATCGTTATGCTCCGATCCCAGCATTTCGCTGCCGATGAAACCCGAGCCGTATTCAAAACCGTGTACCGCATTTATACTCAGCATAGCCTTTCCTAAATCGGCGTGCAGCTTATCAAATACGGGTTCACCTAAGCCCACCGGACAATTAGTAATGGTGCAGCTCACCTTACCGCCAATGGTATCGCCCTGCTTGCGGATTTCGTCTATCCTGGCTATCATTTCTTCAGCCGTTGCCGGGTCAGCACAGCGCACAATGTTAGCTTCGCGAATAGCAATAAACTCCTCGGCCGACTCAATGCCAATATTAGGGGCATCAATTTTACCCACGCTGCTTACATGCGCCAGCACCTCAATACCCGCCGACTTCAACAGCAGTTTGGCAATAGCACCAGCGGCCACGCGAGCGGCCGTTTCCCGGGCCGATGAGCGCCCTCCGCCCCTATGGTCACGGATACCATATTTATGGTGGTAAGTATAATCGGCATGTGACGGGCGGAAGACATCGGTGTTGTGGCCGTAGTCCTTCGAACGCTGATCTTCGTTAGGGATGAGCATGGCTATGGGCGTACCTGTAGTTTTACCCTCGAATGTACCCGATAGTATCTGCACCATATCGGCTTCTTTACGCTGGGTAGTGATCTTGGATTGACCGGGTTTGCGCTTATCCAACTCGGCTTGTATAAAGTTTATATCAACAGGTAAACCGGCCGGACAGCCATCTATAATTACCCCGATGGCCACGCCATGCGATTCGCCAAAAGTGGTGATACGAAATATTTGTCCGAAAGAATTGCCCGCCATATATACAAGATAACAAAATGAAGAAAAAGATACTTACTTGGGCAAATATGGTATTTTTATATAAATTTATGGAACTTTATCAGGCTTAAAACTAATCACAATTAACTACATGTTTCTCGGAGGCGGTTACTATTACTATATCCCCGTTTTGCTGCAAGCCTTATGTGCCATACATTGTTTGCGTGCAGGCACTCAAAGCAAGTGGCTTTGGATGATCATTTTTCTACCTGTAGTAGGCTCGTGTATTTACATTTACAGTGAAATACTTAGCGCACGCAAGTTTAAAAGCATTAAAATTGACGGCGCTGCCATCATCAACCCGGCTATCAAAGTTAAACGCCTCGAAGACAACTTAAAGTTTGCTGATACCTTTGCCAATAAGACCAAACTTGCAGATGCTTACCTGGAAAGCGGGCAAACAGGCAAAGCTATACACCTGTATAACAGTTGTTTGAAAGGAGCATTTGAAGACAATGAGCAGGTAATTTCGCAGCTCATCGTAGCCTATCACCGTCAGGGAAATTATGCTGAGGTGATAGCTATGGCGGGCAAGATCCGTAGGTCTCAAAAATTTAACCGCTCAAAAGCACACTTGCTATATGCACTGGCGTTAGAAGAAACCAACCAAACCACCCTTGCCGAAACTGAGTTTAAAGCCATGAAAGGCCGCTACTCTAATTTTGAGCAACGTTATGAATATGGCCAATTTCTGCAACGTGCCGGGCGTACCGACGATGCATTCAACATCTATACAGAACTACTTGATGAAGAAGCCCATTTAAGCAAGGCAGAACGTACAACCGGCCGAATTTGGTTTAATAAAGCCAAACAAGAGATGAAACGGATAGAAGCCGGGGCTTGATAACTATCTATACAAAACAAAAAAGCCGAACTTGTTCAAGTCCGGCTCACAATTATCTATCTTTTAGACGGTTAACATTCTACGCTGATATTGCGTTAATAATATCGTATTGCGTAATTATTTCTATTTGCCCCTTCTCATCCTCTACCAGTACAGCAATGTTTTCTTTGTTGATCATGGAAGAAATTTTGTCTATCGATGCATTTAAATCGACAAACGGGAACGGCGCGGTCATGATGGTTTTAAGCGGCTGCGATTTAAGCGATGGATTTTCGAGTAGGGCATCAAGGATGTCACTTTCGGTGATCTTGCCAATAACCATACCTTGCTGGGTAACCGGTATTTGAGAGATATTCAGTGTTTTAATAGTATTGATGGCCTCAATTACCGTTTTCTCGGTATCAATGGTGATAATCTCTGCGCTTTCTTTTTTACGGATGATATCTCGGGCGGTTAGTTTCTCATCTTTCAGGAAACCGCGTTCGCGCAGCCAGTCTTCATTATACATTTTGCCCAGGTAACGGGTACCATGATCAGGGAAAATGATCACCACCACATCGCCTTCTTTAAAACGGTCTTTCATTTGCAGCACCCCTGCCACGGCCGAACCTGTAGAATTACCTGCAAAAATTCCTTCCTGCATGGCTATCTGACGGGTCATTAAGGCCGCATCCTTATCGGTTACCTTTTCAAAGTGATCTATCAGGCTAAAATCTACGTTTTGAGGTAAAAAATCTTCACCTATACCTTCGGTAATATATGGGTAAATTTCATTTTTATCCATAATGCCGGTTTCCTTGTATTTCTTGAATACTGAACCATAAGTATCTATACCAAGTACCTGTATATCAGGGTTCTGTTCTTTCAAAAACTTAGCGGTGCCGCTAATAGTTCCGCCCGTACCCACACCAACTACCAAATGCGTGATCTTACCTTCAGTTTGCGCCCAAATTTCGGGGCCGGTTTGCTCGTAGTGCGCCTGAGAGTTAGACAGGTTATCGTACTGGTTTGGCTTCCAGGAGTTAGGCACCTCGCGCTCTAAACGTGAAGAAACAGAGTAATATGACCGCGGATCTTCAGGCTCTACGTTGGTTGGGCACACAATAACCTCGGCCCCAAAAGCACGCAGTGCGTCAAACTTTTCTTTTGATTGCTTATCGGTGCTGGTAAAAATACATTTGTAGCCTTTAATAACGGCGGCAATGGCCAAACCCATGCCCGTATTGCCCGAGGTGCCTTCAATAATGGTACCTCCCGGTTTCAGGCGGCCATCCTTTTCGGCATCCTCTATCATTTTTAAAGCCATGCGGTCTTTAATAGAGTTGCCCGGGTTGGTGGTCTCTATTTTAGCCAGCACGGTGGCTTTAATATCTTTAGTTATTTTATTTAGCCTAACCATGGGCGTATTGCCAATGGTTTCCAGTATGTTGTTACTCCACATAATTAGTAGACAAAGTTGAGAATATTAGTTGACTTAACCATAATTGGTTTGCATAATGATGAAAAGATGAATATAGGATAGGTACTTATGACACCCGCCGCCATTGTAAAAGTGTTCACGGAAAATTGCCCGTTATTGCTCATAAAAATTCAAAAAAGTACAAAAAATAGATTTTTCTTCATTTAGGCAGGTTTTGTAGTGGGCAAAATTGGCATTTTAGGAGAATTTCAGCCCAAAAGTGTTCACGCGTCAACACTTTTTGAACGGTTTTTGAACACTTCGTGAACACTTTTCGGCGAATATTTATCGCTGATCGTCATTAGAAAACCGGCATTGCCCGGCGACTATATGCAATTGAATTTTGGCTTATACCACTTTATTCAGTTCATCTATCAACGTTTTGCTTAAGCCGTTAAAATAACGTTTAATGCCATACCCTATTACCCATTGTATACCTCGCGTTGCATTGGTAATAAACACTTCTTCGGCCTGGTGCAATATATCCGGATTTATTTGTGCTTCTGTTACAGGTATACCGCGCGCCACGCAAATGTTAATGACCACCTGGCGCATAATACCGGCAACGCAGCCTTCGCTCAGGGCCGGGGTATATAAGTGGTCCTGGTACCAAACAAACACGTTAGAGCTAATGGTTTCGCATAAAAACCCTTGCTGGTTAAGCAAAAACACATCATCAAGCCGGTGTTCGGTTTTGTACAAACCGGCCATTACATAAGTCAGTGCGTTACAGGTTTTATAATTGGATAAAAAATTAACGGGTTTCAACAACTCGGTATACACATCCATAATTAAACCCTTTTGGTTTAAACGGTACCCCGAAAACTCATCAGGTACCAGTTCTAAACACCAGGCCGATTTGTTTTCTAAAGGTGTATATAATCCATCCGAATCGCGGTATACTGTTAAGCGCAGCCGGCCATGTTTGGCTTTATTCCATACGGCCAATTCTTCAGCTTTTTCTTTTAAAAACCACGAATCCAGCAAACTATAACCTTCGAGCTTTAAAGCTTTCATGCCCAGTTGCAGGCGGTTGGCATGCAAATCGGAAAATTTAAGCGTTCCATTAACCAGGCGCATGCTTTCAAACAAACCATCGCCGTATTTAAATGCACGGTTGTTAACCGTTATAAGAGTACTATCGGCCGGTAAAACCTGGCCATTAAAATTTACAAAAAGAGGCATCATTCAGTAGGATAAACAATAGTTTAAGAATTTTGCTCTACAGTGCCCGCAATATATTTTCGCCATTTTTGCAGCACTCCATCAAAATCGGCAGGTAAGGGAGCTTCGAAATGCACGTACTTGCGTGTAGCGGGATGTACAAAGCCTAATGTTTGGGCATGCAGCGCCTGCCGGGGCATAATTTCGAAGCAGTTTTCAATAAATTGCTTGTACTTATTAAACGTGGTGCCTTTCAGAATCTTATCGCCTCCGTACATGGCATCGCTGAACAAGGGGTGACCTATATGCTTCATATGTGCACGTATCTGGTGCGTACGGCCCGTTTCCAGCTGGCATTCTATCAGGGTAACATAGCCAAAGCGTTCCAGCACTCTATAATGCGTAACCGACCACTTACCCTTCTCCTCATCATCATAAATAGACATTACCCTCCTATCGTTTACGCTGCGGCCAATGTAGCCGGTTATAGTGCCGTCGTGCTCCATGTCGCCCCAGGCCAGGGCAATGTATTTGCGGGTTATGGTGTGCTCAAAAAACTGGCGGGCCAGCCAGGTCATTGCGCGTTCGTTCTTGCTAATGAGCAGTAAACCAGAGGTATCTTTATCAATGCGGTGCACCAGTCCAGGGCGGCCATCGTTACCGGGCAAGGTTGGCAATTGCTGAAAGTGATACACCAATCCGTTTACCAGGGTGCCTGTATAATTGTTAAAGCCCGGGTGCACTACCAAACCTGCAGGCTTGTTTACCACCAGCACATCATCGTCCTCATAGGCAATATTCAACGGGATATTTTCAGGATAAACTTCAGTATCACGTGGGGGGTGCGGCAACACGACCGATATTACATCCAGCGGCTTTACCTTATAGCTCGATTTGGCAGGCTTATCATTCACCAGCACGTTGCCTAATTCAATAGCGTTCTGTATTCGGTTACGTGATGCATTCTCGATGCGGTGCATCAAAAACTTATCCATACGCAATAGCGACTGGCCCTTATCAACCACAATACGGAGGTGTTCATATAAATCCTGCTCATCAGGTTCGTTCAATGCGGCGTCTGCTATCATTACTGCAAAAATAAGTTTTTTTTCTGCGTAGAACGGGTATGTATTTGCAGGTGCGGTATAAAGCTGCTGGCGCTTCTGTTATATTTGCCGCCGGTACAAACCGGTACACCATACGCTAACCCAAAATTCATCTATGTTCGATTTGGAGATCTTCAGCCCTGTTCATCAATGGAAACACGAGGTGTTTGCCCAAAAAGAGCTGAATGTTTTTATTAAGCGCGATGACCTTATCCACCCGCTTATATCTGGTAACAAGTGGCGTAAGTTGAAATATAGCTTACAAAAGGCGCATAGCAATGGTAAAAGCCACCTGGTTACTTTTGGAGGCGCTTACTCTAACCACTTGCTGGCTACGGCTGCGGCTGCCGCCCGTTTCGGCTTCAAATCAACCGGTATAGTGCGTGGCGAAGAAGTGCAAAACGACACCCTTTTTTTGTGCCGCCTGCATGGCATGAAACTCGTTTTTACCGACAGGGAGAGCTACCGTGACAAACCCGCGTTGTATAACAAGTATTTTGGAGAGGATAACAACGCCTTCTTTATTGATGAGGGAGGTGCCTCGGCCGAGGCGGTTACGGGCTGCAGCGAATTAGTGGCCGAACTTCCCATTGCCTACGACCATTTATTTTGCGCCTGCGGCACCGGCACTACAGCGGCCGGCATTATAACAGGCTTGTATAAGCACGAGCTTGCAACCCGGTTTCATGCAGTGCCGGTATTAAAAAACGGCGATTTTATGCGTGGCGAAATTGACCGCTATCTTTATTTTGAAGCCAGTTATGATCTGCATACCGGCTATCACTTCGGTGGTTATGCTAAAACTACGCCGGCACTCCTGCGGTTTATTAAAGATTTTGTGGCCGGCACCGGCATCCTCATTGAACCTGTTTACACCGGCAAAATGCTTTATGCCTTACTCGAATTAGCCAAAGCAGATCATTTTGAGCGCGGCAGCAACATACTGGCTGTGCACAGCGGCGGTTTATTAGGTTTACTGGGCATGAAAGAAGCTTTTTGATGAAATAAGGCTTTGCCGCCCGGGCTACTCGCACAATTTGGATGGTAACGTAAATTACTGACGCTCTACACGTCAATGCGCGTCGGGCAGCGCTACCTTTCCCGTTTTAACTACCGCGCGCTTCTTGATGGTTAAGATCACCAGTGGAATGCAACAGGCATTCATAAGTGCCAGCAGGAAAAATGCATCCATATAACTCATCAAAAACGTTTGCCTTACTACCGTACTTTCAAGTGCCATGAGCGATTGTTGTGCTGCCCGCAGGTAGGTCGCGCCATGTGCAATAAGATTACCAATGAACGATTGCTGGCGTTGAAGGGTAAGCGGATCTGATGCTGTTACATGTGCTATCAAGGCTACCCGGTTAGCTGCCTCCCTGTGAGCTATATAGGTATTGATCAGCGCTATGCCGAACGAACCTCCCATTTGCCGCATCATGTTGTTCAATGCGGCACCCTGCGGAATTTCTGCAGGTTTTAGTTCCGACACAGCTAAAGCGGTTAGCGGAACAATGAGCAAGGCGGCGCCAAGTCCGCGAAAGATTAACGGAATAAAAAAGTAAGCGCCGCCGGTTTCGAGGTTGGATTTAGACATCATGTAGCCAAAAACTGCAGACATGCCAAAACCTAAAATAATGAGGTATTGCGGCCTGATACCGTTTTGCAGCATTTTACCTAAAAACGGAGAAACCATAGCTGCCATGAGCGTACCTGGTAAGAGCATGGTGCCGGTTTGGAAAGCAGAGTAGCCTATGATGCGCTGTGAATAAAGGGGAAACACAAATACAGCGCTGAATAGCCCGAAGCCAAGTACGAAAGTCATGATTGCCGAAATTGACAGCGTAGAACTTTTCAGCACCCGGAGATTGATGACCGGGTGTTCGGTTTTTAGCTGCCACCATACCAGTAAAGCCAGCGCAAGGGTAGCAACAATGCTTAAAACAATGATATAGTTGGCGGCAAACCAATCGTCGGTTTGTCCGCGCTCCAACACAATTTGTAATGCCCCTACGCCAATAGCCAGCAAAAAGATACCTAGCCAATCTATGCTCCGATTGTCGGTAGACTTGCGGGTTGGCTTTAAATAGATGTAAGATAAAAGTGCTGCTAACAGCCCGATGGGAATGTTGACATAAAAGATCCACTGCCAGGATAAGTTATCTACAATATAACCGCCCAAAACCGGGCCTATGGATGGCCCTATAATAATGCCCAGGCTGAAGATGCCGCTGGCAGTTGCGCGTTCTTTTACCGGAAAAGTTTCAAATAGGATAGATTGTGAGGTAGACAGCAATGCACCGCCGCCAATGCCTTGGAGAAACCGGAAGGCCACTAATTCCCACAAATTGTGTGAGAAGCCGCAGAAGGCTGAAGCAAGTGTGAATAACAGAATTGACCCTATATAATACTGTTTTCGCCCTATCTTCTCCGCCAGGAAACTGGTCATGGGGATGACAATTACATTGGCAATGGCATAAGAAGTGATCACCCATGCGGTATCTTCGAGCGAAGCGCCCAGGTTACCGCTCATGGTATTGATTGATACGTTGACAATGGTGGTATCTATCAGCTCGATAATTGTTGATGTAATAATAGTGATCACAATGATCCATTTACGCAGGCCGGTTTCCATGGTACAAATGTATTGCGCCTCGTAAATGCCCCTGTTATAAGTTTCAAACGAAATATTATAATTTTCAAACAAACCCTTTCATATCCATCATAAAATTGTCACATATATTATAATATTCAAGCAATGTACTACCTTTGAATATGCAAGAGCTGGAAACACTGGAAGAATTTTACAAACGGCACCCGGTGCCTAACCAGGAAGTTTTTTCGGAAAACAACACCGGCCAGGGGCATTTTAATGTATTCTTACGTAAGCCATGCGCTGTTCGCACGCCATTTAGCAGGCGGGATTTTTATAAGGTTGCGCTGGTCTTAGGCAAGGGGAAGATGATATATATAGATAAGGAGGTAAACATTGACCGGCCTGCCCTGGTGTTCTCCGGCCCTTCCGTAACTTCGGCGTGGGAGTCGGGCGAGGGACCACAATCGGGTTGTTTCTGTTTGTTTACCCAGGCTTTCATTGAATCTTATGACCGTAAAGGCGAATTGCAGCACTTTCCGCTGTTCCATGCAGGCGGCAGTCATATTGTATTTTTAACCGAAACAGAAGTTGCTTTCTTAACGGCCATTATGAACAAGATGATGGAAGAAATGGAAACCGGTTATGCTTACAAGTATGATTTGATACGGAACTACTTGCGCATCCTGATGCATGAAGCCCTGAAGATATCGCCGGTAAATATGTCTGTTGGCGAAAACAGCGCTTCATCACGGATCACAACACTGTTTCTGGACCTGCTGGAAAGACAATTTCCGATTGACTCTCCGGAACAATCTCTGAAGCTAAAAACAGCCAGGGACTATGCGCAAAGCCTTGCCATACACACCAATCACCTTAACAGGGCTGTGAAACAGGTAACCGCCAAAACAACTACGCGGCATATTGCAGAGCGTGTTTTAAAAGAGGCCAATGCGCTACTGCACAATACCGACTGGAGTATTGCGCAGATAGCCGGTGGACTCGGTTTTGATGAACCCGCATATTTCACGAACTTTTTTAGAAAATATCATGGCGCATCTCCAGCCGTTATGAGAGACCGGCTCTAAGCCTTGTGTCGTCATATAATAGGTTGGCTTAATTTGCAATTTGTTGTAATCGCTCTTGCAACGGAACGTTTCAAACCTATTACTTCCTTTTTTGTTGCTTTTCCAAATTATGCTGGTCGTTTTTCCAGCATCATCAACTACAATATTTGAGAATGGAAACAGCAGTGCCCGGTCTTTTTTTATACCCCGATTTTATTGACGAAGCAAGAGAGCAGCAATTGTTAAACGAAATTGACAGCCAGACCTGGATTGTGGATTACTTAAGAAGGCTGCAATATTATGGTTACCGCAACGAGCTTGACCCTCCTTATGATTTGATACCGTTTCCCGTTTCAATGCCGCCGTTGATGTATGAATTATCGCAAAAAATGGTAGAGCAGAAGATCATATTGCTTCAGCCAGACCAGGTGATCATTAATGAGTATGTTCCGGGAGAAGGCATTAAGCCGCACAAAGACAGGGCTTATTATGAAAACCAGATCTGTGGTGTCAATTTGGGTAGTGGCTGTATTATGCGGTTTATCAAAGGCAAAAATGAGGAAGTGATAGACGTAGAAATACCAAGGCGTTCGGTATATGTGATGCAGGATGATGCCCGGAAGAAGTGGAAACATGCCATACCACCCCGCAAGAAAGATAAAATCGACGGAAATGTCAAGCATCGGGAAAGACGGGTATCTATCACTTACCGCAAAGTAAAACCTAAAAAGGTACACCCCATAAACCCGGAAGGCAAGGTGGCCAGGTGACTACAGGAAAAATTTAATTTTAGTGCTGAGCAAATAGCCAAACTAAGCTAATTGTTGCGTTCGGCCTAAAGCCCCTTGCTTATTTTTTGCATAGAATTGAAGTACTCATTGCAAACAGAAGGCTGCGTACTGTCTAATTATATAATCTCTTTATTTCATTATATTCAATAGTGTAAAGATTTTTCTTAAGGCACTTTAGCAGTAAGATCTGACACTTTGCCGTTATGGTATTATTCGCTTTGTGGTCAACTGCGGCCGTTTAACAGCGTTGAAAATGCGAATATTTACACTGGCCGGAGATAGCCGGAAACCGCAATTCGTATTTTTGCACCAGACTTAAAAAGGAACGATGAGTACATCAACCGTTAAATATTCTGTTCTGGATCTGGCAACTGTGGTACAGGGCGACCAACCAGCTCATACATTTAAAAAAAGCCTTGACCTTGCCCGGCATGTTGAGCAATTGGGGCATACCCGGTTTTGGCTGGCCGAGCATCATAACATGCCCAACGTAGCAAGCTCTGCAACGGCAGTGTTAATTGGTCACATCGCCGGCGGCACATCTACCATCCGTATAGGCTCGGGAGGAATTATGTTGCCCAACCATGCCCCCTTGATTGTTGCGGAACAGTTTGGTACGCTGGCGTCTCTTTACCCGCACCGTATAGACCTGGGTTTGGGCAGAGCACCCGGAACGGATCAGGTAACCGCACTGGCCATCCGCGGCGAAAACTTCCGCGTTGAGCAAGATTTTCCGGGCGATATTAAGCGCTTACAAAGGTTTTTTTCTGCCGATAACAGCGGCAGCCAGGTAAGGGCTATTCCGGGCGAAGGATTAGACATTCCCATCTGGATACTGGGTTCGAGCCCCGAAAGTGCATTTGTTGCAGCTGAGATGGGACTCCCCTACGCTTTCGCCAGCCATTTTGCACCAACGCATTTTAAGACCGCTATCGCTTTATACCGCGAACATTTTAAACCCTCCAGGCACCTTAGCGAGCCTTATATATTAGCTTGTGTAAACGTGGTGGCCGCCAACACCGACGAGGAAGCCAGCCGGCTGTTCACTTCTTTGCAGCAGTTATTTTTGGGCATTGTGAGTGGCGACCGCAAACCGCTGCAACCGCCTGTTGATGATATGGATGACATATGGGAGTACCACGAAAAAGTAGCGGCCGAACGAATGCTGACCTATTCCTTTGTAGGCGGTCCGAAAAAGCTACGATCGAATATTTCGCAGTTTGTGCAAGAAACAGGGGTGAATGAAATTATGGCAACCTCACACATTTTTGATCACCAGGCAAGGTTAACCTCCTATAAGATTTTTGCGGAAACGGTGAAATCTATTTGAAAATGAAAGTGACAATCTAACTCCATAAAAGCAAAAATGATCCTAAACAAAATCAGCTACATGAATAAAGCAAATATTCCGCTCACAGTCAGACCTATTCATCTTACTTGACTTGTACAGTACCTGATGCATCCTGATTTTTACTATACAGAAGCAATAATCTGGGATCGATACATAGATAGTTCGGCTTATTTTTAGAAACTATAAACAGAGATTGCTTTCCTTCGTATAAGCGATGCTTCTGCAAGTATATCCTTTCTTTTGAACCGTTTTTTTCAACATACAAACCCAGTTCAACCCAATCATTCATTCGCACTTTTCGCTGCGTTCCCTTTTCATCATAAACAATTTTTTCTGCATTCAACTCCAACTCTGTTCTCCAGGTCCCGTCTTTTTCTTTATTCGCTTTTGCATGTTCAATGTGGAACTTCCAATAAGTATTTACTTCGAAAAGATCATGGAGAAAGTACTGCAGTGAGTCTGGTGTTACTTTCTTCAGTTCCCGGTACAAAGCACGCGTTGTGGTAAGTGGTGCACCCGCTTTATTACCTTGTTCTTTAAGATGCCTAAAAGCTGAATTTACTTTATCATGTCCAATGCATTCGCCAAGCGCGTACAGGGCAAAAGGTCCTTTACGGTAAGCCAGATAAGGATCAACTGCACGCAACAAGGGTTCTCCCCGCTTGATCGGCGGGTATGGGAAAGGCTCCCGCATAAAGGCACGCAACAGCTCCAACTGACCCTCGCCCCGGCTTTCTTTAAAAACCTGCATGGCAGAATACCAGGCAAAGCTTTCACTCAACAGCGCTGCACCTTCTGCAAAGGCATAATTAACTGAAAACTGATGGCCTATCTCGTGCGCCATAACCGCGTATGGCTGATCAAGATCCCCTTTCTCTTTCGGGTGCCAAAATGGATACCCCTGCCCGTACCAGATCATGCCCGGCTCTGAATGCAGGCTTGAACCCGCAGCTTGCGGATGTTCT
>Ga0265798_10008495_pt1 | contig 13077 bp, 9 predicted proteins | sample P3T30metagenome_FD_192430 | JGI IMG/M metagenome (GOLD analysis project Ga0265798, IMG submission 192430) | Plant litter microbial communities from East Loma Ridge, Irvine, California - P3 T30 | ecosystem: Environmental > Terrestrial > Plant litter > Unclassified | place: USA: California...
GAAGATTTCGCCTCCTGAGAATGTTAGCGTGCCACAGGGCTTGAAGACCGAGACCGAAGGCGGGTTGATGCGGGTAACAGATGTCACGCGGCAGCACTCCCAAATCGATGCTGCTTGGATGAACGTGATTGCAGTAGCCCAATTACCACCTAAAAAGGCTGCGGATCTCGTGCAACAGGAAGTCCGCAACGCCGGAACTAGTTTGCGAAGCTTCTTCTCCCGCTTTGCGGCTCCACCTCCCCCAACACCTACAAAATCCCTCAAACCTGTCCCTGAGAAGGTCAACCCAAGTGAGGAGCTAGCAGGAGATTCCAAGGGAACCATATTCCTGCAAGTGTGTACTGTCGTGGCAGCCACCAGAGTCTCGCGGAATTTTGCGGCTGAGATCGAAAGGGCAACAAAGAAATCACCACCGAAGACAACCAAGATTGCTCTTCTGACTTCTCCATACCAGGACCCTTCAGCTACCCTGGCGACCGGATCAGGAAGCTCTGCTGACCTTGCTTCAAAGATCTTTGCCGAAGTTCTTCCAACAAAGTCTGGACGCATCTTCATTGGCTTCCCAACAGCGCAAACTACGGGATACCTTGCACATATCTCTGCGCCATCTCTCATTCCAACGGTGGAGCGTGAAAATGTAGACATGAATGCTCGCTATATCTCCACCTGGAATATTGAGCTTCTACGCGTTGCTGGTTTGGCGTGCCGCATCACCTACGCAGCTGAACTGGCTGCTATACAGGCCCAGTTTGGCAAGGAATCTCTAGAAAATCTGATAACGAAGACGGCATACGTCTTCAAGCAGTACACCGCCAAAGCTTCGCATCCATCCACCGCCCTCGGCGATAAGATTGATGAGGCGTTTTGGAATTGTTCCAAGGAAAGATCTATTGATATCCTCTCAACAAAGGGTGTCATGCCAAGCAAGCGTGTGCGTATGCCTGCAGAAACACTGAGCTTTCTAGGAGAAGTACCCATGGTTCCGCAAGATTTAGCGAATGGAGCTGTTGACTTTATGCTCAATCTACACAACCGTGGCTTCATCACAGAACTCACGATGCAAGATATCCGGAAAGGGCTGGAATCCCGTGCACTCAACGAGGAAGAGCTTTGTGAATTCCTGAAGTGGTGTGGATCCAAGCTGGAAAGCGGCGAGATTGATATACCTGGCTCGCGAAGTCTCTTTGAGAATACCGTCGCGAACATCGAAGTTGTACCCGAGAAGAATTCTGGTAGGATACTGGCCCTGGGCGACATCAGCACATATGTGAACCCAGCTCGTATTGGGCCACATCTACCGCTTCCTGCTGATACAATCCCCTTTTCTTTCACGAGAGCCATGTCGATGAAGCAATTGCAGCTGTTTGGTTGGATGGAGTTGTCAATGGTTCGTTGGCTTCGGCACATGACAAGCCAACCTCAGCTAGACGATTTCACAAAGGACGAGAATCTTGCTCTTTCGGTGCTTACCCTGACATCCAAATGCTGGGAGCAGCTTGATGGGAGCTCAAGGGAGACTGTCGTCAAGATTCTGGCCCCCCAAAAGATTATGCCAACAAAGATGGGTATGCGACGTCCAGCTGAATCGTACTTCCCTACGGTCAAACTCTTCGATGATTTGCCAACTGTAAAGCCTTTCGCCGGGTCCAAAGACAAGTTTCTCATGTCGCTCGGTGTACGCAAAACCATCGACTTGCCCATGGTGTTCGATCGCATGCGCAGCCGCGATGCACAGCACTCGGAAAAATCGGAAAAGCCAACCTGGAACCATGTTGATCTCATCCGGTACTTTGCGTCAGTCATAAATGAGATACCAAAGAAGGACTTGGACCGTCTGCGCGAGACAGCTTTCTTACCTGGAGAGGGTGTGACCGTGAAGCCAGGTCAGCAATTCAAGGCTTCGGAGCTCTATGCTCCAGATCCTGCGCTCGTGACTTTGGGTCTGACTCAAATCAAACTGCCGTTTGATTTCAAAACAACGACGCGAGAGGGCGTTCTCCTCCTCAGCCTTGGACTGAAACAGTGCCCGGACTCCATCACAGTCGCGAATATACTGCATCGTGCTGGCCAGGCTAAAGATCTTCAGCTGTATACGCGCGCCATGGAATATCTCTTGCTAAACTACTACAAGAATAACTACGCGGCAGAAGCAAACAGGTTCGCTGCAATTACACTCCCGATCCTTCCTACCGAGCAGGCTCCGTTTCCAGCGCTTGTCGGTCCCTTTCAGTGCTACACCAATGAGCACGCAGCTTGCCTAGGCTTCCCAATCCTGAGAAGCGACCTTCGCGGACACGCTGAGAAGCTAGGTGTCCAGCGCGATCCTAACATAGCACCGTGTGTGCAGTATCTCATAAAGAATCCACCCAAGACTAAGCTGGATGCCGAGATGCAGTTTGCTTATCTAGCCTCACGTGGTTCTGACATGGATCAGTACAAAGGGCTCATTCAGACCCTCGGGTCTTCCAACATTGTACCGATATTCCGGAAGTATTATGTCGATCCGACTTGTAGTGGGTTCGAGGATAGGTCGAAACAGCAGACAGGAAAGACGGAGATGCGTATACATCATTACGATCCGCCTGAGCACGTCTTCGTTGGTCGTGACCAAGAGTACCGTGGGATCCTTGACTACGTCCATTATGGAGCAGAGGCGACTGTTTTCCTTCTCAAGGTGGGCGCAAAGCACGAGCCTACTACACATGATCTGGCGGGCTTGCTCGCCAGAAATCCCGCCCGATTTCTGAACACTATAGGTCAGGACAAATACCTCGACCTGCTGAGGAAGCTTGCCGAGCACGCAGGAAGCTTGTGGAAAGACAAAGAGTTGGTCAAGATACTCACAGGATCAAGACTACTTCTGGGCTATCGCGATATCAAGGAAGATGCAAAGAAGGTGGACACGGGCGATGATGAGATGGATGACTTAGACGAAGACAATGTGCACCGTGAATGGTCGCTCAACAAAGCCGCTGAGATAGTTATCATCGACAATGTCAACTACATGACAAGATTCCGTGACTTCATCATCGCGGCTCCCCAAGAAGAGGCTCTAGAGGAATTTTACGCTCGGTTCGGCGTCCAGAAGGTCTCGGAGCTTGTCAAGACAGACCAGCGTATCGGTACAGCGGTACGCGACCAGATACCAGCTCAGGATTTACGACGAGATATTCTAGAGCGAGTGCGTCTCTTTCTCCATGAGTATGAGCGCGATGCCTCATCAAAGGCGATCAAGCACGATGCCAAATGGCTCAGCTCTCACCTTTCGGTCAAATGTGTCTCTGACATCTCCATTCGGTACTCACTCGCAGAGCGCAATGTTGCAACTTCCTCAAGGAAATCGGCTGCTATCACGAAAGTGCCTGGCACCGGCTATGTACTAAGCATCACACCAAAATATGACCTCTATGAGGTCTCGAGTGAACTCGTTAGACTGCTGGTATCACGACCAAAGCGCAATGATGCGATCGCGCTAGAGCGCATCTTGACTGAGCCCTTGCGCCGGTTACAGCAGAAGGGTATCAATGTGGAGCGTATCCTACGAAGGAAGGAACACGAGGCTCGCATCGCCAAGCAGGCAGAACAGGAGCGTGAGGAAGAAGAGCAGCAGCGGATGGTAGAGCAAGCAAAGAGCAGTCTTGTGAAGTCGGAGAAGTCGGAGAAGACGGAGAATAGAGAAAACGTCCCACCTGCCACGCCCGAGAAGCCCAGTCACCACATTCCTGGCGCATTTGGCAGCCCAGATACTGGCATGGAAATCGCTAATCACGGTCGTCAATCGGAAGACCAAGGCCTTATCAACAACTGGGCAAAGAAGCTTGGTTTCAAGAACACGCCAGCACCCCCTTCGCGTGGCACTGATGGTCCTCAGATCAGCCGTGATATCCAAGCCACGAAATCGAACATTCAGAATGCTATCAAAGAATGTCGACCGACTGGCATGTCGAACATCAACACAAAGCATCACCAGGACCCGACCGAGCTCGACCGAGGAGGTTACTGCAACGACGAACAATGGGAAAATCTTACCAAAGCCTTCACCGTGCCATTCTCTGGCCGGTATGTAGATATCTACTATGGCCGCGATGAGTCTGCTCCGCTCTCGGACTTGCAATCTCACCTGCAAACCTTTCTTCCACTAATTTTCGGCCTCACGTCGATATTTAGTGTCAACCCTGCTGCCGTAAACATCTTCCTTGACAAGAAGTCCAACACAGTCGCCTTCAATATGAGCGGCAGTCTCTTCTTCAACCTGGCCTGGTTTATTACTTTGCACAGTGACGGATGCCAGACCAAGGAAGGGAAGTTGAGGGCGTTGGACAGCTGGTTCTGCACGTATTGTCACGAACTTGCGCACAATCTGGTGGCTGATCACAACGCGAGGCATAGCTGGTACCAGCAGCAGATCATTATCGAGTACAGCCAGCAATATCGGGCTGCATTGGATAGCTTCACTCAAGGCATGTTGATTTAAGTTGGAAAGATTACGACAATGTAGCATAATTAGAGTAATAGACAATGGGCGTCTTGTTTGTATCTTGTTAATCATTGATCATCTCCCCTCTGAACTTGCCTTTTTCATTCAGAACTATCCCTACACCGCTACCTGTAGGCGTTTATATGCCGTAAGCTCTCCGCATTTATTTTTTGTACATATTCATCCTTGACCAATAACCCTGCTATCTCTCACCTCACGATAGCCTCCACTTTGAACCCTTTCAAACGCCGGTAAGTGCGTCGTAAATGACGTAGCGTACCTTCCTAACAAACACTGGGCATATAAAAAAAACTCCCACGCTCCCTCCAAGTCCTCTCTCCACACACACTATCCTCACTCTGCATTCCAACGCTAGTAAAATAAGGTATACCATCTACTTCTCCGTATCTCGTACACCCACCACTGACTCTACTCTAGCTATCCAACAAGATGAAGCTCACCACCCTCGCTCTCGGCGCCCTCGGCTTCATCGGCCTCTCCTCCAGCCAAGCAGTCGGTACTACCACCTTCCTCACGTCCGTAACCTGCATCAACCCCAAATACTGCGCCTCTATGGCTCCTATAAACACCAACGCCATCACTCCCTCCGCCTCGCTTGCCACTCCATCCACCGGCTCGAACGGCTACGGCTATCCCATCGCCACATACACAACCTGCAACAAAGACTGCGCCTCTCTCTGCGTCACGAGCGTCGACTGCGGCAACGTGAACTCAACAGCAGTATGGTGGCCTTCAAGCACTATTTTGTGCACTACGACGTCCGCTCAGGAACCTATTTGCTCAGAGACATCTATGGGAAGCTATTCGTGCATGCCTATTGAGCGTCCGTCGACGATGTCTAGTATGGGCGGTAGGAGTCAGCGGTGGGTTGCCCGGTTGGCGAAGGCTACAGCTAGCGAGTTGGAGGGCAGAGCTAGGAAGTTGATGGTGAGACAGACGGAGAGTTATGCAGTACCTTCTTCTTCTTCTTCTTCTTCTTCTTCTTCTTCTTCTTCTTCTTCTTCTTCTTCTTCTGCTTCTGCTTCTGCTTCTTCTTCTGCTTCTGCTTCTGCTTCTGCTTCTGCTTCTGCTTCTGCTTCTGCTTCTGCTCTTCCTCCCACTACTACCACTATTGTGGTGCGATCTTGGAAACATTCTTGGGTTCCAGCGCCGACGCACTGCTACTCTTGTATGCGTCCGTCTTCTGCTTCCCCCAGGGATGGGTCTACGAAGACGAGGTTGACGTTGGAGGGAGAGGCTACCCCGGCGGTGGTGGAGTAAGATGTATGTTCTATTCAGGTGTGGTTGTTGGTGGGTTCGTTAACTGACAGTGCACCAGCTCTCCACTATACCCGTCTTAGTTCTTCGAACCTCACCTGTTTAGGCGGGTAGGTATGCCAAGGCAGATAAGTGCGGAACAGTGTCTTTCACTGCTGGAAAAGATATGAGAACAAGTGGTATGGACATGTGAAGCAGTCTATGAGTGCAAGGTGGATGTCTACTTATCGGGCCTCCGTTGGACTTGCAGACATGTCTACTTTTCATATCAGAACATTACAATGGAAATGCATTATCAAAAAAATATCTTCTTTTCGTTTGTCTTATGCATGCTGACACGAACATGGACATTACCAAGGTCTGCAGCAGAAGTGCTCAAGCGAAAAAAAAAGCGACGTATGCAATTGAGTTTTGGGTATAGTTAAATGTTTTCTTAACATTGACCTTGGCCATGCACCCCATGGTTCATCTCACAAACCAAAGATATGAACTGAACCTCTGCCCGTAGTCGTAGTCACCATCCAATGGCCAGATCCTCGACCGTAACCAATATTGTTGTACGTACACGTGTACAGCAGTCATTTACGCCTTGCGCAAAGCAAGCTTCTTGCGTGCCTGGACAGTATAGGCGTACAGAACATCCTTGAAGGCAAACAGGAACGCAGCAGTAATCACACTCTGGGTAACTTTTGGTCCGATTCCTGTACCAAGTCAGCACCACGCAAACACTTGTCGGTTCTCGCAGAGAAGGAAGAAGAAAAAGAAGAAGAAAACATACCTCCATACAAGCCGGTATACCCCTCCTCTTTGATGATCCTGCGGAAGGTAGTCAACATATCCTCCCTCGGCCCATCACGGCCAGCAACATGCATGCGACTCTTGACGGTAATGTACGGGTACGTGATACTCGTAGCGAGCAACTTGCCCAGGGCCCCCAGGTAAAACGCATCCTTGGGTGTCACACGCCTGCGCTTCTCCAGCATCTGCTTCAGCTGCTCGAAGACGGTGTACTGCAGGATGGGGTTGATGACCAGGACGAGGGCTGGCATGACGCCTGCGAATAGACGGGTGGGGCCCTCTTCGCGGATCAGCGCAATGAGCGTGGCGAGCGTCGACGGTGCTTTTTGTGGTGCGGGCGCGCCGGGCAATGCGTCCTCGGAGGCTTCGGATTTGCGCGTCGTCATGCGTGTGTTTACGACCCAGATGGGGTTGGTCATGAGCACTGTGGCACTGCCAGCGAGGGCGCCCGCGAGCATAGACTCGATTGTTGTGAGTTTGGACGAGGCGCGGCCGGCTTTTAGGGCGGCCTTTTCAAAGAAGGAGCGCGTCCATTCGTACCCTAGTGTATCTCGTTAGTATGTATGTTGCTTGGTATATGTGTGTTTGTGGGTAGGTATGTACAGTAGTAGTATACAAAATTTGTAACACTGATGCCGAAGAGGGCCGAGTCGAGGCCCGCGTAGAGGCCCGCGACGCCCTCGCGCTTGATGATGCGGCGCGCAGCATTGAGCGTGGATGACTGCGCACGCTTGGATTCGACTTGGGCGCGGGTCGAAAGGGTGATGAGCGGGTAGCTGGGGAGGGGGGCGCTGTTAGCATATCGCAGCGCGCTGGACTGCTTTCAAAGGGCGCATACGTCAGGGCCATGGACAACAGGCCTCCGCCGGCGCCGGCCAGCGCATGCGCAACATTGTCACTCTGCTGCGCCGTCGTGCTATGAGGCACCGATGATGTCGACTCGGCAACCTTCTCCTGGGTAGACATGGCGCAGGGATGGGCAGGTGTAGGGTCGGGGTCGCAAAGAGGGGAATGGGCAGGCGGGGTGCGGCAGGATGCGAGGCAAGAGCAGCCGTAGAGGGCGATGGTGTCAAGGAATGTATGATGGCAGTAGAGGGGCAGGCATCAAAAGCAAAAAGAAGGTGTGGTTGAAGGCGTCGGCGGAGGTGGGCATTGAAGTTTCTCTCCGCATTTGACCTTGCGGCTCCGGCCTGGCCTGTGAACGTCACCAGGCATTTCCCGGGGTAGGTGGTACAACCGAGGCAAGACTTTCCCGCCCCTAAGTCGGATATGGTAATCCTCAGACACACAAACACACATCGACATGTGCAAGTCGGCCGAATATCGAACGGGGAAGAGGTTATGGAAACACATCATGTTTATGGCAGTGATTTGTTCCAAGGAGCTACGCTTACAATCGGCACACGTGTTACTACAACTTGCCTCAGCGCCCACACGTCTTTCTCTCCAGCTGCCTAAAGGGTAGGTACAGCGCCGCGGACAGCACGACAGCCACCTCGAGCCCGATGTCACCCGTAGACTCCGCAACGGGCCCCGTCCACCAGACCTGTGCCATACAGGGTATGATGAGGCCAAAGGAGAGCAGAAAGGCGCCAATAGCCGCGAGGCCAGGCGCCAGCTTGGTCGCATCATCCCACGCATCTTCGTCCTCGGTGTAGGCTGCCACGTTGCTGCGTCGGAAAACAATGTGCTCGGTCAGCGCGATGCCGATGAAGGCGGCGCTCCAGTATCCGATGACGCCGATGAAGTTTTCGAGGTTGAGGAAGAAGGACTTGGAGGCTTCCACGGCGACGCCAATGACGATGCCCGTGATGACGATGCTGAACGCGACGCGTGGGATGCGGAAGAGCCAGGGCACCAGCATCTGTAGGTTGAGCGTGACGCTGTACATGGTGGCCGACAGGTTGCCCAGCATGCTGAATGCCAGCACGACTGTGACGAAGCGTCCAAAGCCTCCGGCCGGATGCAGCATGGCTGCTAGCACTCCGCTCGCGGCATTGACGTCGTAGCCGGCCTGCCACGATGCCATGTTTGGCGTTGCGCCGCCCATGGCCGCCCCCAGTATCATCAGCAAGATCGTGGGGAGCGCAAGGCCGGTGTACGTGTACAGCGCGATGCGAACGCTGGGTGCCTTGGGGTGCATGTAGGTGGAAAAGTCGCTCGCCAGTGCAGCCCACGGCAGCATGAAGCTGGCCACCAGACCGCCAAACGAGAGCACCTGTGATGCTGTGGCCGCCGGCGCTGCCACTTGACGAGTGAGACTTTTGCCTCCGCAGCCTGCAGCGATGGCGAGGGCCACGAGTGCGGGTATCCATGCCCATCGCTCGTACACGTGCAGGACCCGAAAGCCACAAAACGAGATGAACAGCGATAAGACGGCAATGATGACAATGCCCACGGTCGCGTTGATGGTTGCCCCGTCCTGCACCGCAGACAGAGCCATGCCACCTATAACACTATCGACGACGCAGAAGCCCGTCAGGGTAGCGAGGTTGAGTAGTATCAGCAGCGACACAAAGTACTTGCCAAACGAGAAGCGAGCCTGAACAAGCTGGCGCATGCCCGTCTTGGGACCCCATGTGCACATGTACGCCACCGGCACAGTTGAGACGAGGGTGAAGAAGAGGATGACGAGTGCAGCATCGCGAAGACTGAGGGCAAACGACATTGTCCCCACCATGCCAAACGTTACTCTGCAGTACAGCATTTAGCTCATGTTGTATAATCACCGCCCAAAACACCTGGCCACTTACGGTAAGGGATTGCAGCTCATGCAGAACCAGAGGGTGAAGATCTTGGAGTAGCCCGTCTCTGTCCTATCCTCATACGGCACCGGTGTGCACCCTCTGACCTCAACATCACCTTTCTTTTCCAGAAAACTCAGTACACCCCTCCACCCCCCAACCTTCTCTTGCTTGCCCTCGGTGACTTGGTCGTCCAGTTCCTGCATCCTAAATCTCGGCCGTTTGATATCCGACGACGACGTCGATGGAGCCCTGCTGATCTTGCTGCTTTCAATCTCAGGCACCACCATGTTCGCCATCTTTTCCGTCCCTCTCTTTCCCTTTTCCGTGCGTCGTGGTCGAGGTTCGCCGCTTCTACCCCGAGATCCCGCGTTTTACCAATGTCCGGGCAGCGATCCAAATCCCAGATTTCTGGTTCCAGCGCCGTTGGAGAAGTCAAAATTTAAGCCGACCCACTCCTTTCGCACCCAGAACTCTAAAGAGCTAGACGGAAAAAGTCTGGTGATTGTCTGGACTGTCTTTGTCCGCTTGTAACAAGATGTCGCTCGGCAACGTTTCTTTCCAAAGCGTGCGCCCGTTGCACGCCCTACTATTATACCTGAATCATTTGCTCCACTTTGCATCGTGTACTTATGACTCTTAACGGTGGCGAAATTCTCCATGTTGAATTTTCTTTATCTTGCCCCTAATCCACGGCTTTGAAGCGAAATTTTCTTCCTTGGAGATGCCTCGGGCGATGGCGCTGGCTGCATTGCTTGATCGAGGTTCTGGGCTTTTTTTTTCCGCGGCTCGTTCCCGTCGGCACCGACATCCTTCACCCCAAAGCAACAAAAAGTGATGAAAATCACACGTACTGCCCTACCGCCGCCCATGCAGCCCACAGCGACGATCCCGCAGTCCTTCCCTTACTAACCCAACAACCGGCACTCGAAGCGCGTGGTTTAACCGCGTGTGCCTAGGCTCCCTGCAGCTATAGCTGGCGCCGCCCTCCGCTGGCTTCGGCATGACGAATGTGAGCATGTGCAAAGGGGGATGCGTAGTGTGCGTGTTTGCGGCTGCATGCACGAAAAAGAGGCGCTGGTTGCTGCACCATGGCCTGATTATAGACGGTTGTTTGCCGATATCTCGCCGGTCTGCCGGTCACCGTCTTGCAAGAGGATGAGGGGGAAAACAACGGCCATGTTTCGCCCAAAGTCAGCCATTCAGCTCGCGGTGCTTGATGCTCCGAAGGCGAGGTTTGTGGCGTGGGTAGCCGGCATGGGGTGTGCGAATGGCGGGTTAGGTTTATCATGAGCGTTTGTTTGCGTGGGGAACTCTTCTTCTTGAGTGAGGCTGCCTCGTCCTTGTCTTATCTTTTCTCTTTTCCACTCTCTCTCTCACATATATCATATCGTGTCGTTGTGTGTTCTGATATCCTTTTTCTTTTCATCCTCTCCTCTTTTCCAAGAAGGTTGGATTGAAATCAAACATGGTGGAATCAAGTATAGACGAAAAGCAAGAGTCTGGTCCGGGCGAGGCTGTCGTTGCTCCAGAGACATTGCCCGTCGAGGGCCAAGTCGAAGTCCCATACAGCATCTACACCAGTAAAGAGAAATGGTTAATCGTCGCCATGGTGGCTCTGGCCGGGTTCTACAGGTAAATACAACCACAACACTTTTTCAAACTTTCAACAACCATATACTCATGACTATATCCCAGTCCACTCCCAGCAAACATCTACTTCCCTGCCATCCCCACCCTCGCCCGCGCCTTTCACAAATCTCTCGACGACATCAACCAAACGGTCACCGTGTACCTGGTCTTCCAAGGCATCAGCCCCATGCTCTGGGGACCCATTAGTGACCGCTACGGCCGCCGCCTCGTCTACCTAGTCTGCCTCTCCATCCTCATCGCCTCAAGCATCGGTCTAGCACTATGTCCAACCTCGCACTTCTGGCTCCTGTTATTCCTGCGTTGCTTCCAGTCCGGCGGCAGTGCGTCGACCATTGCCCTCGGCGCGGGCGTCATCGGCGACATATCGACGAGCAGAGAGCGCGGCGGCTACTTTGGCATGTTCAACCTTGGTCCTATGCTCGCTCCCTGCATTGCCCCTGCCATCGGCGGCGCGTTATCCCAAGGCCTGGGTTGGCGGTCCATCTTCTGGTCCATTGTCATCATGGTATCCTTCTGTCTTCTCTGCATCCTCTTCTTCCTGCCCGAAACACTGCGGTCAATCGCAGGCAACGGCTCCCTCCCCGTGCCCCGTATCCAACGCGCCGTCTTCCCCGTCGTCGGCCAAAAGGCCTCGTCCCAGGCCTCGAACGCCAGCAACACGCGGGCGGGCAAGAAACAAAGCGTCAACCCATTCATCCTCTTCACCTACCCGGACGTCATCGTCCTCTTGACTTTTACCGGCATAGTCTATGCCGTAAACTACACAATCACCGCCACAATCTCCTCGTCGTTTGCAAAAATCTACCCCCACCTCAACGAAACCGTGCTCGGCCTATGCTACCTCCCCGTAGGCGCCGGCATGATCATCGGAAGCACGTTGACGGGCAAAATGCTCGACTGGCAATACTCGTCCATCAAGGCGCGGTGCGGCGACAAATTCACCATTGAGCACGCCAGACTGCGCATCATGCCCTTTTACCTCTCCCTCTTCATCGTCTGCGTCGTCGCCTGGGGCTGGGCCATCCAAGCAAAAGCTCACATTGCCGTTCCCCTCATCCTCGGTGTCCTGCTCGGCTGGACGAGCATCGGCATCTTGAATACGACCATGACGCTCAATATCGACATCCTGCAATCCCGTAGCTCCGGTGCTACTGCCTGCACTAATTTGGTCAGGTGCAGTCTTGCGGCTGTCTTGGTCGCGCTGATTGAGCGCATGACGCGCAGCTGGGGCGAGGGCTGGACGTATACGTTTTGGGGCGGTGTTTGCTGTTTGCTGCTGCCGCTTATGTTGTTGGAGATACGCATGGGCCCGGTTTGGAGGGGAAGGCGGGAGCGTAGGGAGAGGGAGAAGGAAGAGATGGAAGATGAGGGAAAGGGGGTGGGCAAGGTTTGATGGGATGGATCAGGACTTGGGGTTTTTTGAGTCGATGCTCATTGGTGTTTGTTGAGCGGTTTCTTTGTCATGACTTGACGGCCGATTTTTGTTGTTGTTATGTGGAAAGTGAAGGATATACCCCCTCAGTAGTTTTTTACGTTTCGTTTATTCCAAGTTTTTTTTGGAGTGCTTAGCAGCAGTTTTCTATTACATAATTTTTTTTTGCAACAGCAATCCAGGAAGACAAAGTGTCAAGGTGCTACATTCGCATACGTCGTATTTCTATCAATTACTCAATTCGTATTTGAATGCTTATTTCCTAGCCAAGCAGATATCTTAACAGTACTGCAGTCCTCCCACCCAACCAAAGGCCACGTCTCAAACTGATAAAGAGGAAAAAAAAATCTCCCCCGGTCTCTTCCTCTTCACATACCTGATTGGCACAGCTTTGTACCACAACGGCGGCTGCTCTTCCCCAGACTCTAACACCAGATCAGCGCAGTGATCATGGTTAGCCTTTACATCGTACGTATACCGCGGAAATAGTTGGCCGTCTGCGTCGATGAACAAGTCCTCGTCCATCAGATAGATCAAACTATAAGTGCTTATGTGTTGGCTATAGAGAAATTCGCTTGTTACTTACCAGTCCGTCTGCAGCGCCAGAGTCGGGCGGGATTTCCATGTTACCGGTCAAGTCGTCGAGGTGGTGCTTTCGAGGGAGAGTGAAATGTTTACTTTTAGATGCGATTGTG
>Ga0265798_10008497_pt1 | contig 13076 bp, 13 predicted proteins | sample P3T30metagenome_FD_192430 | JGI IMG/M metagenome (GOLD analysis project Ga0265798, IMG submission 192430) | Plant litter microbial communities from East Loma Ridge, Irvine, California - P3 T30 | ecosystem: Environmental > Terrestrial > Plant litter > Unclassified | place: USA: California...
GCAGGCACTTTTCGTACAGAGCCTTACATCAAGGCCGCGTATCATAGCGAATTTACATAAAACTGCACCAGCGCTGCCGCAAGATCAGTCCGGGATGCCTGTTCGTCACACCATTGCTCGGCATGCCTTTGGACTTCGGGCCATTGGTTTGAGAGCGACTGCCAGCTTTCGCTCAGTGCCTGATTGGCATTCCACGCCTGCCAGAACGCATCGAGCGCCTGACCGGCCGCAGGCGAAAGCCCCGCCAGATAAAGCTCGAGGAAGGCGTCAAGCTTGGGCAGATGAGCGTCGCCTTCCTGCTGATAGATGTGCCACAGCATCGGCCGGCCTGCCCACTGCGCCCGCACGAAGGAATCTTCGCCGCGCACCACATTGAAATCGCAGCACCACAGCACTCGGTCGTAATCTTCCTGCCTGACGAACGGCAGTACCTGGACAGTGAGCGAGCCTCGTCGCAGCACGTCGCCGACCTGAAGATGATCAACGCCCAGCCACTGGCGCAGGTCGGCCAGAATGCGTCCTTCAGGCACCAGCAGGTGCGTGGCATGTGAATCGCTGGAAAGTGTATCCAGCCAACTGCCCAGCGCCGGGTTCTCGTAGGCAAACACCGAGATCAGGCGCGCATCGGTCCGCAGCTCGATACCCAGAAGGGAGAGAAAGTCCAGTCGCGCTTTGCGGTCGTGCTGAAAGACTCGACGCTGTTCGATCAGACCGCGCTCACGCAGCAAGCCACCCGTGGCGTCGCGAAAACCGGGGAAGAAAAAGAATTTCTTTAAACCGCTGGACTGCAGGGATGGCAGGCCATGGCAACCGGTGACCCACTCTTCGGCGCTGAGGTAGTCGAGATTCAGCCATACCGGACGCGGCGAGCGTTGCAGCATCGCGTCGGTATAAGCCGCTGGGAGACGACACGCAAAGGCCTCGATCACGCATTCCGGAATCTCGGTACTCACCCACTCTTTCGGCCAGAGGCAGACCTCCACACCTTCATGCCATTGTTGCGCGACCTGAGCATCTGCCTGCGGACACAGGCGAGCGAATGCCGACAAATCATCGATCCACAAACGTATCTTCAGCCCATGCTCGGCGACCAGTTGGCGAGCCAGTCGCCATGTCACGCCGACGTCGCCGTAGTTGTCGACGACGCTGCAAAAAATGTCCCAAGAGGCTTTCATCCTGGCTCCCTGAGGCAGAGTAAGAAAAAGTGCGATTGTCCTTCAGAACACCCCGTCTGCACCAGACGGGAGCCTTTGCGAGGGCTCGCCGGATGTACGATTGTCATCCACACTCTTCAGGCATGGCACAATCACACTGTGCCCTCTCGCCAGGAATTCAGCCATGCCGTCCCACATCCGCCGTCGCGAACTGTCTGTCTCCGTGAAGTTGATCCTCTGTATCGCTCTGGGCATCTGGCTCGGCGCGATGGCGGTGGGCCTGACCGGCTGGCTGGTCTACAAAAGCCTGCCGCCTGCGCAGACCGTGGCTCTGGAAAAGGCTGCTGCGCAACTCACGGCCCCGCCCGCGCCGCAGGTGGAGCCGGAAACGGCCATGTTCCGCAAGTACGAGCAGAGCCTGCGTGAAAGCGAAGCACGCCAGGCGCGCGAGCAGGTTCAGGAACAACAGCAGCGCAACTTCAGCCGCTCCAAATGCGATTTCTGGATGCAGCAGGACCGTACCGCGCCGAGCGAAAAAAGTCGCGCCAGCATCAATGAATACTGCGGATAACCCATGGACAAGCAGGACGTTTTGCAACGCATCACCGAAAAACTGAAAGTCGATCTGGACATTGCACAACGGGCGGCCCAGACCGCCTATGAAGCTGCGACACACGAAGAAAACATCGCCGAAAACAAGTACGACACGCTGGGGCTGGAAGCGTCTTACCTGGCTGCCGGACAGGCCAGGCGAGTGGAGGAAATCCGTCAATCCCTCAAGCGCTACGAGGACTGGTTGCTTAAACGCTTTGATGAATCATGTGGTATTCAGGTTGGTGATCTGATGACGATCGAGAATGGTGCAGGTCAGGTGCAACACCTGTTTCTGGGGCCTGATGCTGCGGGTCTGAAGGTTCAGGTGGATGACCAACTGATCACCGTTATCACGCCCCATGCGCCGCTGGGTCAGCAGTTACTGGGCAAGTTCGAGGATGACGCGGTGCAGATTGTCATCAACGGTAGCCAGCATTGCTTCGAGATTACTCGAACCTTGTAACTCGGCCGGATTGATCAGGGTTGATCACGCCAAGTTTTTATGGGTAAGGTGGCACTGTCGCAGTACTCGGGGCTACATCAAAGCAAGCAAGGACTCACACCCAAGGAGATTTTTCATGACGAACGTCATTGCATTCCCTGACGCCCATGAACGTGATCGCCTGAAGTCCAGTCAAGATCCGGCGTTGAGGTACCTGAACAAAAAAGAGCGACTGCTGATCGACCAGTTGCGTTCGACCAGCCACGCGGGACGTCAGTATGTGTACGACTACGCGAGCATCATGCACCTGTCCAGACCGTTACATCCGGAGCCTGTCGACTGAGCGCATGACCTGCGACTGAGGAAAAAAGCATTTATTTGAAGCGCTCGGGGCATCCGCAATGGAGCTCCGAGTATCTCTGCGAGCCCCGAAAACCGGGCACTACGCATATTGCACGTCCGGTCTGAGCGCACACCGGACCGTTCCTTATCGAATTATTTAATTGCGACCGTCATCAATACGTTATTACGCTCATCATCAGACGAAGGGCGCAGATGACTGCGCCCACCCTGTCCGGGCCGATGACTATTGAACCAGCGAATAGACCAATGCGGTGATGGCGACTACGCCTGCAGCCACAACGAAAACGTTGGACAGCTTGCCCGCGTATTGACGCATGGCGGGTACCTTGTGGATGGCATACATCGGCATCAGGAACAGCAGCGCCGAGATGATCGGGCCGCCAAGCGTCTCGATCATGCCCAGAATGCTTGGGTTCAGCGTTGCCACAATCCAGCACACCACCAGCATGAACGCTGCGGTGACGCGATCCAGCACCTTGGGCGCAGGACGACGACCCGTTTTGACGATCAAACCTTTCAAGCCCTCACTCGCACCAATGTAGTGGCCCAGGAACGACTTCGAGATTGCCACGAAGGCAATCAGTGGCGCGACGAACGCAATGGTCGGGTTGCTGAAGTGATTGGCCAGGTAAGACAGAATCGAAATGTTCTGGGCCTTGGCTTCGGCCAGTTGGGTCGGCGACAGGGTCAGGACACAGCTGAACACGAAGAACAGCACCATCACCACCATCAAACCGTGAGCACGCGCCAGAATCTGCGAACTGCGGACTTCCGCGTTCTCGCCGTACTGGCGTTTCTGGTCAACGGCGAAGGCCGAAATGATCGGGGTGTGGTTGAAGGAGAACACCATCACCGGAATGGCCAGCCACAGCGTGGGCCAGAATGCCGAAGCTTCGGGCAATGTGGTGGCGGTGCTCAGAATGCCGCCGGTCCAGTGCGGAATCAGGAACACGGCGAGGAACAGCAGCGCAACGATGAAGGGGTAGACCATCAGGCTCATGGCCTTGACGATGAATCGCTCCCCGCAGCGCACCACGGCCAGCAGGCCGACGATCAACAGCAATGCCAGAATGGCACGCGGTGGCGGCTCCAGGTGAAGCTGATGTTCAAGGAAGCTGCCTACGGTGTTGGTGAGCGCCACGCTGTAGATCAGCAGGATCGGAAAGATTGCAAAGAAATACAGCAGAGTGATCAGCGCACCGGCAGCCTTGCCGAAATGCTGTTCGACCACTTCAGTGATGTCGGCGCCTTCACGTCCAGACAGTACAAACCGCGTCAGGCCTCTGTGCGCGTAGAACGTCATCGGGAACGCCAGCACCGCCAGAACCATCAAGGGCCAGAACCCGCCAATGCCTGCGTTGATCGGCAGGAACAGCGTACCTGCGCCAATGGCGGTCCCGAACAGGCCAAGCATCCAGGTGGTGTCGTTGCGATTCCACGCAGTGACGCTCGCAGGTTTTACATCCAGACGTTCTACGACGCCATTTGCCTGATCATTCATCCGGTGGACTCTCCGTGGCCGGTTAATCAAAAAGGGAAACGCATCGAAAAAACCTGGCAGTCAGCGCTTCCCTCGAAAACAGGGGCCGGATTGTCCGGGATTACAGCGAGAAATCAACGTTTTTTGTCCGACAGTTTTGTAAGCACGACGCTGCAGCAGGTACGCCAACATGATTCCAGACGCTGCCAAACCTTCCCTGAAGGTGATGGGGATGTCCCTGAAATGCGGGCCAAAGCCACTCAAAACCTATGCTGCATCGTTTCACCTATGTATAAAGGCTCTGTAGCATTCCGGCCACTTCCTGGAGACTCGGCGCATGCGTTACGCGCTTGATCGTAAAGCTCAAACCCACCAGCGGATTGTCAAGGAAGCATCCGTACGTTTTCGCCGGGATGGCATAGGCGCGACTGGCCTTCAACCTTTGATGAAATCGCTGGGGCTGACACACGGTGGCTTCTACGCGCATTTCAAATCCAAGGATGACCTCGTCGAGCAGGCCTTGAAACTGGCCGTCGATGAGGCAAAGGCATGCACTCGCGAGACATTCACCGGCCCGGACTCGCTGAGCGAGTTCATAGACATCTATCTGTCCAGCCCCCACCGTGACGAACCAGGCACCGGCTGTCCGTTGCCGAACATGTGCGCCGAACTGGGTCAGCTGAATCAGCCCAGTCCGCTGACTGACGAAATCATCATTCATTTGCTGGACGCGTTCGACGAAGCTCAGCAAATCGAAAATCCCGAACCCAAAAGCATGCTGGTTCTGTCGAGTCTGGTTGGCGCCCTGATGCTGTCACGTAGCGTGCATGACAAACAGCTGTCGGAACATATTTTGAAAGTTACCCGAGAGCATGTGAAACTTCATATCAGTAAACCAGACACCGCTGAAGTTCCTCTTCAGTCTACGGTGACTGACGAAATACCACTGAATACCTGATATAAAACAGGCCGATGCAATATCGGCCTGTTTTCAGTTAGCGAAACGCGGCTTACTCAACCGTCAGTTTATCCCTGTTCTTTTCGAGAATGGACTTTCCGATACCTTTGACTTCGATCAACTCGTCGACCGATGTGAACTCGCCATTGCTTTCACGATAGGCCACGATCGCATCTGCCTTGTTCTTGCCAATACCAGCCAGTTCCTTTTGGAAGGTTTCCGCATCGGCCTTGTTGAGGTTGACGAGGTCAGTGCGTTGCTCCTGCACCGCTACTGAAACCGGGGCTTCGGCAATGACCGGAGTGGGTGAAGGTGCTGCGCTGACAGCGACCGAGGCGCTGGTGAGCAAGGCAAACATCAGGGAAGAGAAAAAGGCGGTTCGCATAGTTAACGCTCCATAACAGTTTAAGGCAGCTTTCCGAAGCTGCGCTCGAAACTTAGGACGAGCGTTATTCCATGTCAACAAGGCCTGGCATTGCCAGTTATTTCAAACAACCGATGCCCAGCAAATACAGCGACTGCCCTGACTGTTCATCAAGTAACATCACGTTTCGCTGCGACGTTCCTGATGCATCCAGTCGACAATCTCACCTTCCGGCGTATAACCACTGACTGTTTCACGAAGTAACTGACGCACAGTGGCATAGTCGTCACCATCAACCGCATCCAGCAACCTGGACAGGCGGCCTTTCAAGACATCCCAGGGCAGGTAGTCTTCCGTGGCACTCATGATCATCGGGTGCTCGGTGGCAACCACGTTATCGCCGATCAGCAGTTCTTCATAAAGCTTTTCGCCTGGCCGCAGCCCCGTGAACTCGATAGAGATATCTCCCTGAGGATTTTTCTCGGAGCGGATACTGAGGCCTGAAAGATGAATCATCTTCTCGGCCAGCTCGATGATTTTCACGGGTTCGCCCATGTCGAGGACGAACACGTCACCGCCGTGCCCCATGGAACCTGCCTGGATCACCAGCTGCGCCGCTTCCGGAATGGTCATGAAGTAACGCGTGATCTTGGGGTGGGTGACGGTCAGGGGACCGCCTGTCTGTATCTGCTTGTGGAACAGCGGTATCACCGACCCGGACGACCCCAGCACGTTGCCGAAACGCACCATGGTGAAACGCGTCTTGTTGACCTGATAAACGTTGGCCTTGTCGCCGAAGATGACCGGGGCTGTTTCAAGACTGAGCGCCTGCAATATCAGCTCGGCCAGGCGCTTGGTACTGCCCATGACGTTGGTCGGCCTGACAGCCTTGTCGGTCGAGATCAGGACAAAGTTGGAGACACCGGCCTGCAACGCCGCCTGCGCGGTATTGAGAGTACCGACGACATTGTTGATCACACCTTCGGCAATGTTGTGCTCGACCATCGGCACATGCTTGTACGCGGCCGCGTGGTAGACCGTGTCGACCTTCCAGGCTTTCATGATCGCCAGCAGTTTGGGGTGGTTGCGTACCGACCCTAAAATAGGCAACAACTTCACGCTCAATGACTCGCGGGAGGAACGCTGCTCCAGCTCAGACACGATGCTGTAGAGGTTGAACTCGCTGTGATCAAGCAGCAGCAGCTTGGTGGGGCCGAGCAGCAGGATCTGCCTGCACAGCTCAGAGCCGATGGATCCGCCAGCCCCGGTAACCAGAACGGTCTGACCCTTGATGCAGTGCTCCAGCAGGTTCTCACGAGCTGGCACAGCGTCGCGCCCGAGCAGGTCGGCGATGTCGACTTCCTGGAGGTCGTCCACTTTCACACGCCCTGCCGCGAGATCCATGAAGCCCGGAACGCTTCGCACGTGCAGCGGGAAACCTTCGAGATAACCCAATATCTCGCGGCGGCGGCCTCGTGATGAAGAGGGAATGGCCAGCAGGATTTCCTGGGCACCCGTGGCATCGATCATTCGTTGAATATGTTTGGGCTTGTAGACCTGAAGCCCGGAAATGACCCGATTCGAAATGGATTCGTCATCGTCGATGAACGCGACCGGGTGCATCACCCTTCCCATCCGCAAGGCCGCAACCAACTGGTTGCCTGCGGCTCCGGCGCCATAAATGGCGACTTTCTGAAGACCGTTGTCGCTTCTGGCAAAGGGCACATGCTGTGCAGCCGTAAACCAGTCGCCCAGAAAATACTGTCTCATCGCCAGACGCAGCCCGCCAATCATGACCATGCTCAACCACCAATAGTTGAAGATGACCGAGCGCGGTACCAGCTGCTGATGGTTGCTGTAGACATAGACCATGCAGCCCAGAATCAGAGAGGAAAGCGTGACCGCCTTGATGATTGCGATCAGGGCGTCGTTTCCGAAATAGCGCATCACGGCCCGATACATGCCAAACCGGATGAACAGAGGAATGGCAGCCAACGGCGCACTGATGAAAAGCCAGGTGTGTTTTTCAAGCGGATTGATCAGCTCATCAATCCCGAGACGGACGACGAACGACATCCACAGGGCGATCCAGACCAGAATAATGTCAGCAGCAACCTGAATTATCCGCTTTTTCCGGCGTGGCAGTGCCAGTAGAAAAGATCGCAACTTGCTCATCAATTCGTCAGTACTCCTTCGCTTTGGTCTCGGTTCACTGCGCAAAACCCTTCTCGATGCAACGCTCCACGTGATAGGACACTTAATATCACGTTTAGTTAACTCGTCTCTGCCTGACCGGCGTCGAACCGCAATGCAAGTATCACCAGGGGGACGTAGGCGACAATGACCCCCACGATCCCTTCTGCATTCATCAACACGACCCACAGGGCCACAGGAAGCAGCCAGCAGACGTTGATCAGGCCAACGGCCAGCGTGACGGGAAGATGCCCGCCAAGCCGACGTGACGCAAACTGGTAGGCGTGGCTGCGATGTGCTTCATACACCTTTTCCCGGCGTATGAGGCGGCGCAGAAGCGTAACCGTCGCGTCCACGACAAACACTCCCAACAGGATCAGCCATGCCCAGAATAGCTGAGGTGAGGACCAGGCTGCCTGAACAGAAAGTATTCCCAAGGCAATGCCCAGAAAACCGCTGCCGGCATCGCCCATGAATATGCGCGCTGGCGGGAAATTCCAATAGAGAAATCCGACAACCGAGGCCGCCAGAAACAAGGGGCCCCAGAGCAGAGCATCAAAACCGCTCAGCGCATAGACAAGGCTGATGCCGCCGCACACCGTCACTGCTTCGACGCTGGCGATCCCGTCGATACCGTCCATGAAGTTATAGAGGTTCAGCATCCAGACCAGATAGAACACAGCGCAAATCTGACCCACCACACCCAGATCGAACGTCGTGCCCATGACACTGAGCGGAGCCAGTCCCCCGGACCAGACCAGTGCCCACACAGCCGCCGCGAAATGGCCCAACAGACGCCAGCGGGCAGCGATGTGCCCATGATCATCCATGAAGCCGATGATCGCGACCAGACCGCCTGCACCGACGATGGCCATCGAAGTCTCCACAGAAATCTGTCCGGCGCCCGCCATTACGATGGTCGCGAGCAGGAAGGCGATAACGATGGCCACGCCTCCACCTCTGGGAGTTGGAATGGAATGCGAACTGCGGGCGTTGGGAACGTCCAGCAGGCTTCTGGACAGCGCATATCTGCGAAGCAGCGCCGTCAAGAGCAGGGAGAGCAGCGCAATGGTCGTGATGGCAAGCCACTCAAGCATGTTTATTGTCCAGATAATGTCGAGCAGTCTCTTTCATCGCGTTTTCAAATCGTATGGGCGGCGCCCAATCGAGCACTTCGCATGTGCTGGCAATATCGACCTGTAGTGAGCCGCACAGTCGCTGGGAAAACTCTTTCTTTCCAAGTAGCGCTGCAGCACGGTGCAACATCCAGCCCGGAACAGGTATCAGCCGGGCAGGCTTGCCCAGCGCCCTGCCCATCTCATTCAACAAGTCAGTTGTGGACAGGTCGTGACCGTCGCTGACCAGCAATGTCTGTCCTGCCGCTGCCGGATGAGCAACGCAGGTGGCCACAAGGTCCACCAGATTACCCAGAGCCACCAGGCTGCGACGATTATTGATAGCACCCAGCGGCAAGGGTACGCGCCTGTCCAGCCAGCGCATCATATTGAGGAAGTTGGCCTTGACCCCCGGCCCGTAGACCAGCACCGGACGAATGATCACCACTTCCATCCCCGTGCGAGAGGACACCTCACGCAGCCCTTGCTCGGCCTTGTACTTGGACACGCCGTAAGGGTCGGCAGGGTCGCATTTATCTGTAGCTTTGAATGGCTGACCCGGCGGCGTACTTTCGCCATTGACCTTGATCGAACTGAGAAAGATGAACCGCCGCACGCCTGCCGCAGCGGCCTGCTCTGCCAGGTTGAGTGTCGCCTCGACATTGGCGCGAAAATATTCCGCCTCAGGGTGCGCGACCGAATCATTCAACACATGAACACGCGCCGCGCAATGAATCACTGTACTTGCGCCTTCTACGAAGGAAGCCCATTGATTGTCCGGCGAAAGGGAGCCGACGGTAACCGGGTGGATACGCTCGCAGGAATGATCGTAGGGAACGCGTACTGCAACACGCAGTCGGTAATCGGTTTTCTCGATCAACTGACGAACGAGCGCGCTGCCAACGAAGCCTGTTGCACCTGTTATCGCAACCCATGCAGCCTCATCGCTCATATCGCAACGCCTTTTCAAAGCGTGGAAATATTACTGACGTGAGACATTTTAGCAACCTTAATTACTTGTAAATGCCATTTTTCAAGAACCGGCCGACGACATTGTCGCCAATCAGGAATCATTGCTTTCAACACACCGAGATTCAAAACAATTGCCATCGGCCGGACTTCCAAACTTCAACTGACAGACTAAGCGCGCGATGAAATTTTCTTAATCAGGGAATAATCAATTCAACCGCCCGCTTTTGCAGCGAATACTTGCGTTCCAGTACCTGCCCCAGGGACTTCTTGGCAGTCGGCTCGCCGTGAACCAGTCGTATTTGCGCCGGCCATTCATCCATACCCGTCACGAACGCGACCAGCCCTGCCTGATCGGCGTGTGCCGAATACCCGTTGACCGTCGAAACGCCCGCAAGAATATCGAAGCGCTCCCGATCAAGCTCGACATACCCTCCACGCGGACCATGCATCTGGATGGCAGCACCCGGCGTGCCCCGGGCCTGATAACCGACAAAGAGTACGTTGTGGCGGCTGTCGCCCAGCATGGCCTTGAGGTAATTGACGATGCGTCCGCCTGCACACATCCCGTTGCCCGCGATGACGATAGCCGGACGAGCGGTGCTGGTCAGGTAGTTGACGACCTGCAAGTGGCTGGCGTGGCTGTCCACGGTGATCAACTGGGAGAAGCCCAGCGGCGCCCTGCCCTGCTGCAGGCGCTCGCGGGCGTCTTCGCTCCAGTAGTCGGAGAAGGATTGATAGACCCTGGTAAAGCGGCTGGCCAGCGGCGAATCAAGAATGATGGGCAACTGCGGCCAGTCGACCATGGACGCCTCATCGCTTGCAGGATCGACAGCGAGTGCACCAGAGAGCCCTTTTCTGTGGAGAATGTCCTCCAGCTCATACAGAAGCTCCTGAGTGCGCCCCAGACTGAAGGCGGGGATCAGCACGGTACCTTTATCCTCCAGCGCCTTGTCGATCAGTTGCTCAAGGCGACCCTGGCGAGTGTTTCGATCTTCGTGAAGACGATCACCATAGGTTGACTCCAGCACCAGTACATCGGCGCGCTCAGGCGGCCGGGGCGCAGGCAGGAAAGGTGTATTCGATGCTCCCAGGTCACCGGAGAACACCACACGCTGCGAACGGTTTTCCAGCGGATAGGTGAGATCGCATTCGATGCAGGCTGATCCCAGGATATGACCCGCACGCTGCAGTCTGACCCTGCAATGCAGCGATTCGGTGGCGATCAGCTCGAACCAGCTGTCAAAGGGCAGCGCAATGATTCGCTTGCCGATAGCATCGAGATGGCGGTTTACCTGCGCAGAATCCCGGCCAAACTGGATGCCGAGAATATCTTCCATGACCAGCGGCAACAGGTGAGCACTGGGCTCACTGCAGATGATCGACCCCTTGTAACCGCTCGCCAGCAACTCCGGGATTCGGCCTACATGGTCGTTGTGCACGTGGGTCAAAAGAAGCGCCCTGATACTTGCCGGGGAAAAACCGAACCCTGTCACGCCAGAGTTCTCGGCGGACTGCACCGAACCACAATCAATCAACAGATGGTTTACAGCATCCATGCACAACTGATGGCACGAGCCCGTCACGGTCTCTATTGCACCGTGATGCACAAGTTTGGGATAAGACATTCAACTACCTTTGTGTAAAGGCCAGAACGGATAGCGAGTAATTTCTGGCAAGCGACTCGTGTTGTAAGCCCGCTCTATTCTGCACCCGAAAATCCGGCATTCAAGCCTTGACACAAGATGGCCCAGCGACAACAAACAGACATCTAATTGAACAGGCAACCGGCAGGCCCAGTAAAATGGGTCTGCAGTAGAACAATCGGAAAACGTCTTACGACAATGATGAGTATTCCATTACAAAACAGGAAAACTCTTACAAGACCAAAAGCACAATTACCAACTGAAGGCACTCAACTCCGACAACCGATAATGCTTCAGGTCAGAATGAGTAGCTGCCGAAAAAATAAACTGAAGGAAGCGAAAAACTCTGACTGCCGGACATGGGTCCGGCAATGCCTGATTTACTCGGCCTTGATTGATCGAGGGTAGGACGAGCGCTTGCTGCGCAGACTCGCGATCCAGGCGAAAAGCGGACCTATCAGCATGCCGATCAACAGGGCACATACGACAGGCACAGCAAAAGGGAGTTGCGGTGCCGACCAACCGAAAAGAACCAGATCGACAGGCTGCCGATTTTCCAGCACAAAAATCGTCGTGGCCAACACGATGAACAGCATAACGGCGATCAGAATGACTCGTTTGAAAAGACGCATCGGGTGATCCTTCGATTTACGATTCAGAGGCCTTCTTCTTCGTCCTCGTTGACCCGGTCACGCAGTTCCTTGCCCGGCTTGAAATGGGGGACGAACTTGCCGTCAAGGCTGACCGACTGGCCCGTTTTGGGATTGCGCCCTACACGGGGTGCGCGGTAATGCAGGGAAAAGCTGCCAAACCCACGGATCTCGATACGGTCGCCCGTCGCGAGGCACTGGGACATTTGTTCAAGCATGGTCTTGATGGCCAACTCGACATCCTTGGATGAGAGCAGCCCTTGATGGGTGACAATTCGTTCGATCAACTCCGACTTCGTCATATTTTTCCCTTCTTTTTCAAGCAGCTAGGTCAGCGCTCCGAAGGTTTTAGCATGGCCGGATGAATTTGAACAGCCCGTCTCTTGACTTATGTGAAGCGTTGTCAATGACTTACTGCAGCAAGACGGATATGTGACCATATGATGACCACAACGAAGGCTTGGCGGGAACGCAGGAAAGACGGGGCCTGGAAGGCCGAAGGCATCATTTGCGAAGCGTAATCGAGGGGCGAAACGACTCGAAAGACGGGCATGAAAAAGGGCGACCGAAGTCGCCCTTTTTAATGGTCAAGCAGAACTCAGTTCTGTTTTTCCATCTGCGCACGCAGCAGGTCACCAATAGTGGTAGGACCAGTGCTTTCAGCTGCTTCAGGCTTGCTACGCAGGCTCTGAATAGCTTCTTTCTCGTCTTCAACGTCTTTCGACTTGATGGACAAGCTGATTACGCGGCTCTTGCGGTCAACGCTGATAATCTTGGCTTCGATCTCTTCGCCTTCTTTCAGAACGTTACGTGCGTCTTCAACGCGGTCACGGCTGATTTCGGAGGCTTTGAGGGTCGCTTCGATGTCGTCAGCCAAAGTGATGATGGCGCCTTTGGCGTCAACTTCTTTAACGATACCGCGAACGATAGCGCCTTTGTCATTGACAGTGACGTACTCGGAGAACGGATCGCTTTCCAGCTGCTTGATACCCAGCGAGATGCGCTCACGCTCTGGATCAACAGACAGGATCACGGTGTCGAGCTCGTCGCCCTTCTTGAAGCGACGTACGGCTTCTTCGCCCACTTCGTTCCAGGAGATGTCGGACAGGTGAACCAGACCGTCGATGCCGCCGTCCAGACCAATGAAG
>Ga0265798_10008499_pt1 | contig 13074 bp, 10 predicted proteins | sample P3T30metagenome_FD_192430 | JGI IMG/M metagenome (GOLD analysis project Ga0265798, IMG submission 192430) | Plant litter microbial communities from East Loma Ridge, Irvine, California - P3 T30 | ecosystem: Environmental > Terrestrial > Plant litter > Unclassified | place: USA: California...
TGAAGGCGCGGCCGACGAATTCCTGGCCAAGTGCTTCACCCAGTTGCGCATCGACCAGGGTGACGCAGCGTTTCCAGCGTGGCTTTTGCTCTTTCACGCCGCGCAGGGTGCTGCTGTAGAAATCAAAGTGTTCCTTGTCGAAGGCGGTCGACAGCGACGGCGACACGGCGCGCGCGACATGCCAGCGCAGATAGGTCTTGATGGCGTTCAGGTCGCTGGCGCGCCATTGCCTGCCCAGCGCCTTGTAAAACGCCGGCTCGGTGACATTGAAAGTGTTCAAATTCTTTTCGCCCAGCGCGGCAAGATAGGCGTGCCAGTCGAAGCCGGGGGTCAGCGCCTGCAGGCTTTTGGCGTTCATCTTGTGGTACAGCTTGTACGGGTCGCGCTTGTCCACGCGCGACAGGGTTGCCTTGGCGAGCGTGGTTTCCATCGCCATCACGGTAGCGGCCGACTGCTTCGCCTGGCTTTCCGGCTGGCCCAGCAGAACAAAGGTGTTGGCGATGTGCTGGACGTATTTGACGCGGATCTCGGCCGACTTGGCATCCGTGTTCAGGTAGGAGTCGCGGTCGGGCAGGCCCAGGCCGCCGCCGTTGGCAAAGGCGATCACCTGGGTGGAGTTGCCAAAATCCTGGTTGGCGCCGAAGGAGAAAAACAGGCCTTCGTCGCCCAGCGCCAGGTGCAACTGCGCCAGCACCGCGGGCAGGTCGCGCAGTCTTTGCATGGCGTCGATGCGGGCAAAATAGGGTTGCAACGGCGCCGCGCCGCGCGCCTCGATGGCTTTCTCGTCCATGCAGGCGGCAAAGTAATCGCCGGTCTTTTGCTGGTTGGCCGTGCGTAAGTCCGTCTTGTTTGCCAGGCCGTCGAGGATGCCCCACAGGTAGCGCTGGTTGTCCTGGGTCAGCTTGCCGTACACCGACCAGCGCGCCTGATCGGCCGGGATGGGGTTGTTCTTCATCCAGCCGCCGCAGGCGAACTGGTAGAAGTCCACGCAGGGATCGGCGCCGCGGTCCATGGCGTTGACGTCCAGACCTGGCGTGTAGGGAAAGGTGGTGACGGGCTGGTCGGCAGTCTGCGCGACCACCTGGGGGAGCACGCCGGCCAGGCCGGCGGCGAGAACAAGACGGGCAAGCTGGCGCATCGGCAGATCTCCAAATCATCCATGCTGCCATAGATAATTTGGCAAGGCAATCGGCACGACGCGCCTGCCTGATGTTACGGCGCCGGCTGCGCCAGCCCTTTCGCCATGGCGTCGCGGATCAGGCTGCGCGTGGTGCTTTCCGACTGCTGGGCCTGGGCGTCCAGGCGCTGCCCCAGTGCATCCATTTGCCGTCCCAGCGCGTCCATCGGCTGGGCCGCCGCCTCCATCTGGCGGCCGGTCGCTTCCATCGGCTGCTGGGCCAGCGCCATCTGCGCGCCCTGCTTGCCCATGCGCTCGCCAAGTTCAGCCATGCGCGCACCGAGCGCATCCATCTGGCGCTGCAACCGCTCATCGCGGGCGCTGTCGGCGCCGTCCCTCTGCCGGCCGAGCGCGCTCATCTGGCGGCCCAGCTCGCGCTGCTCGCGCGCCAGCCGGTCCATCTCGCGATCAGGGCCCCGCCCGCCAGTGCCGGCCTGTTGTTCCATCTGCCGCCCCAGCGCTTCCATCTTCTTGCCATGCACATCCATCTGCCTGCCGTAGACCTCCATTTCCGCACCGAGCTTGTCGACCGGCGCCCACGCGCTGGCCACCTGGCCGACGATGGCCGGATCGCGCACCACGTAGGCCTTGCCGTCCTGGCGGAACCAGAGGAAGGGACCGGTGATGCTGCGCCGCGCCGCCTGGACTTCGCGCCAGTCAGCGTCGCCGTTGCTTCCCGTGATCCCTTCGTGGCCGGGGCGCACCAGCGCGAACGGTTCGCCGTGGTGATCACGCTGGATGACGCGGGCGGCCTTGGGGTGACGGGGCGGGACCGGCGCGACCGGGGGAACCGGCGGCACCGGCGCTACCACGGCGGCAGGAGGCGCAGGCGGAACCGGGGGAATGGGTGGAACCGGCGCTACCGGCGCCGCTGGTGGCGCCGGCGGTATCGGCGCTGTCTGTGCATTGGCGTACAGGGTGGCGCAGGCCGCCGCCAGGCCAAGCGCCGGGACCAGGGACTTCCAGCTGAAGGCCTGCGTGTCCTGGCGCAGCAATCGTTGAATGCGAAGCATGAGATTTCCTCCGTGGGCCGCGTGGGCCAATGGTTGGTGGGTGGCGTGAAACTGAAAACGGTCGAGCGCGGCCAGGGCTTCGGCCAACTGCCGGGGCGCGATGACGGTGGCGGCGACGGCATCGGCCACCTGCTCGCGCTCGGTGCGGATGCGGCGCGACAGCCACCACACGGCCGGGTGATAGAACAGCACGATCTCGATCACGCTCTGCACCAGGTTGAACAGATAGTCGTGGCGGCGGATATGCGCCAGTTCGTGCGCCAGCAGGGCCTCGACCAGCGCGACGGGCAAGCCGCTGGCCAACGCTGCCGGCAACAGGACGACGGGCCGCCACCAGCGCGCGGTCACGGGTCCCAGGCCATCGTCGACCAGGCCCAGCCGCACGGGACGGCGCACGCCAAGGCGCTGCGCCAGCACGGCGCAGCGGCCCTGCCAAAGGGGATCGGGACGCGAGCGGCCTGGTGCGCTGCGCCGCGCCACCCAGAGCAATCCCAGCAAAAATCGCAAAGCCAGCGCAGCCGCACCCGCCGACCACAACATCAGCACCAGCGGCAGGCGGCTTTGCAGGCCCAGTTGCAAGCGGGCGAACAGCGCGGGCGCGGCATTGGCGGTCTCGGCCGGCGCCGGGTCCAGCAGCACCGTCAAACGCAAAGCCGGCGTGTAGGTGACGAGGTCAGGCTGCGCTGCCAGCAGGCGTTCAAGCAATCCCGCCAGCGGCAAGGCCGCGCACAGCAGCAACGCCGCGCAGGCGACGGCGTAGCGGGCCTGGGGACTGGCGCGGCGCATGGCCGCCAGCAACAGCGCCGCGCCGCAGCCGACCAGGGCGCCCTGCCAGACGAAATCGAGCAGGGCCCAGGCCAGGCCAGGCATGAAGGCTGGCGCCAGCGCGCTCATTGGAATGTTCCTGAAACAGCTTGCATGAAGGTTCTCCTGTGCGAAGTAGAATAAAATATCTAGAACAGAAAGTCTAGAAGATTTTTTCTACTTGATGACAGGTTTCAGCATAGGCGCGCGCGCCCCTGCCCTCCAGCGCGCTGCGATGGACGGCATGAATCGGGGAATGGACGGACGAAAAAAAGGGAAGCGCGCAGCTTCCCTCTTGATTAGTACGGCTTGCCCAAATCAGTACATGACGACGGAGCGGATCGATTCGCCCGCCTTCATCAGGTCAAAGCCCTCGTTGATGCGCTCGAGCGGCAGGCGGTGGGTGATCAGGTCGTCGATGTTGATCTTGCCGTCCATATACCAGTCGACAATCTTCGGCACGTCGGTGCGCCCCCGTGCGCCACCAAAAGCCGAGCCTTTCCAGACCCGGCCCGTGACCAGCTGAAACGGGCGCGTTGCAATTTCCGCGCCGCCTTCGGCCACGCCGATGATGATCGACTGGCCCCAGCCCTTGTGGCAGCACTCGAGCGCCTGGCGCATGGTGGTGGTGTTGCCGATGCACTCGAAACTGTAGTCGGCGCCGCCGTCGGTCAGGCCGATGATTTCGTCGACGACATTGGCGGAGGTCTTCGGATTGATGAAGTCGGTCATGCCGAACTTGCGCGCCATCGCTTCGCGGGCCGGGTTCAGGTCAACGCCGATGATCTTGTTAGCTCCCACCATTTTTGCAGCCTGGATCACGTTCAGGCCGATGCCACCCAGGCCGAACACCACCACGTTGGCGCCCGCCTCCACCTTGGCCGTGAACAGCACGGCGCCCACGCCGGTGGTCACGCCGCAGCCGATGTAGCAGATCTTGTCGAAGGGCGCGTCCGAGCGCACCTTGGCCAGGGCAATTTCCGGCACGACGATGTAATTGGAAAAGGTCGAGGTGCCCATGTAGTGAAACAGGGGCTTGCCATCGAGCGAGAAACGGCTGGTGGCGTCGGGCATCAGGCCGCGACCCTGGGTCGAGCGGATCGCCTGGCACAGATTGGTCTTTTGCGACAGGCAGAATTTGCACTGGCGGCATTCCGGCGTGTACAGGGGGATCACGTGGTCGTCCTTGCGCAGGCTCGTCACGCCCGGACCCACATCGACCACCACGCCGGCGCCCTCGTGACCGAGGATGGCGGGAAAAATGCCTTCCGGATCGGCGCCCGAGAGCGTGTAGTAATCCGTGTGGCAAATGCCCGTGGCCTTGATTTCCACCAGCACTTCGCCCGCCTTCGGGCCTTCCAGGTCCACTTCCTCGATCGTCAGTGGGGCGCCGGCTTTCCAGGCGACAGCGGCTTTGGTTTTCATGATGCTCCTGTATGAAAAAAATATGCGCCATCATAACGTGGCGCCGGCTTGCCCGCAGAAATCGCCGGAAAATTTTGTCGTGATTCTTGCCGTGCGCGTCTCGCCTTCATCCTCAAACCCGCTTACATTGAGGCGACAGCAAAACCAATCATACTGTTTATATGGTTGCGCTTGATTGCGCGCCATCACTTCACTGCCGGGAGGAAGCATGCTTGCCATGAGCTACCGAGGTCCCTACAGAGTACGGGCCGAACACAAACCGACCCCTGCCATCGAGCACCCGGGCGACGCCATCGTGCGCGTCACCCGTTCGTGCATCTGCGGCTCCGACCTGCACCTGTATCACGGGCTCGTGCCCGATACCCGCGTCGGCATGACCTTTGGCCACGAATTCACGGGCATCGTCGAAGACATCGGCTCCGAGGTCACCAGGCTGAAAGTGGGCGACCAGGTGCTGGTGCCGTTCAATGTTTTTTGCGGCAACTGCTATTTTTGCCAGCGTGAGCTGTACAGCAACTGCCACAACACCAATCCGGAAGCGACCGCCGTGGGCGGCATCTACGGCTATTCGCACACCACCGGCGGCTACGACGGCGGCCAGGCGGAATACGTGCGCGTGCCCATGGCCGACGTTGGCCCCACCATCATTCCGCCTGAACTGCACGTGGAAGACGCCGTGCTGCTGACGGACGCCCTCAGCACCGGCTATCAGGCGGCGGAAATGGGGTCGATTACGGAGGGCGACACCGTCGTCGTGTTCGGCGCCGGCCCGGTCGGCATTTTTGCCGCCCGCTCGGCCTGGCTGATGGGCGCGGGGCGCGTGATTGTCGTCGACCACGTCGACTACCGGCTCGACTTCGTGCGCCGTTACGCCCCCTGCGAGGTGATCAACTTCCGCGAAGTCGGCGACATGGCCTTGCACATCAAGAAAATGACGGACTGGCTCGGTGCGGATGTCTGCATTGACGCCGTCGGCTGCGAAGCCTCCGGCAGCCTGTCGCAAACCCTGACGGGACGCTGGATGATGCTGCAAAGCGGCGCCGCCACGACCCTGCACTGGGCCATCAATTCCGTGCGCAAGGGCGGCAATGTGTCCATCGTCGGCGTGTATGGTCCCACCTTCAACGCCGTCCCCATCGGCAACGCGCTCAACAAGGGCCTGACCCTGCGCATGAACCAGGCCAGCGTCAAGCGTCACCTGCCCCGCCTGATCGAACACATCCTGGCCGGCCGGCTCGACCCCAAGGCCATCATCACCCACCGGGTCCCGCTGGAAGAGGTGGCGGATGCCTACCACCTGTTCTCGAGCAAGCTCGACAACTGCATCAAGACGGTGCTGATCCCGCCGGGCGCCAGCACCCTGGCCGCCCCGGCACCTGTCGCGCTGCAGCACTTGCACTGAGGAGAATGTCATGGCAACTACTTCTACGCCGTCAGGCCAGACCGGCGGCAAACGCAGCAACGAGGGACGGATCGACGGCGCGACGCCGATCCCGGATCAGAACGGACCAGCCATGCAGGCCCAGACCGAACCCGAAGCCCTGCCGGGCAAGAGTGGCGGGCCGCAATCTGGCGACGGCACAAGTCATGGCGGCGCACTGACACAGCGCAACGAGGCGACCGATCACGGTCACAGGCACGATCACGGCGGCGCCGTACAGAGCCAGCAGCAGAGTTTCGACCGCGACAGCATTCCCGGCTGGGGCGCCGATCTCGACCGGAACATGCGTCCAGCCGTGCCCATGGAGCGCATGCCGCCCCGCCTGCCGCCGGGATCCGTCAAGCCCCTGACCCAGCAGCCGGAGACTGTCGAAGTGTTCCATTCACCGGAACGGCCCGGCATCACCCCCCTGTTCGGCACCAGCAGCCCGCCCTCAGGCCTGAGCGGAGCAATCCGCCGCACCGCCTACAAGCTCACCGAAAACGACATCCGCCACTGGCTGCTCCTGCTGGTGGCCGACCGGGTCAATGTCGTCGAAGGCATCGGCCAGGACCTCGCCCGCGGCAAGGTCCCCAACGTCCTGGCCGAAATGGGCATCGCCGCAGAATGGAAATACAACAAGACCGGCCTGGCCCGCAAGGTGGCCATCACCGGCGCCGTGTTGGGGATAGGCTGGTATCTGATGCAGGGGCGTAAAAGGAGTTAGTGCGCCAGGCCTGTTTGATCAATCAAAAGATCGAGGCGTAGTTGGCCGAGGCGGGACAGAGCAGACTCAAAAAAAGCGGGGACACATTCGCATGCGAATTCCCTTCGCGCCAGCCCCCCTGCTGCAAGCGTCACGGCGCCTCGATTAGCAGGGGGACTGGTCGGGCCACGACTGGCGCCGGAGGGCAACTGCATGCAGTTGCGTCCCATTTTTGCATTTTTGAGAAGATGACGGCGTGGTTCCCCGAGGCGCAGCATGATCAGAATCGGGTTTGCGTCATCTGGAAAAACCTCGGCTTTGCGGAGGGCTTTTCCCCTGACTAACCCAAACAAAAGTAGGGGTTCACTTTTGTTTGCTACAACTCGGCTTTGCCGAGGGCTTTTCCCCTGACTAACCCAAACAAAAGTAGGGGTTCACTTTTGTTTGATTACGCTATGCGCTGTTCCCACAATTGACTTACCTGACCCGCCAGTCGCAGCGGCACCAATGGTTTTGGAATCACGCCAATCGCGCCCACTCCCATGTAACGCGCCAGGTCTTCCGGCATCGTCAGCCCGGTGACAAACAGCGCCGGCGTGTCGCTCATATGCGGCAGTTCCCGCAGCGCCTTCAGGGTGGCCAGGCCGTCGAGCTCGGGCATCATGACGTCCAGCAGGATCAGGTCGGGATGAAAGTCTTCCGCGGCGAGCACGGCCTGGCGGCCGGAGCTGCAGTCGCGGACGTTGAAGTTGCCGATGACTTCGAGGACCAGCTTGGCCGTGGTGCGCACGTGCAGGTCGTCTTCGACGTACAGGATGGAACGCAGATCGCTGGGCATGGTGTACATATTAAACTCCGACAAAGATAGGGGATGGCATACCGAGGGCATGGGCGACGCTGCTCCACAATTTGCGGGGCGAGGTCCAGGGCTTGGGCAAAAAGGCATCGGCGTACTCGCTCCAGGACGGTTCCTGGGCTGAATACACCAGCAAAGGGGTGGCATGCAGCAGGTCGAGCAGGCTGCTGACGCTGCCTTCGATGTGCTGGGGATCGATGATCACGGCGGCGAAATCGCCCTGGCGCAGCTTGGTGCGCGCCGCGTCCACCGTCGTCACATGGCTGAGCCGCGCTTCCGGCGTCAGCAGCACCGTCAGCGCCAGCGCGGCCATGCCATCCTGGTCGAGCAGCAGCACCCGCGGCGCATCACGCGGTGCGTCGATCAGGGTCCGCGCCGCCGGCAGGACGGGCAGGATACCAATGTCATTGAATTTCTCACATGTCGCGCTCATGCGACCTCCTCATTGTGCAAATGCCGGCCACGAAGCAGCATGGCAAGAAAACCAGAAACGCCGTCAGGACAGGCGCAGAGCGCAGTCGAGTCAGGCAGGGTCCGGCAAATCAGGGCCGGTCAGGGGAAGGGGCCGCAGGGAGGGGGCGGCGCGAAGCGGGCGCGGCGCCGTTGCACTGGCGCGCGGATGATGCTGGTGAACGGCTACAAACTGGTTCGCTTCGTCATGACAAATCATAACGCAGTTCCGTACGGCAACCCAGTCTTCATAAAGGACTAGACCGTGCGTGCGGACGGACTGCAAGACCTGCCATTTGATTTGGCGTGTGGCGAATCGGGCGAAGGGACGCCGCAGCGTCCCCGGCTTATTTTGCCTTCACTCTGCTGGCGAATCCCGCTTGCAGGGCGTTGAGCATTTCCTCGGCGGCCAACAACTGGTCGGCCACCTCGTTGATCTTGCGCCGGCTCGAGCGGGCGTGGTCGCGCAAGACCTCGAAGGCGGTATTGCGGTCGGACTGGAAACGGCCCATCAGCAGGCCCACCGCCAGGCTGGTCTCGCGGCCGGCGGCCAGGGCGGCGTTCAGATTGACCTCCGTGCGGCGCAACTGGCGAATTTCATCGGCGCGCGCCAGGGCCGCTTCAAAGGCCGGCATCAGGCGGCTGGCGTCAATCGGCTTAACGAGGAAACCCACGGCGCCGAACTGGGCCGCCTGTTTCGCCGTTTCGGCGTCGGTGCTGGCGGAAAGGAAAATGAAGGCGACCGAGGTGTTTTCGTGCAGGTGACGGGCCAGTTCCAGGCCCGACATGCCCGGCATATTGATGTCGAGCAGGGCGAGATCAGGCTCGCGCGCGCCGATCTGGCGGATCGCTTCGGCGGCGGAGGTCGCCGTTACCGTCTCGTAACCGGCGTGATTGAGCACTTCGGCGAGAAATTCCAGCAACAGGGTGTCGTCGTCGACGAGCAGGATCAGGCGTTTGGCGTTGGCGGATGGGTTCATTGTCTGGGAATCGATCGTGGTCCAAGTAGGCCGATTATACGGCCTGCCCCACCGTCTGGCGTAACATTTCGGCGAGGCATGAATTTCACGATCTTGCTCCTGAAAACGCACTGAACAACGGCGTTTTCTAGTTTAATTTACAATTATTCCATTCCCTGATTGTTTCATCATCGCCATGCGCAACATCCCCGATTCCGCCCCCGACCAGCTTGCCGCCGACCTCCTCGGCGAAGTAGCACGCTCGCGCGTCCCCCGCCTGCTGCGCTCGCCCGAACTGATGGCGCTGCCCCCTCCCCTGCGCACCCAGGTCCTGTCACACGCCCGCAGCCGCCCCCTCGACCCCCGCCTGCTCCTCCTCTTGCTTGCCTACGGCGCCGCCTGCCTTACCCTGCTTTTTCTTGTCCCGCGCCAATTCGGCATCCTGTTCGCACTAAGCTGGATCCCCGTCTGGCTCCTCCACACCACCATCCTCCGCCACACCACCCGCAACCTCGCCCGCGACCTGCTCAAATCCTGACAGTCGAGCACCGATACGCCCGCCACTGTTCAAACTGTAACAGTCGAGCACCGATACGCCCGCCCCCGAGGCGATCTCAACACAGACTCGGGTTTGCGTCCCCCGAAGCATCCACGGCTCCGCCGGGGAGGCTTCCCACTTCAACCACGCAAAAGTAGGGGTTCACTTTTGCGTGCCCCTTTATAATAAGGTATTCATCATTACAACTGTCCCCCACCATGGAATTAGCCAAGTCTTTCGAGCCAGCCGATATTGAACAATTTTGGCGCACCGCCTGGGAACAGCGCGGCTACTTTGCCGCCACCATGGACCCTGCCAAGCCCTCGTTCAGCATCCAGCTGCCGCCACCGAATGTGACGGGCACCCTGCACATGGGCCACGCCTTCAACCAGACCATCATGGATGGCCTGACCCGCTACTACCGCATGCGCGGCTACAACACGGCGTGGGTGCCCGGCACCGATCACGCGGGCATCGCCACGCAGATCGTCGTTGAACGCCAGCTCGACGCGCAGAAAGTCAGCCGCCACGACCTGGGCCGCGAGAAGTTCGTCGAGAAGGTGTGGGAGTGGAAGGAAAAATCCGGCAACATCATCACCGGCCAGATGCGCCGCCTGGGGGCCTCGGCCGACTGGGACCGTGAATATTTCACGATGGACGAGCCGCGCTCGAAGACGGTGACGGAAGTGTTCGTGCGCCTGTTTGAACAGGGCCTGATTTACCGGGGCAAGCGCCTGGTCAACTGGGATCCGGTGCTGGGTACGGCCGTGTCCGACCTGGAAGTGGCGCAGGAAGAAGAAGACGGTTCCATGTGGTACATCCGCTACCCGTTTGCGGACGGCAGCGGCCACGTGACGGTGGCGACCACCCGCCCTGAAACCCTGCTGGGCGACGTTGCCGTGGCGGTCGATCCGACCGACGAGCGCTACACCCACCTGGTCGGCAAGATGCTGCAACTGCCCCTGACCGGCCGCGAGATTCCCCTGATTGCCGACGAATACGCCGACAAGGCTTTCGGTACGGGCTGCGTGAAGATCACACCGGCGCACGATTTCAACGACTACGCCGTCGGCCAGCGCAACAAGCTGCCGCTGATCAGCATTCTTACGCTGGACGCGAAGATTAACGAGAACGGCCCCGCCGTCTACCAGGGCCTGGACCGCTTTGCCGCGCGCAAGCAGATCGTGGCCGACCTCGACGCCATCGGCCTGCTGCAGGTAGTCAAACCCCACAAGCTGCAGGTGCCCCGCGGTGACCGCACCGGCGTCGTCATCGAGCCGATGCTGACCGACCAGTGGTTTGTCGCCATGAGCAAACCCGCGCCCGAAGGCACCTATTTCCCCGGCAAGTCGATTGCCGAAGTGGCGCTGGAAAAAGTGGCGAATAGCGAAATCAAGTTCGTACCGGAAAACTGGAGCACGACCTACAACCAGTGGCTGGGCAATATCCAGGACTGGTGCGTGTCGCGCCAGCTGTGGTGGGGTCACCGGATTCCCGCCTGGTACGACGAGGCCGGCAACATCGTGGTGGCCCGCAGCGAAGAAGAAGCGCAGCAGAAGGCGGCTGCTGCCGGTTACGGCAGCAATCTGCGCCGCGACGACGACGTGCTCGACACCTGGTTCTCATCAGCGCTGGTGCCCTTTTCGACCATGGGCTGGCCGGAAGAGACGCCTGACATGAAGATGTTCCTGCCCTCGTCCGTGCTGGTGACGGGCTTCGACATCATTTTCTTCTGGGTGGCGCGGATGGTCATGATGACCGCCCACTTCACGGGCAAGGTGCCGTTCGAGACCGTCTACGTGCACGGCCTGGTGCGCGATTCGCAGGGCCAGAAAATGTCCAAGTCGAAGGGCAATACGCTCGATCCGATCGACCTGATCGATGGCATCGACGTCGACGCCCTGGTGGCCAAGCGCACCACCGGGCTGATGAATCCGAAGGACGCCGCCAAGATTGAAAAGGCAACCCGCAAGGAATTTCCGTCCGGTATTGCCGCCTACGGCACCGACGCCGTGCGCTTCACCATGGCCAGCTACGCTTCGCTGGGCCGCTCCATCAATTTTGATTTGGGCCGCGCCGAGGGCTACCGTAATTTCTGCAACAAGCTGTGGAACGCCACGCGTTTTGTGTTGATGAATACGGAAGGCAAGGATTGCAGCCCGAGCGAAAGCGACCTTTCGCAGGCCGACCGCTGGATCATTTCCCTGCTGCAGCGCGCCGAGCAGGACGTGGCGAAAGGTTTCGAAGACTACCGCTTCGATAACATCGCCTCGACCATCTACAAATTTGTTTGGGACGAGTATTGCGACTGGTATCTGGAAATGGCCAAGGTACAAGTGCAGCACGGCACGGAAGGCCAGCAGCGCGCCACCCGCCACACCCTGCTGCGCGTGCTGGAAGTGGTGCTGCGCCTGGCCCATCCGATCATCCCGTTTGTGACCGAAGCGCTGTGGCAAGTGGTCGCGCCGCTGGCTGGCAAGACGCTCGATCCGGCTGGCGACTCCATCATGCGCCAGGCCTATCCGGTCGCCAACCCGAACAACATCGACGAAAGCGCCGAAAACTGGATGCTGCAACTGAAGCAACTGGTCGACGCCACCCGCAACCTGCGTGGCGAAATGCAGATCGCACCGTCGCTGCGCGTGCCAGTCTTCATCGAGCCGCACCTGGATGCCAAAGCCGCCATGCCGGGCTTTGCGCCCTACATCCAGTCGCTCGGCAAATTGTCGGAAGTGCAGATTGTCGATGCCCTGCCCGAATCGCCCGCCGCCGTGTCCATCGTCGGTTCGACCAAGCTGATGCTCAAGGTCGAGATCGACGTTGCCGCCGAGCGCGAACGGCTGGGCAAGGAAATCATCCGTATTGAAGCGGAGATCGCCAAGGTCAACAGCAAACTGGGCAACGAAAGTTTCGTGGCGCGCGCCCCCGCCGCCGTGGTGGCGCAGGAAAACGAGCGGCTGGTCAATTTCTCGGCCACCATCGCCAAGCTGCGCGAACAATTTGCCAAGCTGCCGGCCGCCTGAGGCCACCCTATCCTCTTTTAAGCGAAGGAGTTGCGATGCGTTTGATGTCTGCTCTGTTGGCCAGCCTGGCGCTGGCGTCTCCCCTGCTGGCGATGGCCGCCGACAGTCCGGTCGGCCTGTGGAAAACCATTGACGACAAGACCGGTCAGCCGACGGCCTACATCCGGATCGCCGAGATCAATGGCGAGTTGCAGGGCAAGATTGAAAAGCTGGTGCGGCCGGCGGCGGCGAACCAGAACCCGCTGTGCCTTGCATGCAAAGGGGCCCGCAAGGACCAGCCCCTGATCGGCATGACGATCCTGTCGGGCCTGAAAGCCGATGGCGACAAAAACACTTACACCGGCGGGCAGATCCTCGACCCCGGTGACGGCAGTCTGTACAAAGCCAAGCTGAGTGTGATTGACAATGGCAGCAAGCTCGATGTGCGCGGCTATATCGGCATGCCTATGCTGGGTCGTTCCCAGGTCTGGCTGCGGGAGCAGTAGGCGCCCCCACTTTCGCCAGATGGCGGTCCAGTGCATTGGCGAACTGCTGGCGGTCACCGTTGCTGTAAGGGGCGGGGCCGCCCGTGTCGACGCCGCCGCTCCTTAATTCCTCCATGAAGGCGCGCATCGTCAGCTGCTGGGCGATATTGTCTTTGGTGTAGAAATCGCCGCGTGGATTCAGCGCGTCGCCGCCCTTCTCCAGCACGCGCGCCGCCAGC
>Ga0265798_10008503_pt1 | contig 13070 bp, 7 predicted proteins | sample P3T30metagenome_FD_192430 | JGI IMG/M metagenome (GOLD analysis project Ga0265798, IMG submission 192430) | Plant litter microbial communities from East Loma Ridge, Irvine, California - P3 T30 | ecosystem: Environmental > Terrestrial > Plant litter > Unclassified | place: USA: California...
TACGGAAATACCTGGGAAAAATCCAAAGCGCTTATCCTCTGGGAAGATGTATGAACCATCTGCTCGCCATAAGAATTCAGCAAGATACTTCTCTTTGTAGTTATAGCCCACCCGTCCGAAGTAGCTTAACCTTGCCCTACGATAAAGATTATATGGCTCATCTGCCGGATTGCTGATGGCTTGTTCTTTATCACTACCGCCCACAAGCTCCTGCAAGGCTGTCGAAAGGAAATATCTCCGGAAAGCAGAAAATCCACTGTTATCTACTTTCTCGCGGGTAACACCTGCCATCAAGTTGAATTGATGATCCTTGATCTTTTTATCATAGTTGATCATACCCATCAGGTTAATGGCCAACTGATCACCAGCATATTCCTGTAAACTTGGATCTGTTCTTTCCGAACGCACGGAGCCCACCAAAACCGGCGTTACACCATCGGCTTCAAAAGTCTTCTTGTCCCAGTCGTACAAAGTCCATGGTGTTTGCCACCTCTTGCGTTTACCGAAAAATTTATCGATTGATGCGGTACCAGTGACTTTTAAACCTTCCACACCTGGAATCCGGATTTCCAAACGACCAGTAGATTGGAAGTAATCCCTTCTGTCGCGGTCATAGCCGGTAAGATCCGTTGCTATAACATACGGGTTATAACCAAACTCGATGTCACGGCCTGGCAATCCATTTGGCCAGACCTCAATCTCGGTTGGCTTACCACGCATAAGCATCCTGAAGATGTCGCCAGCTCCAACCGTAGGAAAATTACGCATCTCCTCACGTCCGGTAATACCGAGATTGGCGGTAACATACTTATTGAACTTCGACTCCAGGTTTACGCGGAAATCATACTGTTTGTAACCTGTAGCAGATTTATTGTAATAGCCATCCTGATCCAGGTAGCCCATGGAAACAAGATATTTGGTATTCTCGGTTCCCCCATTCACTTGTAAGTTATGGCGTTGCTGTGGCGCCCATGTTCTTAAAGTGGTACCGTACCAGTCTGTATTTGGGTAACGCAAAGGATCTGAACCATCCCGCAGCTTCTGCATTTCATCAGGACGGTAGGCCGCATTTAAGGTGTTACCATTGTCTGGCCGAACATAGGAACCGGTATTTTTGAATGCGTCCCATGCTGCCGACCATTGATCTACCGGTAAATCGGAACCAAAGATGTTCAGTTCATTCAGGATCTCTGCATACTGAACAGAGTTTGACATTTTAGGAATACGCACCGGCTGTTGTAAGCCGTAGCCAAAGTCGTACGAAACTTGCGTTTTACCGCTCTGTCCCTGTTTGGTCGTAATCAGGATTACCCCATTCGCAGCACGTGATCCATAGATCGCTGCCGAAGCATCTTTCAGTACGGACACACTCTCAATATCGTTTGGATTAATCCTTTCCAGTCCACCGGCTCGGTTAGGCACCCCATCAATAACAATAAGCGCATTGTTGTTTCCAAGCGAGTTTACCCCACGAATACGGATCGCTGAGCCATCATAACCCGGTTCACCGCTGGCCTGAACGGCGGTTACGCCCGGAAGGCGACCTGCCAGAGAGTTGGACAAGTTGGCCGTAGGTGTTTTAGCCAGCTCAGTACCTTTAACTGCGGTAACTGCACCAGATACGACAGCCTTCTTTTGGGTACCGTAACCTACCACGATCACTTCGGAAAGTGCTTCGGTATCCTCCAGCATGGTTAAACTGATGGATTTGCGATTATTTACCGGCTGTTCGCTGGTTACATAACCCACATAGCTGAACACCAGCACCCCAGTTTCCGGTACACGGATCGTGTAGCGCCCGGAACCATCTGTGGTTGTTGCAACGGTCGTGTTTTTGAGTTTGACACTGACCCCAGGGATTCCGGTGCCTTTAGCGTCATTGACTTGCCCCGTGACCACGATATCAGCTTGATTTATACTCTGGTAGCTGTTCGGAAAGGCCGCTGCGGCGGCTTGTTCACAGGCAAAAAGGCTGGAGACAAAAATCACATTCGCGAGGAGCATGACCCTGTTTTTTCGCAGGCGGAAGCATCGCGTGTTAGTACACTGTTCCCTTTTTTTCATAAATTTGTGGTTGATTGTTAAAATTCTGATAATGGTTCATACTATTTTCGGAGGAAAAAGGAGTTGAATGTTGGCGCATTCGCTCCTTTTTTTATTATGCATTCATAAAAACTTCTTTAGAATTATACGTGTATAGTGAATTTTACCGGGCAGTAGCTTGCCAGTACAATATTATTGTATGAAAGTTGACTATAAGGCGAAGCTGCTCCGAACGATTAAATGCGTTTACCGGAGTAATATTGGACTCGGATGGAGAAATCTGTCGTATTCAAGCAGCAGGAACTGAACTTATTGTTGACATGGCATGTGCCACGGGGTTCCTTGTGACTGGTTAGGTCGGTGGAGGTAGGTATAGGTGTAGGCATAAGGATATATTTGGTTAAAACAAATTTAATATTTAAATCATAACCACCAAACATTTAAGCAATTGATTGTAAATTTTATGTTATACGATTTAATTGCTCATGTTTTCTCAGAAAAAACTCAAAACACTCCAGCACCCTAGGATCCACCTAAAAACACCGGAAAAAGCAGTTAACATCAATGAGCCAAACATGTCGTGATCTTAGACCTCCTAGAGCAGTAGAACGGCTATCTGGCACCCTTCAATCGCCTTTTCTCCGCCTGGAGCCGAACAATACCCGAACAATAGGCGAACAATAGGCGCTCAAGAGGCGGCCAAGATGCGACTTAAGAAATAATGAGTTCCACATAAAAAAGCCGCACTAACAATCGTTAGTGCGGCGCATAAACTTACGTTCCTAAGTGTTACCAGAAAACAGTATAAAGTGCTACAATAATGCCTAGTACGATCAATGCACCGGCTGCAAAGCCTTTGCTGGTTTTAAACATGCTGCTGTCAATCTCCAGTCCTTTAGGGTTTGCACCTTTACGCCCTTCAATGGTACTGATGATCCACATCACCAGGACACTGATCAGAAATACAAATCCCATTCGGTCCAGAAAGGGAATCTCGTATAACCTGCTACCATCTTCCTGTGTAACCAGTTTTGAAAATCCAAATGGACTTAGCCATTCCAGATTAGCAAAATTCGGCAAAGCTTTGAAGAATACGGATAGCAGGAAGCCGCCGATGGTTGCGAACAATGCCGCATTTGAAGTTGTCTTTTTCCAGAAGAAACCAAGGATAAACATGGCGAAGATTCCGGGAGATACGAATCCGGTGTATTCCTGAATAAACTGGAAGCCACCTTTTTTGTCCATGCCCAGGTGTGGTGCAATGACAATGGCGATAACCATAGCCGCAATAACCGTAATACGGCCAATGACAACCTGCTTGTGCTCGTCAGCATCTTTGTTGATTACCTTTTTATACACATCCAACGTAAAGATGGTTGCAATACTATTTGCTTTACCAGCCAGAGAGGCTACAATTGCGGCAGCAAGTGCTGCAAATGATACACCTTTAAGGCCTTCAGGCAATAGATTCAATAGTACCGGGTAAGCCGAATCTGCGTTTAATGAACCACCTTTCTGCATGGCATTCTGGAAGTCTCCAAAGCCTTCCTGATAAAGCACGTATGCCGCAATACCGGGTACAACAACAATCAAAGGCATCAGTAATTTTAATACCGCAGCGAATAGCAAACCACTTCTTGCGGTCTGAAGATCCGCACCAAGCGCTCGCTGGGTGATGTACTGGTTACATCCCCAGTAGTTCAGGTTCACGATCCACATACCACCGATCAATACCGTTAGCCCTGGAAGGTCCATATAATTTGGATTCTCCTGTTTAAAGATCATGTGGAAGTGGTCAGAAGCCTTCTCTGTGATCAGCTTCATTCCACTTGCAACACCTGAGCTGCCAAAGTGTGTAGCCACCAGCTCTAGTGCCAGGTAGGTTGTTGCCAAGCCACCCAGAATCAAAAAGAATACCTGAATTACATCGGTGTACCCGATCACCTTCATACCGCCAAGGGTGATCAGTACAGCGAAAATGGCCAGAATATACATACATGCGGTGATGTTGATACCGGAAATACTATTTATCGCGAGTGCACCCAGGTATAGTATGGAGGTAAGGTTAACCACTACATACAGTAACAGCCAGAAGATGGCCATAATCATGGCCACGGTACCGTTATACCGCTGCCCCAGGAATTGTGGCATGGTATAGATCTTATTTTTCAGGTAAACTGGAATAAAGAACACGGCCACGATGATCAGGGTTACTGCAGCCATCCACTCGTAGGTTGCAATGGCAAGCCCCATGGTAAAGCCGGAGCCGCTCATGCCGATGAACTGTTCGGCGGAAATGTTGGAAGCAATCAGTGAGGCGCCGATCGCCCACCAGGTTAAAGAATCTTTAGCAAGAAAAAAGTCTTTAGAATTTTCTGCATCAGATTTTTTCTTGTGGTAAACCCAGTAGCCATAGGAGGCAACAATGACGAAGTAGACAAGAAAAACGACGTAGTCGTAGGTTCCTAATGAATTCATGTAGTTTTGATGTTTATATCTGGTTAAATGTACCGGTTGACAATATTCTCAAGCAGTTCCTGTTGTCCGCTGATTGTCTCAGGTTCACCATGTTCTACGGCATAATTTCTAAGATCTTCGAGGCTCAGTTTACCATTTTCGAAATCTTTGCCAGCTCCGGCGTCGTAAGATGCATATCTTTCGGTACGGATTTTCTTATAATCTGATTTTTGTAGAATGGCATCAGCGGTAACCAGTGCACGGGCGAAGGTATCCATACCGCCAATGTGTGCATAAAACAGATCGGCAGGATCTGTAGAATTTCTGCGGATCTTGGCGTCGAAGTTGATACCGCCACCTTGCAGGCCGTTATTCTCCAGTACGATTAACATGGCTTCTGTCACTTCATTGATGTTGTTTGGAAACTGATCGGTATCCCATCCGTTCTGCACGTCACCTCGGTTGGCATCCATAGAGCCTAATAATCCTGCATCTGCAGCGACCTGCAGTTCATGCTGGAAAGTGTGCCCAGCCAGGGTTGCGTGATTTACTTCAAGGTTTAATTTGAAATCTTCGAGCAGATCATATTGACGAAGGAAGCTAATTACGGTTGCCGCGTCATAGTCATACTGGTGTTTTGTTGGCTCACATGGTTTAGGCTCGATGAAGAATGTGCCTTTAAAGCCTTGTTTACGAGCGTAATCTTTGGAGGCATGCAGGAATTTGGCCAGATGTTCCTGTTCGCGTTTCATGTTGGTGTTCAACAGGCTCATATAACCTTCACGGCCACCCCAGAACACATAGTTTTCACCACCTAATGCAATAGTGGCATCTAAGGCAGATTTTACCTGTGCCGCGCCGTGTGCAAGCACATGGAAGTTTGGATTGGTAGAAGCGCCATTCATGTATCTGCGATGCGAAAACAAGTTTGCAGTACCCCATAGTAGCTTAACCCCACTGTCAGCTTGCTTTTGTTTGGCATATTCAACCAAGGTTTGCAGGCGTCTTTCATTTTCCTGCACATCGTTGCAAAAATCCACCACATCCACATCGTGGAAGCAATAGAATGGCAGGTTCATTTTGGTTAAAAATTCGAAAGCGGCATCCATTTTATCCTTTGCACGTTCAATTGGATCTGATTTCTCATCCCATGGATGGATGATGGTGCCCTCGCCGAAAGGATCGTTACCGGTTGCCACGAAAGAATGCCAGTATGCACCGGCAAAACGAAGATGGTCCTTCATCGTTTTACCTGCAACAACCCGGTTTTCATCGTACCAGCGGAATGCCAGTGGATTATCCGATGCTAAGCCTTCATATTTCACCTGGCTGATGCCTTTGAAGAATTCCTTTTCTCCTGTGATTACATTTCCCATAATTTGCTTTATTGTTCTTAGTTAATTTTCTTGTTTAGAAGGTTCAGCCAGCTTTGATAAACCGGCTCATATTGTTCAACCGCTGATGGTTCGACCAGCTGTAGTGGTTTAATGTTTTGGAAAGCTTCTGCAGCGGTGCTGAACATGCCCGAGCCTATTCCCGACCCAAGTGCGGCACCAACGCTACCATCATTCTCGTACAATTCTACCGGCACCCCGGTTGCATTTACAAAGGCTTCCAGGAATAAACTGCTTAGAAATAAGTTAGCTCTGCCAGCGCGGATCACACTTGGATAAAGGCCATTGCTGCGCATGATGTCTAGGCCATAGCGGAATGAAAATGCAATACCCTCCTGTACGGCGCGGAAAATATGGCCTTGGTGGTGCAAGTTCAGGTCAATATCATGGAAGTGCACACCAACGATCTTGTTGTTCAGCATACGTTCGGCACCATTGCAAAAAGGCAGTATGCGGATTCCGGCAGCACCGATAGGGCTTTGTGCCGCCTGTTCATTCATCTGGGTGTAGTTTAGGGCGGTACCAAAGAGGTTCTTGGTCCAGCGGTTGAGGCTACCCGTACCATTGATACAGAGCAGTACACCGAGTCGCTGTGCTTCGGCCGTATGGTTCACGTGGGCAAAAGTGTTTACCCTGGATTGCGGATCGTAAGTAAGCTGATCACTAACGCCGTAAATGACGCCAGAGGTTCCTGCTGTTGCAGCAACTTCCCCAGGCTGCAGCACGTTTAGAGAAAGTGCATTATTCGGTTGATCTCCGGATTTATAGGAAACCACTGTACCCGCTTTAAGACCTAAAAGTTCCGCAATCGCGGGGGTTACACGCCCATGCTCCGAGAATACCGGCCTGATCTCAGGGATAAGTGAGGGATCGATACCATAAAGCGCCATCAGTTCAGCAGAGACACTGTTCGTTTGAAAATCCCATAGAATGGCCTCGGAAAGTGCGGATATGCTCGTGGTGATTTCCTGGCTGAGCTTCATGGCGATAAAGTCGCCAGGCAGCATCATCTTGTGGATACGAGCATACACCTCCGGTTCATGCTGCTTTACCCAGGAGAGTTTGGAAGCCGTGAAGTTACCCGGAGAATTCAGTAAATGTGAGAGACTAAAGTCATGACCTAGCGTATCAAAGGCCTGGTTGCCGATCTCCACTGCGCGACTGTCACACCAGATAATGCTGTCGCGTAATACCTGCTGATCTTTATCAACCAAAACCAAACCATGCATCTGGTAAGCGATACCTATGGAACTGATGTCATGAGGATTAAAGTTGCCTTGCTGTTTACAAAGGTTAAAGGCTTGCTGCACATGCGCCCACCACATCTCTGGTGATTGTTCCGCCCAACCGGGCTCTTTTGCAATGATGTCGCTTTCTTGTTCAGGGTATTGTCTGGAGATAATGACTTGCTGTGTATTTGCATCCACCACCGACACTTTTATGGACGAAGTGCCTATATCAATTCCTAGTAATAACATAATGAAGAGGTGTTACCCGTTAAGTTTATCTTGGTTACAGAAAAACGAATTTAGGATAATATTTCAAGCCTGCAATCGATTGCCAAAATAATTATCTGCATTTTTGCAGGTATGAAGATCCCTCAAAAAAGAACGACCATATATGATATTGCAAAAAAGCTGAATATCGCCGCTTCTTCAGTCTCCAGGGCACTTAGCAACAGCAGCAAGGTAAATCCTGAAACTAAAGCATTGATCCTGAAGACCGCAGCTGAGATGAACTATCAGCAGAATGTGATGGCTTCGAACTTGCGAAAAGGGAGTAACCGTACCATCGGGGTGGTGGTTCCGAGGATTAATCAGGGATACTTCTCGAACATTATAGCGGGTATGGAAGACATTACCTACAATAAAGGCTATAATCTGATCATCTGCCAATCAAACGAACTGCATGCCCGGGAAGTGGACTGCGTGAATACGCTGATCAATCAGCATGTGAATTGCATTGTTATTTCCATTGCCGCGGAAAAGGGTGGTTATGAGCACCTGCAGCAGGTCATAGATCATCGGATCCGATTGATTCAGTTTGACCGGGTGGTTGATCAGCTGGAGACCTTTAAGGTAATTAATGACAATGAAAGGGCTTCCAGCGAAGCGGTTAGTCATTTAATTGAACAAGGGTACCGGCGGATTGCCTTGTTGGAAGGCCCGCAACACCTGGACATCTTCCGTCAGCGTAAAGAAGGTTACCTGAATGCATTACACAAACATGGACTACCGATAATTGAAGACTTGATGTGTGAAAATGCCTGGACCAAGGAGCTCAGTGCAGAAGCGACACGCAAGCTGCTGCGCATGAAAAACCCGCCAGATGCGATCTTTGCCTCCACCTCCGACTTCTCCGCGCTGGGTGTACTCGAGGTTGCTACGCAAATTGGGATCAGTGTTCCTGATCAGCTGGGTATTTGTGGATACTCCAATGAACCTTTCACGGAGATTACCAGTCCATCCATCACGACCATAGATCAGTACAGCTTCAGTATGGGTAAGACCATTGCTAATCTTTATTTCCAAGAGATGGAAACGACTGATTTAGATGTGGAACCTAAGGTTATGAGCATAAAGCCCAAACTTATTGTGAGGAAGTCAACTAACAGGCTGTCAAGTCTCTAAGTTTGTGAAATATTGAAGATACGATTTAATGCAATGGATTGCATAATTTAAGATTATGAAAAAAATGGCACATTCTTCAATGTGCCATTTTAGGTTTGTTATAAAAGATGCCTTTTAGGTCTAGCATTTGAGGGTAAGGGCGAACTATCAATTGCAAGCATAGGTTCCTCCTTTAGGGTTCGCCTGATCACTGTCTTTCTTAACCGCGGTTCAGCATGCTGATCAGCATCGACAAGCACCGGTGCTTTTTTCTTTTTCTTTTTAAACTTTCGCCCGTACCAAATTAGGAAGCCGGTGACTGGCAAACTTGCCCCAATTAAGGAGGCAAGAAATGCCAGCACCTTTCCTGGAAATCCCAGAATACTCCCCACATGAATATCATAGTTCATCTTCCTGAGCTTACCACCCACACCGGAAGCTTCAAAGCTTTTTGAGTAAACATCATCCCGCTTTAATGGAGCAAGGGTATGGCGGTCAAAAGTGTAGCCCTGGCTGTTGTAAAACTGACCTGCCGTTGGATAAACGGTGATGTCTATGGCCGAACTGGCCTTCGATAGGTCGGGAAACACATAATAGAAGCCCTCAGACTTCGGATGGTTCCTGATCACCTGCTCCCAGGCAAGATCCATCGCCTGTTCCGCGGTATACAGCTTGTTTGCCGCCAGCGAATCTGACTGTAATCGCCTGTTATACTCCGGCATCTTCTCCCCACCAGAAGTTACCCAGTACAAGCCCTCACTGTACCACTGTATGCCGTACACCATACCCGACAAAGCAATGGCCAGTAGTGCCAGCAGTGAATAAAAGCCCAGCACATTGTGCAAGTCGAGGTTTACCCGTTTAAACGATGCACCCCACTTGATCTTGAAGCTTTTATCAACCGTAGATTTGTTCCATTTTTTCGGATACCACCAGATCATACCGGTAATCAGTAACACGACAAACACCAAGGTTCCGTAGTTTACAACCGGTCTGCCGATTTCAAAAGGCAGCCAAAGAAAACGGTGTCCGTTCAAAATGAACCGGAAAAAGTCTGTTTCACCTTTTTTACGCACTTCCTTCTTCAGCAGTTCACCGGTATAAGGATTGACCTTAAGCGTTATACCCCCGCCACGGCGCCCGGTTTCCTCTGGATTCCGGAGCACCATGTTTATCGTCCTGCCCTGCTGGTATTGTGCATAGCCTATAACCTTTTCAGGATAAAGCGAAGCAGCGATCTGCTGGAGTTGAGAGGGATTTAATACTGGTTTATCTTGTTTTTGAACTTTTGTCTCGGGTTCCATCATACCGGTAATCTCTTCATTGAAAACCCAGATGCAACCGGTAAGGCATACAATCAAGACAATGATGCCAGAGGCAAGCCCAAGCCATAAATGCAGCCATTTGTTTATGCGGGTAAATGTTGAATCTTTAGCCGACTTCTTCGCTGGGGTTTGTTTTGAGCCTGTCATCATTGTCTTGGATATTAAATGTTATTGTACTTGCTTATTAAATGTTATTGTAAATGTTGGATTGCAGTGATCACCCCACCTTCTACTTTCAGTCCGCGACTTGCCGATGCGCTTGATGCGTCCACCTTGTATACATAGCTGGATCCGTCTTTAAGGTTTACACCGATGTAAGCTGTTTTCCCGTCTTTCGGCGTATAGTTATTTACGGTCACGGTTTTAATCTCTGAAACCTCAGGAAATCCACTCACCAGTTTGAAAGTCTTATCCACTACATTCACAACTCCGATCTTTGTGCCATCTACGAAGGCACCTCTTTGGGCCTTTAAAGTGGCATTTACGACGAAGTTGTTATTCCCGATATATAACCAATTCGTGATTACGTACCCGTTAGATGCAGCTTCCACATCCATGATGTAATCCTTATCGAATTCGGTTGTACCTGCTTTGATCCTTGTAATTGCAGCTGGTTTTGTAGAGGTAAGTGCACCGCCCTTAGTCGCAACACTTGAAGAAAAGGCGTAAACATCACCGTTTTCAACCAAGCCGAGACCGTCTGTAAAGTAGCGGCCGATAAAACTGGTACGGTCATCCTGAATCACCTTCTCCAGCTTCATATCCGGATAAGAATACACTGCAATCCATGCCTGATCCGGGTAGTCTGTTCCAAAAGCATCGTTACAGCAGGCTTTAATGGAGAAGTATGGTGCATAAACCTTATTGCCCACTTGTTTTATCCAGCTGAAGAACGCGGTTTCGCCGTTGTTAGATGGTGCATGAACATCCATGGTACCCTGACCGCTAATTAACAGCGTGTTCGTATTTACACGATACCAATTTGCCAGCGGTGTAGCGATGTTCCTTGGAATTTTTACCAACAGCAGGTCGTCATTTACCGGTGCAAATGCCTGAACCGTTTCGGTTTGGAAGTTTGACAACTTGTTCAATTTTCCTTCTTTAACATCGTAGGTCGTAACTGCTCCAGGATTTCCTTGTCCATAAAGCATACTGAAGAACTTGTTGTTGTGCGTTACATAATAGCGGTAGGTCCCATCCTGCTCCACGCCATTTCCGATGATGGATTTTACGCCCCCGTCCAGATCTGTGGTGGTAAGCAGGTAATCTGCCACACCTGTGGAAGCTGCTGGTGTAACTGCAAGGATGAAATTGCCCTTGTTTTCTGGATTTACCGGATCTACCGGGGTGTCATTAGATTCACTTTTGGTGCAGGAGCTTAGGACAGCTGCAAATGCGATTGCGATAAATGCTTTTGTAAATTTAGTTTTCATGATTAATTTGATTTGTATGAGGCGTTGGGTTAGGTGATATATTTAATTACTAGCGACTGGCGTTGATGAAATACCTGATGTTCAGGTAAAATGACCGACCAGGCTTCTGCAGACTAAAGTTGTCGTACAGGTCTGCATCCCCCAGGTTTTTGGCTTCTAGACCGATATTGTATCGGCCTCTGCCAACACTGTACACGACGTTTACATCGTGGGACAGCTGCCGCGGAACAACCTTCTTCTCATCGTTTTCCGATCGCCCGCCTAAACTTGGCCAGTACAACCAAAAAGCGTGTACATACAGGAGGTTGTATCCAATGCTGATGTTATTGCCTTTCCGGCCGAAATCTTTGATCGAAGCTGAGATATCGGCATTGCCAAAGAGGTAGGGAATGTTCGGCATCTGATCGCGGTACAGCGGGCTTACCCCAGTAGATCCTGGTTCATACTGCTGTAGGTTCCGTAGAAACTGATAGGTTACTGTTGTACCTGCCGAAAGCCAGTTTTTGTAGGCATACCGGATCTCCGCATCAGCACCCCAAGTCCGCACGCCATCGCGGTTATCGGCTACCAGTTTCGACTGGTTATTATTCAGCCGGTTATATATAAAATTATCCGCATGCCTGTAAATCCCATTTGCGGTAAGTAAGATGGTGTTGTCTTTATCCAGTGCAAATCCGTAGGTAACGCCCAGGTTCACATTGTTACTTTGTTCAGGTTTCAGGTTGGCATTCCCCTCCTGATTTTCGACGTCACCAAAGATCTCCTGGGCCTCAGGCATGCGGTTAGTTAATTCATAAGATGTTTTTAGTTGTAAATTTTTATTGATGAAGTAGGTCGCTGCGGCACCATAACCAATTCTATCCTGGCCAGCCCGGTTTGCCGATGCCGGAGAACCGCTGCCATCAACATTTCCCTGGTAGAGGTATTTACCAAAGACTGTAGCACTCCACCTGTTCTGGATATCGAAGCTATAGCCGAAACCCAGCACGTTCTTATTGGTTTTCTTTGGTCGCTCGTAAGCTGAATTTGCTGGATTCAGTTCATCACTGCCTTTGCGGTTGAAAGTGCTAAAGACTTCACTTAGTGCCAAAGACTGGTGGTCATCAATCTTATAGTTCAGCGTTGCTGTAGCCAGCCCGTTGTTGTTCTTGTACTTATACAAACTCCTGGCGCGCTCACCATTGGAACCCTGCGGTATGCTGTTGCCGTACCAATCATAGCGCACGTTCATGGTATCAATGTTCTGCTCCTCCCCGAGATTGTAGTTGGCGTTAACCGTTATATCCAGCCCCTTAATCAGATTGGTTTTTCTGTATTTCAGACTTGGCATAATAATGTTTCCCCGGCGATGCCAGCCGCCAAAAACAGATGCCATACGTGCGCCGGTTTGTATCTCTTTGTAGTTTTTACCCAGTGTTACCCCGATCAACAGTTTATCAGCATAACTTTTATCCAGTACACCAACATTGGCAATCAATGTTTCATTGTGGTATTTGTCGTGAAAGCGCCTCAGGGCCGCTTTGGCAGCATAGGCTCCGGTATTAATATCAGCGGCTTCCACATTAACCTTATAGTTGTTGTCAGAATAATTCTGAAAAGCATTTACCTGTATAGTAAATCCACTCTTAGTCGTAGCCGCGGCATTGATCACGCTGCGGTGCGTGTTGAATGATCCAAAGGAATAAGAAGCGTCGAAGTAGTTCCTGTACTTATCACCAGTAACAATGTTGATCGCCCCACCCAGCGCATCAGAGCCAAGCCACATGGGTACCACGCCCTTATAAACCTCTATTCGGTCCGCAATATTGA
>Ga0265798_10008504_pt1 | contig 13069 bp, 12 predicted proteins | sample P3T30metagenome_FD_192430 | JGI IMG/M metagenome (GOLD analysis project Ga0265798, IMG submission 192430) | Plant litter microbial communities from East Loma Ridge, Irvine, California - P3 T30 | ecosystem: Environmental > Terrestrial > Plant litter > Unclassified | place: USA: California...
TTGGTTATGGCGCCGCGGCGGGTGGTAAACCCAGGCGAAATGCGACAGCCAAACCCATACCTTTGGAGGTGATGCAAGTGTTGGACCTGCCGCCTTTCGACTACAAAATTAGGCAAAATTCTGAGAATATCCCTGAAATATGGGATGAGCTGCGCCGCAAGTACGTGGTGCTGACCCCTGAGGAGTGGGTACGGCAGCACGTGGCGCAGTACCTGATGAAGCACCTAGGCTATCCCCGTGGCCTGCTGAGCCTGGAACGCGGCCACCGCTACAACCAGCGCCAAAAGCGCACCGACCTCGTGGCCCTAGGCCCCGATGGCCGCCCGCTGCTGCTAGTCGAGTGCAAGCGCCCCAGCGTGGCCATCACACCCGCCGTGGCCCAGCAAGTAGCTACCTACAACCAAACGATGCGCGCGCCTTTCCTGTTGCTCAGCAATGGCTTAGTGCATTATTGCTGGCGCGTCGATTTTGAACGCGGAGTAAATGAACGTTTGGCCGACATCCCAACTTACGCGGAGGCGTCGGCTCGCTAGCGGCGGAAAAACCGGTGCGAGACACTGCGCTGCCCTATCGCCGGCGGCTAGGTGGCGTAATAGGCAGTATGAAATTATTTCGCTTTGGCCCCGTGGGCCAAGAAAAGCCGGGCGTGTTGACTACCGCCGGCCTCTCGCTCGACGTGTCGGCTTTTGGGGAGGATTACGACGAGAAATTCTTTGCTACCGACGGCCTCGCGCGCCTCACGGCTTGGCTCGACGCCCAAGCTGCGGCATGCATGCCCTAGGGTGCCCGGCTCCACCCGGCTGGGCTCTTGTGTGGCGCGGCCCTCCAAGCTCATTGCCATTGGGCTCAACTACCGCCAGCACGGCGCCGAAACCGGCCTAGGTACGCCCACCGAGCCAGTTTTCTTCCTCAAGGCGCCCTCCGCCATCTGTGGGCCCAACGATGAGGTAATACTGCCCCGTAATGCCACCAAGCTCGACTACGAAGCCGAGCTGGCATTTGTCATCGGCCGCCGCGCCCGCTACGTGCCGGAGGCCGAGGCGCTCAGCTACGTGGCGGGCTATACCATTCTGAATGACTACAGCGAGCGGGCCTTTCAACTGGAGCGTGGCGGGCAGTGGACCAAGGGTAAAAGCGCCGACACCTTCGCGCCCCTAGGTCCTTACCTCATACTCGCCGCCGAGGTACCCGACCCGCAGAATTTGCCCATCTGGCTCACGGTCAATGGCGAGTCTCGGCAAAACGGCACCACCGCCGACATGCTGTTTGCCCTGCCCAAGCTCATCAGCTACGTGAGCGAGTTTATGACCTTGCTGCCCGGCGACGTTATTACTACGGGCAGCCCGGCTGGCTCGGGCGTGGGGCTGCACCCACCGCAGTTTCTGCAAGCCGGCGATGTAGTAGAGCTGAGCATCGGTGAGCTAGGAGCGCAGCGGCAGCGCATCGTGCCGTTTCGCTTAGGTGAGTAGTAAGTAGTAGACAGGTCGTCATGCTGAACGCAGTGAAGCATCTCTGCCGCACCGTTCGGCTTTATCCAACGGTGCGGTAGAGATGCTTCACTGCGTTCAGCATGACAGACGCTTTCTTATTTATCTGACTTGCGAACAGTTTATTACAGCTTGTAAGCGGCTTTCAGGAACTCAGCCGCCGATTCGGGCTTGCGGCCGAGCAGCTTTTCCAGCGTGGTAGCGGGGAAATCAAACTCATCATGCGCGATAGCCACGCTGAAGCCTGCCGTCATTTGGATGGCCCCAGCAGGCACGCCAGCGGCTGCCAGCGCCGTACCAAATTCCTCGGCATCGGGCGAAACGTACTGAATGGTTTTGCCTGACAAGTCGCTCAATATCCTGGCAATGTCGTGGAAAGAGTACGACGTGTTATTAGAAATGTCGTAGCTCTGGTTTTCGTGACCGGTGCCAGTGAGCACGGCCGCGCCAGCGGCGCCCATGTCGGCACGGCTGGCGAAGGGGACTTTGCCCTCGCCAGCGGGTAGGTAGATGGTGCCGGTTTCGAGCACCGGGCCCATAAACAGCGGCAGCACCTCCAGGTACAGCGCGTTTTTGAGGATGGTGTAGGTCAGGCTCGATTCCTTCAGCAGCTTTTCAGTAATCAGGTGCGCTTCAGCAATGAACGCGGCGGCCGACGAGCCATCCTCCGTTTTGCGCTGGAAGCTGGTGTACACTACGTGCTTCACGCCAGCCTCTTTGGCGGCATTGATAGCGTTGGTATGTTGCGGCACGCGGTTGGGCACGTCGTTGCCGGAAACCAGAAATAGCTTGTCGATGCCCGCAAAAGCGGCCACCAGCGAGGCATAGTCGTTGTAATCGCCCTGCTTGATGGTGACGCCCTGGGCTTGCAGGTCGGCGGCCTTGGCGGGGTCGCGCACCAGCACCGAAACATCGCTGGGGCTGATGGTTTTCAGTAGGTTTTCGACTACGGCTTTGCCGAGGCCGCCAGTGGCGCCGGTTACGAGAATATTGCTCATGATTAACAAGTAAAAGCAGGGGCCTAGGTCCCCGGTTTGGTGGAAAAGCGGCACCGGCCTAGCTGCAAAGCCGCAAGCCGATGGCACCACAAAGGTCGTTATATTTGCTTACTAAAAGTGAGCAGCTACCTCTAGGTAAGTGCTCACCTCCACGTAACCACTCCAATTATGCCACCCATCAGCATGGGGCACTGCCTCTCTACGCTTCCTTCCCTACGTGACGCCCTCGAGGTAGTGAACGGCAAGTGGAAGCTGCTAATACTAGTAGCGCTGGCCACTGGTCACCAGCGCTTTCGCGATATCGAACGCAGTGTGCCCGGCATTTCTTCCAAGGTGCTGGCCAAGGAGCTGAAGGACCTAGAGCAGCATCAGCTTATCCGGCGCATCGTGCAAGAGGGCCCGCCCGTGCTCGTGACCTACGAGGTGCTGCCCTACGCCGATAGCCTCGACCCCGTCATTTTCGCCCTGCGCGACTGGGGGAAAAACCACCGCAAGAAAATTATGGGCCCCGCAGTGGGAGCATAAGAAAAGGCCTGCCGGACGCTCGTCCAGCAGGCCTTTTCTTAGTTGCGCGGACTTTGTAGTCCGCGTTTGTCAGCGTGCAAGCAGGTAAACGCGGACTACAAAGTCCGCGCAACAATTACTTACACAGCAGCGCCTTCCAGCACCGAGTCTACATCTACCAGCGGCAGGCCCCAGGCTTCGGCCACGCCTTGGTACACCACGTCGCCGTGCACCACGTTCAGGCCAAGGCGCAGCGCTGCGTTGCGGCGGCAGGCTTCTTGCCAGCCTAGGTTGGCGAGCTGCACCGCGTAGGGCAGGGTAGCGTTGGTGAGAGCCAGCGTGCTGGTGTAGGGCACTGCGCCGGGCATGTTGGCCACGCAGTAGTGCACCACATCGTCGATGATGAAGGTCGGGTTTTCGTGGGTCGTGGGCTTGCAGGTTTCGATGCAGCCACCCTGGTCCACGGCCACGTCCACGAGCACGGTGCCGGGGCGCATGGTCTTGAGCATGTCGCGGGTGATGAGGTGCGGCGCCTTAGCGCCAGGTATCAGCACCGCGCCCACCACGAGGTCGGCGGTCTTGATGGCTTCGCGAATGTTATACTCGTTCGAGTACTGCGTCACCACGTTTTTGGGCATGAAGTCGTCGAGCTCACGCAGGCGGTTCAGGTTGATGTCCATCACCGTTACTTGCGCGCCCAGGCCAGCAGCCACCTTAGCCGCCTGCGTGCCCACGATGCCAGCACCCAGCACGAGCACGTGCGCGGGCTTCACACCAGGTACGCCACCTAGGAGAATGCCGCGGCCTTTCAGGGGCTTCTCTAGGTACTTGGCGCCTTCCTGTGGGGCCATGCGGCCGGCTACCTCGCTCATCGGAATGAGCAGCGGCAGAGCCCGCGAGGGCGTTTCTACCGTCTCATACGCCAGACAGATAGCCTTGCGCTCTATCATGGCGTGGGTCAGCTCTTCGCCACTGGCAAAGTGGAAGTAGGTGAAAAGCAGCTGGTTTTCCTTGATGAGGGGGTATTCCTCAGCAATCGGCTCCTTTACCTTGATAATCATCTCCGACTGCTTGTACACGTCGGCGATGGTCGAGAGCATCGTCGCGCCAGCCGTTTCGTATTCCGCATCGCTGAAGCCCGAGCCTTCGCCCGCGCTTGCCTGCACGAAGAGCGAGTGGCCGTGCTTGCGCAGCTCAGCTACACCGGCGGGCGTTAGGCCCACGCGGTTTTCGTTATTTTTAATTTCCTTCGGAACACCGATAATCATAAGGGTAGGAGGGGAGAAGTTGACGAGAAACCTGCCGTAAAGATACGCCTGCGGGGGCGCCTGCTTTGGCAGCCCGTGCTTACTCGGCCAGGCGCAGCAGGCCTTGCATATCGAGCGGATGGGTGTACATCGTCAGCTTGCCATCGGGCGTGGTGGGCCACTCTTCCCGCGGGCGGTCCCAGTACAGCTCCAGGCCATTGCCATCGGGGTCATCGAGGTAGATGGCCTCACTCACGCCGTGGTCAGAGGCCCCGCGCAGCGGGTAGCCCGCCTGTATCAGGCGCTTCACGATGGTAGCCAGCTCGGCTCGCGTGGCATACAGTATGGCAGCATGGTAGAGCCCCGCTACGCCCTCGCGCTGGGCCGGCTCGCCGCCCCGGCTGTGCCAGGTGTTAAGCCCAATGTGGTGGTGGTAGCCGCCCGCCGATAGAAAAGCGGCCTGCCCACCGGCCAGCAGCATTACCTCGAAGCCTAGGAGGTCATGGTAAAAAGCCAACGCTCGCGGCAAGTCCGTGACTTGCAGATGCACGTGACCGATGCCGGTGCCAGCGGGGGCAGTGTAGGCCGGGAGAGTGGTAGGGTTCATGGTTGAAGGAGCTAGGTATACATGTAAAAATAATGTATGTACATGAATTGTTTTGACTAAGCTTCGTTACTCTATTATCTATGCTTTAGAAAGCTGGCCATAATCTGCTCTCTTAATCGTCAATGAATTCTACAACAGAAATGGAGCTACGCAATGCCATGCTACCGCTATGGCTTGAGTATCCTGAGATACCACGCTATTCTATTGGTTGGCGAATGGGAGCAGGAGAAGACTATGCTTGGAAGTTCTCAGAATGGTGGGAAAAGCTGAGCCCAGCAGCGCAGCTAGCATATCAAACACTTTATCCTGAGCCAGTAGGTTGGCGTGGCTGGTACGCCGAAGAGGATTGGGACGAAGTAGATGAAAAGGAAGCAGCTGATACGTATGGGGTAGATGGCTTTTAACAAAAAAGCCTCGCCACACTGGCAAGGCTTTTTTGTTAATGCGAAGGCAAGAGGCGCATGCAAGGCGCTCTTACTTAAACGGCACCGATGCGCCGCTTTCTTTCACTAAGCTAGTCGGCACTAGGTCCTTCACCACGTTGGCTTTGAGCGTGAGCTTGGCATCGCCGTGCAGGTCGTTGGAAGCCAGCTTTACTTCTTCGATAGTGGCGCCGACGTTGCGTTGCGAGTATACCAGCTCAACCACGGCGCTCTGGCCGGGCTTGATGGTGGGCGGCACGCCGCGGTAGCCCACGCAGTAGCAGGGCGACGAAATAGTGCTTAGCACAAGCTCTTTGGGGCCAGTGTTTTTGATGCCAATGCGGGCCACTGGCTGCTGCCCGGCTTCGATGCGGCCAAAGTCGTAGGTGCTGCGCTCGAGCACCAGGCGCGGCGAGGCCGCAAGCTGAGCCGGCGTGAGAGCCGCGCGCAGTTCTTCTTTGCTGAGCACCGTGCCTTTGAGGCTGAGCACCTTGGTGCCCTCGGTGGCATTGCTGACCACGGTCACGGTCTTGGCAAACACGCCGGGGCGGCCGGCGCTGTTATACACCGCCTTGATAACGCCCGACTTGCCGGGCAGTACCGGCGTTTTGGTCCAGTCGGGGGTAGTGCAGCCGCAACTGGCCTGGGCGCTGGCAATGACGATGGGCTGGTTGCCGGTATTCTTAAACTTGAATTCATAACTGGCCAGCGTGCCCTCAGGCACCTTGCCAAAGTCGTGGTCGGTGCCCTCGAAAGTGAGCACGCCCTGGGCGCGCGCCGCCAGAGCTAACAGGCAGAAAATAAGCGTAGAAATGTAGCGCATAGCCAGGATGCCGAGCCTGCGCCCGGTGCTTGGGATGAACAAAAAGGGCCCGTTGCTGGCTTTAAGGCAAATGCCCGGCCGGTGGACCTGCACCCCACCTAGGCCGGGTGCCATAAGCAAATATACGGGCTGCCCCCGGCCGCTTCCGTAGATTTGCAGCCGCATTCTACCCATCCCCACCCGCTCACTCAACCTGCTCCGCCATGTCCGTGCCCCTGCTTGCTGCTACTGAAGCCCCGGCCCTTCTTGCGCTCACCAAAGCCGACATTCTCCACGATTACCGCCTAGGTTGGGAAAGCCGCTACGCCTCGCTGGCCGGCCGCCGCGAGGTGTTTATGGGCAAGGCCAAATTTGGCATTTTTGGCGATGGCAAAGAGCTGCCCCAGCTGGCCATGGCCCACGCCTTTCGGGCCGGCGACCACCGCGCCGGTTACTACCGCGACCAAACCTTTATGGTGGCCATCGGCGAGCTGACCTGGGAGCAATACTTCGCCCAGCTCTACGCCACCCCCGACGCAGAGGCCGACCCCGCCACTGCTGGCCGCTGCATGAACGGCCACTTTGCCACCCGCCAGCTCGACGAGGATGGCAAGTTCAAAAATCAAGCTCAGGCCAAAAATTCGTCGGCCGATATTTCGCCCACTGCCGGCCAAATGCCGCGCCTCGTGGGCCTGGCTTACGCTAGCAAGCTCTACCGCCAAAATCCCGAGCTGCACCAGTACAGCGACTTCTCGGTGAATGGCAACGAGGTCGCGTTCGGCACCATCGGCAACGCCAGCACCTCGGAGGGCATGTTCTTCGAAGCCCTAAACGCAGCTGGCGTACTGCAAATACCGATGCTGGTGAGCGTGTGGGACGACCACTACGGCATTTCGGTGCCCGCCGAGTACCAGACTACCAAGCAGAATATTTCGGCCCTGCTCGCTGGTTTTCAGCGCGAAGGCGAGGGCCAAGACGGATTTGAAATCTACGTAGTGCGCGGCTGGGACTACCCCACGCTGCTTGACACCTACCAAAAAGCCGCCGCCATTTGCCGGGCGGCCCACGTGCCTACCCTCGTGCACGTAACCGAAGTGACCCAGCCCCAGGGCCACAGCACCAGCGGCTCGCACGAGCGCTACAAGTCGAAGGAGCGCCTGAGCTGGGAAGAGCAGCACGACTGCTTGACCAAGATGCGCGACTGGCTGCTGACCGAAGGCATTGCGGGCGCCGACGAGCTGGCTCAAATTGAGAAAGCGGCTGCCGCCACCATCAAGCAGGCGCGCACGGCTGCCTGGGCCGCGTACTTCAACCCCATTCAGCAGGAGCGCGACGAAGCAGCAAAAGTGCTCAACCAGCTGGTGGCCGACAACGGGGCCGAAAACCAGCTGGCCGAGCTGGTCAAGAGCTTCCAAACCAACGTGACGCCCATCCGGGCCGACATCGTGCGCACCTTGCGCAAGGCACTGCGCCAAGTGCGCGGCAACCGGCCTACCGCTGGCCGCCGCGCTGCTCAGCGCCTGCTCGAAGAGTGCCTGGCCAACAGCGCCGACCACTACAACTCGTACCTCTTCAGCCAGAGCGACGAGGCCGTGGGCAACATCGAAGAAGTGCCCGCCGAGTACGCCGCCGATGCCCCACTGGTGGATGGCCGCGAGGTGCTGCAAGCCTGCTTCACGGCCAACTTCGAGCGTGACCCTAGGGTGCTGGCTTTTGGCGAAGACGTGGGTTACATCGGCGACGTAAACCAGGCGTTTGCGGGCTTGCAGGCTAAGTTTGGTAACCTGCGCGTGACCGACACTGGCATCCGCGAGTGCACCATTATTGGGCAGGGTATTGGCACGGCACTGCGTGGGCTGCGGCCCATTGCGGAGATTCAATACCTTGACTACCTGCTCTATGGTTTGCAGCCGCTCAGCGACGACCTAGCCTGCTTGCAGTACCGCACCAAGGGCGGGCAAAAGGCGCCGCTGATAGTGCGCACCCGCGGCCACCGGCTGGAAGGCGTGTGGCACTCGGGCTCGCCCATCCAAATGATACTCGGCTCGATTCGGGGCATGCACCTGTGTGTGCCGCGCAACATGACCCAGGCGGCGGGCTTCTACAACACGCTGCTGCGCAGCGACGAGCCGGCGCTGGTAATCGAGTGCCTGAATGGCTACCGCCTCAAGGAAAAGCTACCCACCAACGTAGGCGAGTTTACGCTGCCCCTAGGTCGGCCCGAGGTGCTGCGCCAGGGCGAAGACATCACCATCGTTACCTACGGTTCGATGTGCCGCATCGTGCTCGACGCTGCCGCGCAGCTCGCCGAGGTAGGCATTTCGGTCGAAGTGATAGATGTGCAAACGCTGCTGCCCTTCGACACCGACCAGCTCATTGCCGACAGCCTGCGCAAAACGGGCCGCGTGGTATTTGCTGACGAGGACGTACCCGGCGGCGCTACCGCCTACATGATGCAGCAGGTGCTCGACAACCAGAACGCCTACCAGCTGCTCGACTCGGCCCCGCGCTGCCTCTCGGCCCAGGCCCACCGCCCGCCCTACGGCTCCGATGGCGATTACTTCTCCAAGCCCAACGCGGAGGACGTTTTCGACGTGGTGTACGACATGATGCGCGAGGTTGACCCTCAGCAGTTCGCCGCTATTTATTAGCCCTAGGTCCTGCGTTAGGCCCAATTAAGACCTCGCCCAACATGCTGAGCTTGCGAAGCATTTTATCACGCTCGAACAAGGCGTCCTACTGTGATAAGATGCTTCGCAAGCTCAGCATGATAGGCAATTTTTGAGAGCTGTTTACTTGCCCTAGGTGCCCAAAAAAGCCCGCCAGGGCTACTGGCGGGCTTTCATTATTAAAAGCTGAAGGAACCTAGCGCTGCGGAATGACCAGGCTGGTCGTCTCGATTTCGTTGCTTTGGTGCAGGGCGCGGTCGTAGATGCTGACCTTGAACTTAATCTCTTGTCCGGGCAAATACGGCGAGCCCAGGTAGAAGCCATACGCCCGCGTGAGCGTACCTCGCAACGGAGCCTTCCGGTTATCGGTGGTAGGCGAGAGGTGGTCGAAAAGGCTGTATAGGTCGCGCTTGGGCAAGTAGTTGTAGAAAGTACGCGCCGAGTCGAACCGCCCGCCGGCGTTGACGTTCTTGATGAAAGCCGTATTGATGTAATTGACAGCCGCCCGGTCTTTGCTGCCGTAGGGCGCAGTCTGGGCTTCAACGGTGTTCAGGCCTAGGTCGCCGTCGCCATCCTGAAAGTTTATCGTGATGTACACCGAGTCGATAGGCACAGTAGAGTTAGCCACTGTGAAACGCTGGAGACGAATGGTTTCAAAGCTTATTTCGGGCGTGTCGGGATAACTTGGCTCGTTGAGGCAGCTGGTAAGGCCCAGCGCCCCCATGCTCAATAGTCCCACCACTCGGAGTAGTCGCAGATTCATACGCAAGAGAAAGTTATAGTAATACCGCCCGTGACTGGTGCCGAAGATACGCTGCCCGACAACGATGTGGCCCGCCCGATTGTTGTGAGCTTCCATAACCCCGCTAGTTTCCTATGAGTTTCCGCGCCGACTACCTCCGGCAACTGCCCCAACTCACGGCGGCCACCGCCGAAGCGGCCGCCTTGCGCCTATATGCCTACCAGGCCGAGCACTGCCCACCTTATGCCGCGTATCTGGCGGCCCTAGGTCCTCGCGAGCCAGTGACCCGAATGACAGACATTCCTTTTTTGCCCATCGAGTTTTTCAAAACGCACGACGTGCGCACTGACCCCGACGAGTGGCAGCCGCAGGAGGAGTTTAGGAGCAGCGGCACCACCTTGCAGCAGCGTAGCCGCCACCTGGTGCGCGAGCCCGCGCTGTACCGAGCCAATGCCGCTCGCATTTTCGAAGCTGCCTATGGGGCGCTCACCAACTGGACGTTTCTGGGGCTGCTGCCTTCTTACCTAGAGCAGGGCGAGTCGTCGCTGGTGGCAATGGTGGCCGATTTTGCCCAGCGCTCGGGCCAGCAGCAAGAGGCCTTTTTCCTGCGCGACCATGCCGGCCTGCTGCGGGCCCTAGGGGAGTCCAAGGCGCAGCCCGGCCGCCGCGTCATGCTGTTTGGCGTCACGTATGCGTTGCTCGACCTAGCGGCCGAAGTAGGTGCCGCTCCCGAGCTGCAAGGCATCACAGTGCTCGAAACGGGTGGCATGAAAGGCCGCCGCCGCGAGATGATTCGCGAGGAGCTACACCAAGAATTGCAACAAGCGTTTGGCCCCGCGCCCATTCATTCTGAATATGGCATGACTGAGCTATTGAGCCAGGCCTATTCGCCCGGCGACGGCCTGTTTTATGCACCACCGCAGCTGCAAGTGCTGCTGCGCGACCCCGCCGACCCGTTTTCGGTAGGGGAAGACCGGGCCGATGGTGCCATCAATGTCATCGACTTAGCCAACGTCGATTCTTGTGCTTTTATCGAGACCAAAGACCTAGCGCGGCGGCACGCCAATGGCGCTTTTGAGGTACTCGGGCGCATGGATAACTCCGATATTCGGGGGTGCAGCCAGCTGGTGTAAGCACTACATATGAGTAGCAAGACTATAAACCGCTGCAACGGGTTATTATTTGTCAGCTCACTAATCACGCTTTTGGCTTGCAATCCGACTGCAGACAAGCAGGTAAAGAAGTTAAGAAGCTCTGACTCGCAGGGTGGTGCAGCTGTAGTTGCCAATCAACATCAGCAGAAAGATTCGATAATAAAAAGGAATGCAGAATGCATTCGCGGACGAGCTGAGCCAATTAGTAAGAAAAAGTACTTCGCCAATACCACTTTTGTTTTGCAGCCGGATAGCTTAACAGCGGTAGAAACAGTGAGCTTTAAGAATGGAGATAAACTGATAATTACTAATTGGGGATGCGAGTATTATGTATTAACCTTTCGTTTTGAAACTTCGAGATTCCATGCGAGTACTTCAAATCTAAAATACTGGTACGCAGCAGCTGGCGAGCTTACAAATAAAGCCATACCTGGTATTGATGCGCCATTAGATATAAAGAAAGGTGTGCGAGCGCTGAATAGCTATGCCGCTAAAGATGCTAAGCATTTAAGGCTACAAGCAAAGCTTGATTTTGGCGGCGATGAAGCCATTAGGTTTGCAACGTTAGATACCATCGCCAAAATGCAGAAGAATCGCACTGCGGTCGTAATATCTTTTACTGCAGGACTGCTATAACGCGAAATAGTAAAGTCGTTTGAGCAGATATAAAAAACTGCAGCGCTAGCCTCATTACAAGGCTGGCGCTGCAGTCTAACAGGGCAACCGCTGCTAAGAATTACTTCCCGGCAAACGCCTTGGCGTCAGTTTCCTCAATGGTAGCGTCGCTCATGATAACCAAGCGCTCAACCACGTTGCGCAGCTCGCGGATGTTGCCGCGCCAGTCGAGGCCTTGCAGGTACTTGAGGGCGGCGGCCGAAATTTTCTTGGGCTTGTCGCCGTAGTCGGCGGCAATGTCTTGCAAAAACTTCTGTACTAGGTCCGGAATATCGTCGCGGCGGTCGTTGAGGGCCGGTACTTTGATAAGAATAACCGATAGGCGGTGGTACAAGTCTTCGCGGAAATTTTTATCGGCAATTTCCTGAAGCAGGTCCTTATTGGTGGCAGCCAGCACGCGCACGTTCACCGAAATTTCCTTTTCGCCGCCCACGCGGGTAATCTTGCTTTCCTGCAAGGCGCGCAGCACCTTGGCCTGAGCCGAGAGGCTCATGTCGCCGATTTCGTCGAGGAAGAGCGTGCCACCGTCGGCTTGCTCAAACTTGCCGATGCGTTGCTTCACGGCCGACGTGAACGAGCCCTTTTCGTGCCCAAATAGCTCGCTTTCTATCAACTCGCTCGGGATGGCGGCGCAGTTGACTTCTACCAGCGGGCCGTTGGCGCGGGGGCTGAGTTGGTGCAGCTGGCGAGCTACCATTTCCTTGCCTGCGCCGTTGGGGCCGGTGATGAGTACGCGGGCATCGGTGGGGGCTACCTTCTCAATGGCTTTGCGCACGGCACCTAGGGCGCCCGAAGTACCTATCATCTCGGAGCCCTTGCCGGTGCTCACGGCCAGTTTTTTCTTGAGCGTTTTGGTTTCGGTTACGAGCTTGCTCTTGTCCAGGGCGTTGCGCACAGTCACGAGCAGGCGGTTGAGGTCGGGCGGCTTGGGCAGAAAATCGAAGGCGCCTTTTTTGGTGGCTTCAACGGCCAGCTCGATATTGCCGTGGGCCGAGAGCATAATAAACGCCGCGTCGGGGGCCAGCGTGCGGGCGCGCTCTAGCACCTCTAGGCCATCCATGCGGGGCATTTTGATGTCGCACAGCACCACGTCGTATTTCTGCTGGATGAGCAGGTCTAGGCCGGTGGGGCCGTCTTCGGCCTGGTCTACCTGGTAGCCTTCTAGCTCCAAAATGTCCTTGAGGGCGAAGCGGATAGCTTTTTCGTCGTCGATGGTGAGAATGCGCGGCACGGGAGAAGAAATTAAAAATTATGAATTAGAAATTATGAATTATTCGACAGAATATGAACCGGTAGTATGCCAATTCATAACTGCTAATTTTTAATTCATAATTAAAAAAGGCGGCTGCCTCTTTGCAGAAGCAGCCGCCGAAATTAGGCAATGAGCCGATAAGCCGGGTTCTGTCCGCCCTTCACGGTTTCCCGTGGCGGCGGCCCCACCATTTATCTAGGCCTAGGGTCACCCCTAGGCTCCAGCGACCTACCCGCAAACCCGAGCGGGCCGCCCGGTGCCGCCCTCCGAGGAGCGCGGCGTGTCTGCTTATTTGGTCTTGCAACCCCTGAGGTTTACCCAGCCGGCGTGGTCACCCAGCCGCTGGTGCGCTCTTACCGCACCTTTTCACCCTTACCCTTGCGGGCGGTTATTTTCTGTGGCACTGGCTGTCCTGGCCCGATTGGCCAGTCCTTCCCGTTAGGAAGCAGGGTGCCCTGCGTAGCCCGGACTTTCCTCCCCGCCCGCATTTGCGTTGGGCGCGGCGGTGGG
>Ga0265798_10008505_pt1 | contig 13068 bp, 12 predicted proteins | sample P3T30metagenome_FD_192430 | JGI IMG/M metagenome (GOLD analysis project Ga0265798, IMG submission 192430) | Plant litter microbial communities from East Loma Ridge, Irvine, California - P3 T30 | ecosystem: Environmental > Terrestrial > Plant litter > Unclassified | place: USA: California...
CGCGCCTCGTCAGCTGCGCGCTGTTGCCGTGCAAGCCGTTCGCGCTCCTGCACTTCCTCGAGCTCGCGCCGTCGCTGTTCTTCTTGCGCCAGCCGGGCCGGTCGTTCGGCATCGTCATCTGCGCCGGCATCTTCGTCCAGTGTGGCTTGGGCCATTTGCGGCGTGGCGCTCGTGTCTTGCTCTTGTTGCGCGTCTTGTGCCAGCAATGGTTGCGGTACAACGTCAGGCAGCGGTACGGTGAAGTCGGAATCCGGATTCGGCGCCGCGACAATCACCGGCGCCGGCGCCTCGCGCACGCGCCGTTTGACGGAAACGGACTTCGCACGTTTCGGCCGTGCCTGCTCTGGTACAGGTTTCTCGGCCTTTGGCGCTGGTAGTGGCGCAGGCGCTGAATCGACCAGACGCAAGCCCGTTATCGGCGTTGGCGTCCGACCTGGCGTTGCAAGTGGCGCAGACTGTGGCGACGCAGGCGTGGATGGAACGGGAGCAACGGCAGAGACCGGCCGCGTCTCGCTCACTGGTGTCGGCAGCGTCTGCGGCGCCAGCGTCACCGCAATCGGTCCGCTGCTGCCCAAGTCCAGTCCGGGGACGCCGAATTGCAGCGACAAAAGCAAGCCGTGCAGCAGCACCGAAATGGCAATGCCCGCGCCCAGACGGCGCTCGCTGCGGATCGTTGCGGGAGATCGACTGCGTGCGCGTGCTGAGGGCATGTCGTGCTTGATCAATTATCAAGCCGGCATCTTAGCGTTTACTCAGCGCTATAGCGAGACGCGCACATCATGAAAGGCGGTCATGCCAACCCTGGCTTGCCCCTGCCGGGCGCAATCGTGAAGCACCGGCGCCGGCAGGCAGCTTGCCGCTACCGCGCGCACAATCCCGCGATCACGGCATGCAGGCCGGCCTGGGCCTTCGTCCAGGGCGTGCCGGCCAATCGCTCGGCGCAGACGGGACATGGCGCGAGCGGATTGCAGTCGTGGTTCGGTTCGAGGTAATTGGCGCCGACCACGGTCTTGCCCTGGTAGCTGTCGACCCGACCCGCACGCGCCGGCGCCGCGGCGACGCTCGCGGACGCGCCTGCGGCGGCGTCGATCCATTTGGCGAACGGTTCAGTGGCCACGCCATCGGGCACATACCAGCGACGCTTGGTCGGATTCCAGCGGGCGCCAAGGGTCTTGGCGGCGTCTTTCTCGGCGTAGGGGACGTTTAGAAAAACCATGGACAGGCAGAACTCCAGAAGCGTTGGCGTGGTCGGGGCGTCATTGTACAGCGCAGGCGCCCTGATCGCTCCAAGGTGCGGCGCCGATCAGCCGGGTTCACGCTCTTTCTCCGGCCGCACAGCCGCCGCATCGCTGGCGCGCTGTTCGCGCCGGTCCTTGCGCCAAGTGTAAACCAGGTTTGCAATCGAACTCAGCAGCGCGGTAATGATGCCGACCAGGATGCTGAGGTCGGCAAGGGTCAACCTTTCGCAGACAGCGAAAGCGCTGCTCAGGTAACTGCCCGTCACGAATGGGATGAATGATTTATTGAACACTGCGTCTCCTTATCCTCCGGGCACCCGGCATGAATCCAGCGATTGTGGTCTGCGCTATATCAACACTGATGACAAAGTATAGAAAAGCTAAACCGAACAAGTCAAGAAAAACTATACAAATTCGTATAGTTTTGCTATACCATGCAGTCATGGAACTTCAATCAATGATTGCGGGATGGGTGCGCGATGCGCGTATGGCGGCTGGTTTGTCGGGCGCCGCGCTGGGCGCGCGCCTGGCGCTCGAACTCGGCACCGAGCGCGGCCATACCAAGGCGAATATCTCGCACTGGGAAAATGAAAAACACAGTCCCAACCTGAAGCAGTTGCTGGCGATCGCCAGGGTGACCGGTAAAAGCCTGCCATCCGACATCCTGGCACCGATGTCCGGCAAGCCGTGGGGCGAGCCGGCCGAGCAAAGCGATGTGCCCGGCGCCTTGCGTGTGGTGACTGCGGACCATGACGACGACGGTTTCGTGCAGATCCCGATGGTCAAGCTGCGCCTGTCGGCCGGCATCACCGGCTACCAGACCGAGCCGGAACGACGCGACGGCGGCACACTCGGCATGCGGCGCACCTGGCTCGAGCGCAACCAATACAATCCGTCGCACCTGATCGCCATTTACGTCAAAGGCGAAAGCATGGAGCCGTCGCTGTACGCCGGCGACATCGTCGTCATCAATACGCTGGACACCAAGCTGATCGACGGCGCCGTGTACGCTTTCAATTACGAGGGCGAAGCGGTGGTCAAGCGCCTGGCGCGCGACGCCGGACAATGGTGGCTGACCTCGGACAATGTTGACAAGGGCAAGTACCATCGCAAGCTGTGCCAGGGCGGCGAGTGCATCGTCATCGGGCGCGTGGTGCGCAAGGAAAGCGACCGGATTTGACACTGCGTGCCGCCATCGTCACTGTGCGCGGGGTACGCCTGGCGCTCGCCTTCGTGCCAGAAAAAACCCTCGAGGCAGACATGGGCGACGCTTTGCTGGCGCGGCTGACGCCCTACTTTCCCGGCTTGCCGATCATGCTCGTAGCGGCAGACGCCGGCGCGCCACGTGCCTACGCGACGTTCGACACGTCCGCTTTGCTTGCCGAACTCGACTTGAGCAATGTAGCAACGCGTGATGTTGATCTAGATACGCCTGCGCCAGACACGCGCGCGCTGCCGTTCTGAAACAACGGCACACAGCCAGCCACACGACGTAACTTTGTATTGAGCAACACGGCGTCATTGGTGCGATAAAAGTCGACTTTTCCAGCTGCCTTGCGATACCTCTAAAAATTCGAATTATCAAGAAGGATTATTCGATTTTACCTTCAACGTCGCTACTCGTATATTGAGGACTCCAATTCATTTTGAAGCGAGGAAGCAATGCGAAGTTACCCGACCGACAGCTCCAAAGCCATGAGCCGCCTGCTGGCCCTGACCATGATCGCCGATGGCCGTCTGGCGCCACAGGAGCTCAAGGCCCTGCACCGCAGTGGCGTGCTCGGCGTGCTGCGGGTGAGCGAAGACACGTTCGACGAGACGGCCGGTGAACTGTGCCAGGATTTGCTGGCGACCAGCCGCCAGCGCGAGCCGGGCATGGTCGACATCGAGCCGGCAACGATCGATCGGTTACTGGAAGAAGTGCAGGATCCGGCGCTGCGCACCGCCGTGCTGAAAGGCATGCTGGAAATTGCGCGCGCCGACAGCGTGATCGACCATCGCGAGCGTCGGCTGCTGCGCCGTGCGGTGAACGCATGGGCGGAACCGGAAACCGTGTTCGAGTCGGCGGCGTAATGAAAAAGCGCGGAAGAAGATCGTGGCCTGCCCAGCAGGAATCGAACCTGCGACCCTTAGCTTAGAAGGCTAATGCTCTATCCAACTGAGCTATGGGCAGTACGGGAAAAGCTTGAAGAAAAGAAAACGGGCTGTCCAAAGACAGCCCGTCATCAAATTATGGTCGGAGTACAAGGATTCGAACCTTGGACCCCCTGGTCCCAAACCAGGTGCGCTACCGGGCTGCGCTACACTCCGTAGGTCGCATAATACGCTGACAGCCCCCTGGCGTCAATCCCGTCGGATTCGAATACCATCCGGCGCGAATAATTTTCCGGGTTCAGGCCGCCAACTTGTCGGCAATCCGGCGCGCCATGCTTTCGGCCAGCGCCGCTTCCCGGGCTTCGACCATCACGCGGATCAGCGGCTCGGTGCCGGACGCGCGGATCAGCACGCGACCGTTGTCGCCCAGTTCGCGCTCGACGGCTTCCTTCTCGGCCACCAGCGCCGGCTCCTGCGTCCAGTCGAAGCCGGCTGCGACTTTCTTGTTGATCAGGGTTTGCGGGAACAGCGTCAGCTCTGCGCAGCAGTCGGCCAGCGACTTGTTGCCGCGCTTGAGCGCCGACAGCACTTGCAGCGCCGAGACGATGCCGTCGCCGGTGGTGTGCTTGTCCAGCGCCAGCAGGTGGCCCGAACCTTCGCCGCCGAGCAGCCAGCCGCGCTCGTTCATGACTTCGAGCACGTAGCGGTCGCCAACCTTGGCGCGTGCGAAACCGATGCCCATCTGCTTGAACGCTACTTCGAGCGCCATATTCGTCATCAGGGTGCCGACGGCGCCGGCCACCGGGCCGGTCGCCATGCGGTCGCGCACCATCACGTACAGCAGCTCATCGCCGTTGTAGACGCGGCCGGCGGCATCGACCATGATCAGGCGGTCGGCGTCGCCGTCGAGCGCGATGCCGAGGTCGGCCTTGTTGGCCACCACGGCCTCGGACAGCGCTTTCGGTGCGGTGGCGCCGAAGCCGGCGTTGATGTTGAAGCCGTCCGGCTGGGCGCCGATCGAAATCACTTCTGCGCCAAGCTCGTGGAACACGTGCGGAGCGATGTTGTAGGCGGCGCCGTTGGCGCTGTCGACCACGATTTTCAGCCCACGCAGGTCAAGTTCGTTCGGGAAGGTGCTCTTGCAGAATTCAATGTAGCGGCCCTGGGCGTCGCGCAGGCGGCTGGCGCGACCCAGTTTGTCGGACGCCACGCAGCCCATCGGCTGGTCGATCGCGTCTTCGATTTCGAGCTCGACCGAATCAGGCAGCTTGGTGCCGTGGCGCGAGAAGAATTTGATGCCGTTATCCTGGAACGGATTGTGCGACGCCGAGATCACCACACCGGCCTGCAGGCGCAACGCGCGGGTCAGATAGGCGATGGCCGGGGTCGGCATCGGACCGGCCAGCATCACGTCCACGCCGGCCGCCGAGAAGCCGGCTTCGAGCGCGGCCTCGAGCATGTAGCCGGAGATTCGGGTGTCCTTGCCGATCAGGACCACCGGGCGGCCGCTGCTCGACTTGGCGCCCTTGGCCAGCACGGTGCCGGCGGCGTAGCCGAGGCGCATGACGAACTCGGGCGTGATAGGTGCAACGCCTACCAGGCCACGGATACCATCGGTTCCGAAATATTTGCGTGCCATCTTGTTCTCTTTCTTAAAATTTCAAACGGTTGCAGCGCGCACGCTTGCAGCCGGGTTCATCGCCGCGTGCCATACCTTCAGGGCGTCGACGGTCTCTGCCACATCATGCACACGCACGATTCTAGCGCCATGCGCTACCGCAGCCAATGCCGCGCCGATGCTTCCAGGCATTCTTGCTTCCAAGGGACGGCCGGTGACGGCGCCGATCATGGATTTGCGCGACATCCCGGCCAGCACCGGCAAGCCGAGTTCGTCGCGGATGCGGCGCAGGCCGTGCAGCAAGGTGTAGTTGTGCTCCACGGATTTGCCGAAGCCAAAGCCCGGGTCGACGCAAATGCGCGCACGATCGATGCCGGCCGCGGTCATGGCGTCGATCCGCTCGCGCAGGAAAGCGATCACCTCCCCTACCACGTCGCCGTACTGCGGCGCCTGCTGCATGGTGGCGGGCGTGGCCTGCATGTGCATCACGCACAGGCCGCAATCGCTGTCGAGCACGGCCTCAAACGCGCCCGGGGCCCGGAAACCGTTGATGTCGTTGATCATGTCGGCGCCGGCAATCAGTGCTTCGCGCATCACTTGCGGCTTGCACGTGTCGACCGACAAGGCGACGTCGAGCGTCTTGAGTGCGTACAGGGCCGGCATCACGCGTGCCAATTCTTCTTCCACCGGCACGGATGGCGCACCGGGACGGGTCGATTCGCCGCCGATGTCGATCATGGTGGCGCCGGCGCGAATCATCTCTTCGGCATGGCCGACGGCGAATTCAAGGCCCTGGTAGCGCCCGCCATCGGAAAACGAATCGGGGGTCACATTGAGGATGCCCATCACGACTGGAGTCAGGGCGTCGGGACCGTCAAGCTGGAAGCTGAAGCGGCCGCAGTGGAGTTGCTGGTTCATGGCAGGGACAACAAAGCGTGCAAACGAAAAAAAGGCACCCTGACGGGTGCCTTTCGATGGATTCAAGGAGCGTCAGGCCGGTGCGGTGGCGTTCGGCGCCACACCGCCCGGGCCGCTATCGCCCGGCGGCGGACGCTTGGTCAGCACGGTCTTCGGCTGGCGCGGCTCGTGGCCGGCCATGATGTCGTTGATCTGCTCGTTGTCGATGGTTTCCCAGTCGAGCAGCGCCTTGGTCATCATCTCGACCTTGTCGCGGTTCTCTTCGAGCAGACGACGCGCCAGGGCGTATTGACGATCCAGGATGGCGCGAATTTCCGCGTCAACCTTTTGCTGGGTCGCCTCCGAGATGGTCTTGGTGGCGCCACCGAAGAAGCCTTCGTTCTCGCTGTCTTCGTACACCATCACGCCCATGCTCTCGGACATACCGAAGCGGGTCACCATCGAGCGTGCCAGCTTGGTGGCACGCGAGAAGTCGTTCGAGGCGCCGGTCGACATCTGGCCCACAAAAATCTCTTCGGCGATACGGCCACCGAACAAGATCGAGATTTCCTCTAACATCTTGTCCTTGTAACCGGACAACGCATCGTGCTCAGGCAGCTGCCAGGTCAGGCCCAGAGCATAGCCGCGCGGCATGATCGTGACCTTGTGCACCGGATCGGCCTTCGGCAGCAGCTTGGCGACCACCGCGTGGCCCGACTCGTGGTACGCCGTGTTACGGCGTTCTTCCTCGCGGATGACCATCGACTTGCGCTCAGGACCCATGTAGATCTTGTCCTTGGCGTCTTCGAAGTCGATCATCTCGACCAGGCGCTTGCTGCGACGGGCAGCGAACAGGGCCGCTTCATTGACCAGGTTGGCAAGGTCGGCGCCCGAGAAGCCCGGGGTGCCGCGCGCCAGGATGTCGGCTTTCACGTCGGTGCCGATCGGCACTTTACGCATGTGCACGTTGAGGATCTGTTCGCGGCCGCGGATATCCGGCAGGCCGACCATCACCTGGCGGTCGAAACGACCTGGACGCAGCAGCGCTTTATCGAGCACGTCGGCGCGGTTGGTAGCAGCGATCACGATCACGCCCGACTGGGCTTCGAAACCGTCCATCTCGACCAGCAGCTGGTTCAGCGTCTGTTCACGTTCGTCGTTGCCGCCGCCCATGCCGGCACCGCGGTGACGACCAACGGCGTCGATCTCATCGATGAAGATAATGCACGGCGAATGCTTCTTGGCGTTTTCAAACATGTCACGCACGCGGGAGGCGCCCACGCCGACAAACATCTCGACGAAGTCGGAACCCGAAATCGAGAAGAACGGCACCTTGGCTTCGCCGGCAATGGCGCGTGCCAGCAGGGTTTTACCGGTGCCTGGTGGGCCGACCATCAGCACACCACGTGGAATACGGCCGCCCAGTTTCTGGAACTTGGTCGGGTCGCGCAAGAAGTCAACGATTTCGGAGACTTCTTCTTTCGCCTCGTCGCAACCGGCGACGTCAGTGAAAGTGACGGTGTTGTTGGTTTCGTCGAGCATGCGCGCCTTCGACTTACCGAAGGAGAATGCGCCGCCCTTGCCGCCGCCCTGCATCTGGCGCATGAAGAACACCCACACGCCGATCAGGAGCAGCATCGGGAACCAGGAGATGAACACTTGCTGCAGGAAGCCAGGCTCTTCAGGCGGCTTGACGTCGAAGCGCACGCCGCTCTCGCGCAGGTCGCCGATCAGGCCGCGATCCAGGCCGGTGGCGGTGGCGCGCACCTTGGTGTCGTCGCTTTTCACCGCAGTGATGTTCTGACCCTCGATCAGGACTTCCTTGATGCGGCGCGCCTTCACTTCATCGAGCAGCTCGGAATAAGCGATGGTCTTGCTGCCGCCAGCGACGCTATGGGTGTCGAACTGCTTGAACAGCATGAACAACAGCAGCGCGACGACCACCCAGATGGCGGATTTGGAAAACATATTATTCACGAAAACTCCTCCGATGCGATGTGCATCTCTACCGATTTCAGACTGCCGATTTTACTCGCCGATTTTACTCGGAATACGCCGACGCTGCCACGCAACACCTGCAATAGTGCCGGAAATACACTTCATTGCGGCCACAATGGGTAAGGTTCATCGATCAACCTACCGCAAAGGGACGATCACGGGGCTGATGTGTGGCCGCGCGAAGGGATTTCAAGAGTAAATCGCTGCTCCGAATCAAGCATTTTTCTGCGTTGACTTATTCCGCCGGGTTTTTGAGGCCACGGCCCAACAAGAAAATCTCGGACGATTTGTCACGGCTGGCTTTTGGCTTGATCTGTTTCACGGTCTTGAATTCGGTGCGAAACTTTTCCAGGTTCTGGGTAAAACCCATGTCTTTAAAACATTTAACCAACAGCGCACCGTCAGTCTTCAAATGCATTTGTGAAAATTCGATCGCCAGGTCGATCAAATGTTCCATACGCGCGGCATCGGCGTGACCGATACCGGACAAATTCGGCGCCATATCGGACAGCACCACATCGAGTTTGCGCCCGGCCAGCAAAACGTCGAGCTGGTCCAGCACTTCTTCTTCGCGGAAGTCGCCCTGGATATAGTGAACGTCGGCCACCGGCTCCATCGGCAGGATGTCGAGGCCGATGATGGTGCCGTGAATGCGGCCATCGGCAGCGCCGGCCAGCTTGCGCCGGGTGTACTGGGCCCAGCTGCCCGGCGTGCAACCCAGGTCGACAATGGCGTGGCCCGGCTTGATGAGCTTTTCGGCCTCGTCGATTTCTTTCAGCTTGTAGGCGGCGCGCGCCCGGTAACCGTCTTTCTGCGCCAGTTTGACGTACGGATCGTTAATATGGTCGTGTAACCAGTTTTTGTTTAATTTGTTCTTGGCCATTCGCGTAGAATACTGCTTTTATAGGTACATCAAAGATTTATTATGATCAAACTCACTCCGGCCGAACGCAGCGCCCTGCGCGCAGAAGCACACGGGCTCAGCCCTGTCGTCATGATCGGCGAAGCCGGCCTTTCCGAATCCGTGGTCAAGGAAATTGCGGCCAGTCTCGACGCACACGGCCTGATCAAGGTGCGCGTGTTCGGCGACGACCGTGAAGCCCGCGTCGCCATGTACGAGCAGATCTGCAACGACCTGGAAGCGGCGCCGGTGCAACACATCGGCAAACTGCTGGTGCTGTATCGCCCGAAGAAAGACGCCGTCAAGGAACGCAGCAGCAAGTCGGGCCCGGGCATGCGCGAAGTCACCATCGTCAAGGCCAGCGCCAGCGGCACCAAGAAGCCGAGCGTGACCAAGGTCATGCTGAAGGGGAACGAACGCGTCACCGCGGGCGGCAACATCAAGCGCGCCAAGCCGCGTCAGACCAGCTCCAAGAAGAATTCGCTGAACAAGTGATTCAAGAAAACCGGGGCGACCCGGTTTTTTTACGCCTGGTGATTGGTCGGTTGCTCGATCGCGTAGACGGCGCAGCCGTCCACCCTACGGCCACAATCAGCGCAAGCGCACCAGCAACCACGCCCCCAGCACACTCTGCACGATGTGGAACAGCTGCGACACGCCATGCATCACCGCAAAGCGGGTCCAGTACGGCGAAGCGCGTACGCCCTCCGGCCCGGCCAGCTCGCGCAAGTGGGCCATGGCCGGCTGCAGGCCGACAAAGATCACCAGCGCGCAGGCCAGCATCGCCAGCACCAGCAGGCTCAGGAAGCGCTTGCGCGGCGGCGCCAGGTCGCGCGACCAACGCAACAGCAAGAACAGCAGCAGCGCGCAGGCGATCGACAACCAGGCCTGACGCGTCAACAGCGTCGCGACCAGGTTGCCGGCTTGCGCAGTCTCGAGCGTGGCGAACGCCGCCGGCGCCGCGATGTAGCCCAGTGCCCACAGGCTGCCGGCCCACAGCGCCGCCACCAGCAGACGCGCCGCCGGCAACCGGCCGCGCACGAGCACGGACGACTGCGCGGCTGCTTGCGTTTCCGTCATCAGATATAGCGCACTTCGAGGATTTCGTATTCGCGCGGACCTGACGGCGCCTGCACTTCGACCACGTCTTCGGCGTACTTGCCGATCAGGGCGCGTGCGATCGGCGAGGTCACCGAGACCTTGTTCATCTTTAGGTCGGCTTCATCCATGCCGACGATCTGGTAGGTGACCTTCTGCCCGTTTTCCAGGTCTTCCAGGTCGACCGTGGCGCCGAACACCACGCGCCCTTCGGCGTCCAGGGTCGACGGATCGATCACCTGCGAGGTGCTCAGTTTGCCTTCCAGTTCGGCGATGCGGCCTTCGACAAACGCCTGGCGCTCCTTGGCGGCATCGTATTCGGCGTTCTCGGACAGGTCGCCATGCGAACGCGCCTCGGCGATCGCATCGATCACGATGCGGCGCTCCTTGGTCTTGAGCTGATGCAGCTCTTCCTTCAGGAGTTCCGCGCCGTATTTGGTCAATGGAGTGTTCATGGTTCTCTGCGTTAGTTGAATTCAAGCGTACCCACCCCGCCCTGCTCCAAGCCGCCTCGCTCGACAATCGCGCAGCGGTGCACAGTAAAGCGAAAACCACAGAGGCACGCGGCGCAAGGCCGCGCGAACTCTGTGGTTAAAAGGTACTACGGGATACAGCGGGTACTACGTGTGCTTAGTGTAAGGTTTTATGCAGACCTTGTAAATCGTACACGCGCAGTTCGTCGATGTGACGCATCCCTTCGATCGCCGCTTCGGCGCCGAAGATGGTGGTGAAGGTCACCACCCGCGACGCCAGCGCCGAGGTACGGATGGTGCGCGAATCGTTGACTGCGCTGCGCTTTTCCTCGACCGTATTGACGACCATCACGATCTCCTGGTTCTTGATCATGTCGACCACGTGCGGACGGCCCTCGAGCACCTTGTTCACGGCGCGCACCGGGATACCGGCGGCGCTGATCACGGCGGCAGTGCCCTTGGTCGCGACCAGGGTAAAGCCCAGCCCCACCAGGTCGCGTGCAACGGCGACGGCGCGTGGCTTGTCCGAACCCTTGACCGACAGGAACACGGTACCGGATTTTGGCAGCGTGACGCCGGCCGCCAGCTGCGCCTTGACGAACGCTTCGCCGAACGAGGTACCCACGCCCATCACTTCACCGGTCGACTTCATTTCCGGTCCCAGGATGGTGTCCACGCCCGGGAACTTATTGAACGGGAACACGACTTCCTTGACGCTGTAGAACGGCGGGATCACTTCCTTGTCGATGCCTTGCGACGCCAGGGTCTGGCCGACCATGCAGCGCGCCGCGATCTTGGCCAGTTGCAGGCCGGTGGCTTTCGACACGAACGGCACGGTACGCGAGGCGCGCGGGTTCACTTCCAGCACGTACACGGTGTCGACGGTCTGACCATCTTGCTCCGACTGCTGGATCGCGAACTGCACGTTCATCAGGCCGACCACGTTCAGGGCCTTGGCCATCAGCGAGGTCTGGCGCTTGAGTTCATCGATGGTCGCTTGCGACAGCGAGTACGGCGGCAGCGAGCAGGCCGAGTCGCCCGAGTGCACGCCGGCTTGCTCGATGTGCTCCATCACGCCGCCGATGAAGGTGGCTTCGCCGTCCGAGATGCAGTCGACGTCGACTTCGATGGCGTCGTTCAGGAAGCGGTCCAGCAGCACCGGCGAATCGTGCGATACCTTGACCGCTTCGCGCATGTAGCGCTCCAGGTCGCGCTGCTCGTGGACGATTTCCATTGCGCGTCCGCCCAGCACGTACGAAGGACGCACCACCAGCGGGTAGCCGATTTCTTCGGCCAGCGCCAGTGCGTCAGCCTCGGTGCGCGCGGTGCGGTTTGGCGGCTGGCGCAGGCCCAGGGTCTGCAGCAGTTGCTGGAAACGCTCGCGGTCTTCGGCGGCGTCGATCATGTCGGGCGAGGTGCCGACGATCGGCACGCCGTTCGCTTCCAGGTCCAGGGCCAGCTTGAGTGGCGTCTGGCCGCCGTACTGCACGATCACGCCGACCGGCTTTTCCAGTTCCACGATCTCGAGCACGTCTTCCAGCGTCAGCGACTCGAAGTACAGGCGGTCCGACGTGTCGTAGTCGGTCGACACGGTCTCCGGATTGCAGTTGACCATGATCGTCTCATAGCCGTCTTCGCGCATCGCGAGCGCCGCGTGCACGCAGCAGTAGTCGAACTCGATGCCCTGGCCGATGCGGTTCGGACCGCCGCCCAGCACCATGATCTTCTTTTTATCGGTCGGATTCGACTCGCACTCTTCGTCGTACGTCGAGTACATGTAGGCGGTGTTGGTCGCAAATTCCGCGGCGCAGGTGTCGACCCGCTTGTAGACCGGACGGATGCCCAGCGCATGGCGGCGCGCGCGCACCGCTGCAGGCGTGGCTTTCATCAGGAACGCCAGGCGACGGTCGGCAAAGCCCTTCTGCTTGAGCTTGTACAGCGTGGCCTTGTCGAGCGACTCCAGGGTTTGATTTTCCAGCCACAGTTCGATGTCGACGATCTCCTTGATCTGCACCAGGAACCACGGATCGATCTTGGTCAGGTTGTGCACTTCGTCGAGCGTGAAGCCCTGGGCAAAGGCGTCGCCCACGTACCAGATGCGATCCGGTCCCGGCTCGCCCAGCTCTTCTTCGATCTTTTCGCGGTCGCGGGTTTTTTCGTTCAGACCATCGACGCCCACTTCCAGGCCGCGCAGCGCTTTCTGGAACGACTCCTGGAAGGTGCGGCCCATTGCCATCACTTCGCCCACCGATTTCATCTGCGTGGTCAGGTGCTTGTCGGCGGTCGGGAATTTCTCGAACGTGAAGCGCGGGATCTTGGTGACGACGTAGTCGATCGATGGTTCAAAACTGGCTGGCGTGGCGCCGCCGGTGATGTCGTTGCGCAGCTCGTCCAGGGTGAAACCGACGGCCAGCTTGGCCGCGACTTTGGCGATCGGGAAGCCGGTCGCTTTCGAGGCCAGCGCCGACGAACGCGACACGCGCGGGTTCATCTCGATGACGATCATGCGACCGTCTTTCGGGTTGATCGAGAACTGCACGTTCGACCCGCCCGTGTCAACGCCGATCTCGCGCAGCACGTCGATCGACGCGTTGCGCATGATCTGGTATTCCTTGTCGGTCAGCGTCTGCGCCGGCGCCACGGTGATCGAGTCGCCGGTGTGCACGCCCATCGGATCCAGGTTTTCGATCGAGCAGATGATGATGCAGTTGTCGTTCTTGTCGCGCACGACTTCCATCTCGTACTCTTTCC
>Ga0265798_10008506_pt1 | contig 13068 bp, 12 predicted proteins | sample P3T30metagenome_FD_192430 | JGI IMG/M metagenome (GOLD analysis project Ga0265798, IMG submission 192430) | Plant litter microbial communities from East Loma Ridge, Irvine, California - P3 T30 | ecosystem: Environmental > Terrestrial > Plant litter > Unclassified | place: USA: California...
TCGTGAACTGATTTTTTATCCGATGAATCACAAAGCTCCCTTTACGGGAGTTTTTTTTTGCGCGATATATCCGATCTGAAATCTTCCGAACACCCGCTTGCTCAACAGAAGTTAAAGTTTTAAGGCACATCGCATTTACTCCTACATTTGCCGTCCAAAATAAATTTAATGAGAACATTATTACGCATCGGACTCCTGCTGACAGGATTCTGCGCCTTTGCCCAGCCCGCCGCTTATTACAACGCCGCAACCGCAACGGGATACGACCTTAAAGTCCAGTTGTTCGGCATCATTAAAGATCACACGGTAAAAAGCTACAACCAGCTTTACACGTGTTACCAGACGTCCGACCGCGACAATTTTTATGAAGAAGATGGAACGATCCTCGATCTTTATTCAGAAAAACCTGACGGAGAAGATTCATACAATTACTCGGCGACGAATACCGGCGACCGCTGCGGGAATTACAGTTTAGAAGGCGATTGCTATAACCGCGAGCATTTGATGCCGCAAAGCGTTTTCGACGAGGACTCTCCTATGGTGTCAGATCCGCATCACATTATCCCGACCGACGGAAAAGTCAATGGAATGCGCAACAATTATGCATTCGGTGTTGTCAGCAACCCAACGTGGACTTCTACCAACGGATCAAAGCTGGGCAACAACGTGACGCCCGGATACACCGGAATCGTGTTCGAACCGATCGACGAGTTCAAAGGCGACATTGCCCGTTGCCTGCTTTATTTCGCCGTCCGCTACCACGATAAGGTTGGGAATTACGACCATGAGATGCTAAACGGAACGAACCAGCAGGTCTTCAGTGATTGGTTCCTGCCGGTCTTGCTGCAATGGCATTTGCAGGATCCGGTCAGCGAACGCGAAATCGTCCGGAATAATGCTATTTATACGTTCCAGGGGAACCGTAATCCGTTTATCGATCATCCGGAATATGCGTGCCTGATCTGGTCTTCGGGATGCGAATTGGCGAACGAGGAATTTTCGGCTTTGGATAAAATTGCGCTGTATCCGAACCCGAGCCATGACGGACGTTTTTCTATCTCATCGGATATTGCTTTGGATGCCATTGAGATTTACAACGTGAACGGACAAATCATCCGGACTATCGCAAATCCTGTTTTTGATCAGGGAACGTTTGTCGTAGATAAGTTGCCAGGCGGTTTTTACATCATCCGGCTATCGGCACAAAACCGATCTTCGGTCAAAAAGCTGATGGTTAATTAGACCTTCCTTTTTTTGAATAAACGAAAAATCCCGATCGACTGACCGGGATTTTTTATTTTAACACTTCGATTTTGTCTCCGTCTCCGTCTATATCTGAACGCTAAGCTTCTTAGTTATTCATCGAAACCAGAAACTCCTCGTTATTCCGCGTCTTCTTAAAGCGATCGTTGATGAAGTCCATGGCTTCCACCGGATTCATATCGGATAAGTATTTGCGCATGATCCACATCCTTTGAAGGGTGCTGTCATCGAGTAGCAAATCGTCGCGTCTCGTGCTCGAAGACATCAGATCGATAGCCGGGAAAATACGTTTGTTGGCGATCTTGCGGTCGAGCTGCAGTTCCATGTTGCCCGTTCCTTTGAATTCCTCAAAGATAACTTCGTCCATTTTGGAGCCGGTTTCCGTCAACGCCGTGGCGATGATACTCAACGAGCCGCCATTCTCGACGTTGCGCGCCGCCCCGAAGAAACGCTTCGGTTTTTGCAGCGCATTGGCATCGACACCGCCCGAAAGCACTTTTCCGGAAGCAGGCTGAACTGTGTTATACGCTCTGGCCAGACGCGTTATCGAATCGAGAAGGATCACGACGTCGTGCCCGCACTCGACCAGACGCTTGGCCTTTTCGAGCACAATATTGGCGATCTTCACGTGTTCCTGAGGCTCGCGGTCGAATGTCGACGCGATGACTTCCCCACGAACGCTGCGTTGCATGTCGGTAACTTCCTCAGGACGTTCGTCGATAAGCAAAACCAGCAAGTACGCTTCCGGGTGATTGGCCGCAATGGCATTGGCGACATCTTTCAGCAACATCGTCTTACCCGTTTTAGGCTGGGCGACGATCATGCCGCGCTGCCCTTTCCCGATTGGGGAAAACAAGTCGATGATACGTGTCGAGATCGTGCTTTGTTTCTCGGCTAGCTTGAATTTTTCAGTAGGGAAAACCGGCGTCAGGTGCTCGAATGAAATCCTGTCGCGGACGATCTGCGGATCGTGCCCATTTATTTTCAGTACGCGGACGAGAGGAAAAAACTTCTCGCCTTCCTTCGGCGGACGCACGACTCCTTTTACGGTGTCACCGGTCTTAAGTCCGAAAAGACGTATTTGCGAGGTCGAAAGATAGATATCGTCAGGGGAAGCGAGGTAATTGTAATCGGACGAACGGAGGAAACCGTATCCGTCAGGCATCATTTCAAGAACGCCTTCGCTTTCGATGATGCCGTCGAATTCGTAGTCGGCGTCGCGATAGTTCGTGGTTTTCTTGTCCTTGAATTTGGAATTCTGGTTTTGGTTCTGCTGGAAATTTCCGCCCTGGCCGTTTCCGTTATTCGGGTTATTTCCCTGATTTTGGTTTACCTGATTCTGGTTTCCGTTGTTTTGGTTGCCGTTGTTTTGGTTTCCGTTGTTTTGGCTGCCGTTATTTTGGCTGCCATTGTTCTGGGAATTGCCGTTGCTCTGGTTTCCATTGCCCGGGCCGGCATTCGGGTTATTCTGATTCTGATTTTTGTGTTGGTGCTGATGCCTGTGCTGCGGTTTTTCCTGGACGGGCTCTGCAACAGTGGGCGTTTCGGTGGCGGGCTCCGCTTTGTATTCCGGTGTGGCGGCGGCGGTTTCTGGTTCGGGAGCGGCGATATTGTCCTTCACTTTATTGAAACTTCCCGGCTTGCGCCCTCTTTTGCCTTTGGCGAATTCCGCTTTCTCAACGGTTTGAGGCGCTTCAGGTTCGGCAAAAGCCATTTCAACCTGGGGCGCTTCCTCGGCTGCAGCCTGATCCTGGGTTCGCTCGCCGTGGATCCTGACACGTTTTTGCTTTTCCGGCCTGGCGGCATCGGCCTCAGCCTTTTCTTTCGGATTGGCAGCGTCGTGATCGAGTATCTGATATATGAGAGCATCCTTTTTGACGCCTGCCGATTTTATTTTTCGCGCTTTGGCGAGATCCTGAAGCTCGGGAAGCTTCATATCTTTTAACGAAGTTATATCTAACATGAATGAAAGATGAGTATTAAGTGGAAATGGAAATGCAATAGAAAAATGGGTGGTGATTTAAAGAACCGCTGTTGAAGTACTTACGGTTATATCTGCAATATTACGAATAAATTTGTTTTTTGCAATAGGGAATTTCAAAAAGAAAAATTATTTTTGCTCAACAAATAATGCCAGGATGCTTCAGCGAATCCAAACCGTATACCTTATCGTCGTTTTCATCGCCAGCGGGATTCTTCCGTTCGTTTTCCCTTTGTGGACTGCAGATGCGAAGCCGGTTTACTTTATGCAGTCGCCTCTCTTTTCCGTACTCTTCGGATTGAGCACGACGCTTGCTTTGCTTTCTGTCATCAGTTATAAAAAAAGACAGCAACAGTTTGTTATCAACAGGCTGAACATGATATTAAGTTTAATTTTGTTAGGGTTGTTTCTGTACCGATCGCTAAATTTATCTGGAGACGCGCAAGTGTCGGAGAAAGGTATTGGGATGTTTCTTCCTATCGTTTCTATCGTTTTCCTTGTTCTTGCGAATAAGGCCATCAAGAAGGATGAAGATCTCGTAAAATCAGTCGACAGGTTGCGATAACCCAATGAAACTTAGTTTATTTTAGTGCGAGAAAAGCCCGGATTTGCGTCCGGGTTTTTTATTATACCGAAATTCGGCTACTGTTAAATATCCCTAAAATTAGTGATATCGCCGATTCGATATTTATGCTACATTTGAACGCAATACCCAAACAAATGAACCCGAAGATCAACATTTACCTGGCTGACGACCATCAGCTGCTTATCGATGGTATGCAAGCCGTTCTCAGGACGCAGCCTCATTATCAGATTGCCGGATTTTCCCTGAACGGAGAGAATCTCATTGAAAAAGCCATTTCTCAAAACACCGATATCCTTGTAATGGATATCAACATGCCGGTAAAAGACGGTCTTGAGGTATTGCGCGAGCTTTCAGGCAAGCAGCTGCCTTTCCGGATCATCGTGCTCTCGAGTTATGACGATCTCAAACTGGTACGCGAAGTCATGAAACTCGGTGCATCCGGATATATGACCAAGCAATGCGCCGGCGAAAATATAGTCGAGGCCATACAGGTCGTATTCGATGGAGAGGAATATTTCTGCAAGACGATCAGCGACAAGATATTCAGCACCTTTGCCAGGAACAATCCGAAGGTCAATACGGGATCGACCTCGTTCCAGACGAACCTCACCGGGCGCGAACTCGACATTATCCGCCTGATCTCACTTGAATACAGCGGAAAGGAGATCGGGGAAGAATTGTTCATCAGCCAGCATACGGTAGAGACGCATAGGAAAAACCTGATGAAAAAACTGGAAGTGAAGTCGTCGGTAGGCTTGGTAAAATATGCGATCAAACATAACCTAGTCAATATTTAAATCCTAACTTATGTCAACATTCTCTTACCTGGGCACGTATGCGCTGAGCACAAACGATGACCTGAATTACGCGATGGAGTTTTTCATCCCGAGCAACTGTTCGTACCGCTCTACCGGATCGTCGGGTCAGTTTTGTATCGCCATTTCGCTAAAATCGGGTCAGACGCAGCCCAACACGAATTTCATCCAGCAAAACGAAACCTACACTGCTGCAAAAAGCGGCCTGACGGTACAATTCGAACAGCCTGACCAGAATGGGATCAAACGGCCAACCATCGTCATAACCTGATTGATGAAAAAACTGCGGGCGGCAATAATCCTGATTCTTGCTTTAGTTACATCCGGAAATCTTTGTGCACAAAAAGACGTTGTGCACAAAGATTCCATTTCGATGTATTCCGATCGCCACCTTTACATCAAGGCGCTTGATTATTCCGACAGGCTCTACGGTCTATACGGAAAGCGCGGTGACGTTACCCAACAATGCATCGTCCTGACGAAGCAGGCGTTCATTTACCAAAAATTGGGCGACAGCAGGAAAGCGCTTGAAATATTATACGAAGCACTTGCACTGTCGCAGAAGGGAGAAGATTTGCTGACGAAAGCCGTCGTCCTGAAGCGCATTGGGGAAATTTACCGCACCCGCAAGGATTACAAAGCCACGATCACCAAATACCACGAAGCTTTGTCTATCGCGGCACGATTGCCGAACGATACGATAAGGCCGGGCCTTGTCCAGGCGTTGTTCAACGTGCACGAAGCCGCGGGATACAAGGACAGCATGCGTATTTATCTGAAGCTGACCAATAAAATAAAGAAGGCGATGGGCACCGATCAGGGCCATTACATCGCCAACAACAATTCGTTCGCCTATCACCTTATGGCCGGAGACACGGTCAAGGCAAAGAAATATATGGACACCGCCATCTATTATGCCCGTAAATTAAAAGCCGGGCCTTCATTGGTGGGAGCTTTGAGCAATAGGGCGGCCCTGTACTATTACGAAGGCAATTTCCCGATGGCAAAAAAATCGTATGATGAATTGCTGGCCATTACCGCCAGGGATACCACGGCGTATAATGTGGGTGACTTCTACTTCACGTATTCCGGAATTCTTGCCGGCCTGGGCAAGCACAGGGAAGCCTACGACTATGCTTCAAAAGCGATGTATGCTCAATCGGATACGTACAGCAACGAGGTAAACGGCGCTATCCGCGACATCGAGGCAAAATATGCGCTGCATACCGCCGATATCAAACGAGGACGGGAACGCCTGGTTTTTATGATTGTGTTGTCGGTATTTTTAATTTCCCTCATACTCCTTTACTTTTTTTACCAGAATAACAAGCTCAAGCAAAAGAGCCGTTTAGCCGATATCGAGCGACAGACGCAACAAAATTTGCTGTCGGCAACATTGGATGCCCGGGAGGTCGAACGCAAGGAGATCGCGGCCGTGCTTCACGATAATATCAGCGCGTTGCTGTCTTCGGCAGGATTGCAGCTTACTGCTTTTTCGGCCCGGGAAAATCCATCTGAAGAAATTGCCAAAACCCGGAATATCCTCAAAGAAGCCCACGACAAAGTGCGCGATCTTTCACATGAGCTTGTCCCTACGCTTCTGGCCAAATTCGGGCTGGCGTACGCCCTGGAAGATATGTGCGAGAAATACTCGATGCCCGATCTCCGGTTTGTCTATTCAGACAATAGAAAGATAGAACGCTATCCGGAAGACTTCGAAACCAAGATCTTCTTTATTACGAGCGAACTTCTGAACAATGCCCTCAAACACAGCCGTGCAAACCTGGCAAAGCTCGACCTGAAAGTTGAAAACGGCCTTAATATTTCCCTTGAGGATAATGGCGAAGGCTTCGATACGGCAAAACCCGACGGTTTCGGCCTGACACAAATCAAGGCAAGGATCGCTTCCATGAATGGAAAAGTCAGTGTTTCGAGTAAGACAGGAGCCGGAACTACGATAAAGATCTGGGTTCCTTTATAGTTTTTAAAGAGTATTTGGAATATATGTGCTTGTTGTTTTAAGCGCCTACATGACTTTCGGAAATGCCGATATCCGACAACAAACGTTTACAAACGACAACAAACATTTACAAGCGACAGTAAACGACTATAAGCGTTTAACAACCGACTTATGTAGATTTTTTTATAAATCTTTGATTCGGGGGGCGCCCCCACCCGACCATGCATTCGACTTCTCATGGAACTCCACATCTTCCCAACGTCCGATTCTCTTCTGCAACTGCTATTGCTTCAGCTCCGTTACTGCTTTTCCTAAAGCTAGTGCAATAATAACTTCTGCGCCAACAGTTCCTATTACAACACGATCCTGTAACTGCCACTTCATCTGCCACTGCCACTGCATCTGCCACTGCTTCTGCAACTGCATCTGCAACTGCCACTGCATCTGCACCTGCCACTGCCACTGCAACTACAACAGCACCCTACCTCTTCCCCAACTCCACCACTTCCATATCCTTAATCTGCTCCCCGTCGATAACAAACCGCAACATCGTCCGCACCTGATGGAAGCCGCTTTTCCCGGCCGCGCCAGGATTTAAATGCAATAAATTCAGTTTTTTGTCGAACACGACCTTCAAAATATGCGAGTGTCCGCAAATAAAAATCTTAGGAGGATTTTTCCGCAACTCTTCCTTAATTGCAGGATTGTATTTATCCGGATAACCGCCGATATGCGTAATCCAGACGTCGACGCTCTCGCACATAAAACGATTATGGAGGGGAAATTCCAGGCGAGCGGCCGCCCCGTCGATATTGCCGTAAACCGCCCGCAACGGCTTGACGCCCTTAATCGTATCGGTCACCGCCAGATCGCCGATATCGCCTGCATGCCAAACCTCGTCGGCCTGCAAAACATATTTCATGACCACTTCGTCAACGTGTCCGTGAGTATCCGAAAGCAAAAGTATTTTTTTCATAAGGAGCATTTTCCCGCTGTACGCTGTAGCTTTTTCGTCCGCAACGATTTTTCGAGGCGCGCTGAAAGGCTTCCGCAGGTCGCCTCCATCGCGCCAAAAATCAGTCTGCGTCCGTCAAAAGGCTGCCGCTTCCATCGGGGCTAGGCCAAAAGTACGAATCGGGATCCGTTGTTTTATTAACGTTTGCTAACAATTCGCCTGGGCGTTCCAATATATTTTATGCGTACTTTTGCACTGCTGCGAGCCGTAAACTTTGGCTGTGAGTGCTTGTCCAAATGCGCTATTTCCTCGAATTTTCCTATAACGGCACGAACTATTACGGTTGGCAGATCCAACCCGGGGCCAAATCCGTACAGGAAACCTTGCAAAAAACGTTGTCAACCTTACTGGGGGAAAAATTGGAAATCGCAGGCGCCGGAAGAACCGATACCGGCGTTCACGCAAAGCTCATGTATGCCCATTTCGACACGGAGTCCTATTTCGAAATTGCGAAGCTCATCCACAGGCTCAATTCTTTTTTGCCGCCGGACATCGCCGTTTCCGACATCATTCCGGTGCACGACGACGCGCATGCCCGCTTCGACGCCACTTCCAGGACATATGAGTATCACATCCACACCAAAAAAAACGTCTTTCTTGAAAACCTGAGTTTCCAGCATTCCCGGGTTTTGGACCTGGACGCCATGAACCTGGCCGCCAGGCAATTGTTGCTGCACGATGATTTTGAAGCGTTTTCAAAAACGAATACCGATGTCAGGACGTTCATCTGCAAGATAACCAAGGCGCATTGGGAGAAGGATCACGACCAACTCATTTTTACAATTTCGGCAGACCGCTTTTTGCGGAACATGGTACGTGCCATCGTCGGGACGCTGATACAAGTAGGCCTCGGCAAGACAACACTCGACGAATTCACGAAGATTATCGAAAGCAAGAACCGCTCGAAAGCTGGATTTTCGGTTCCAGCCAAAGGTTTGTATCTTGTCGAGGTCCGATACGATTATATCAAAACACCAGAAACCGACACGGCTTTATGAAAGCAAAAGCATTCGACACACGACTTTTTTCACGTATTCTCCAGTACACGAAGCCTTACAAGGCGCGGTTTTACGGGGTGATCGTATCGGCGATATTGTTGTCGGTGTTCGCGGCTTTGCGACCGTACCTTCTCAAGAGCACGGTCGACGATTATGTCGCGCGCCACGACGGACAAGGCTTACTTTTGTACGTCGTTCTGATGGGCGTCGTGCTAATTCTCGAGGTTTTCTCCCAATTTTATTTCGTGTATTGGGCCAACTGGCTCGGCCAGGACATCATCAAGGATATCCGAAACAAATTGTTCCGGCACCTGCTCAGTTTCCGCATGAAATATTACGATAATGCTCCCGTAGGCCAGTTGGTGACGCGATCGGTTTCGGACATCGAACAGATCGCGCGCATTTTCAGCCAGGGACTTTTCATGATCATTTCGGATATGCTTAAAATGATCGCCGTGCTCGCTTTTATGTTCGTCATGAACTGGAAACTGGCCTGGATCGCCGTCCTTGCCATGCCGATCCTGGTTTACGTGACCCGCATTTTCCAGCGCAAGATGCAATTGGCCTTTGAGGAAGTGCGTACACAAGTATCCGCCATGAATACGTTTGTACAGGAGCGCGTAACCGGAATGAAGATCGTGCAGCTTTTCAACCGCGAAAGGATCGAGGCGCAAAAATTCCGCGAAATCAACGACAAGCACCGCAAGGCCTGGGTTAAGACCATTCTCTACAACTCGATATTTTTCCCGATCGCCGATATCATTTCCGCGTTCACGCTCGGAGCCGTGATCTGGTATGCGTCGATCCTGATCCTCGGTGGCGACCAGACGACTTCATTCGGGGACATGACAACGTATACGATGTGCATCAGCATGCTGTTCAACCCATTGCGCCAGATCGCCGATAAGTTCAACGAAATGCAGATGGGCATGATATCGGCCAACCGCGTTTTCGAAATTCTGGATATCACCGACGAAGTCCAGAAAACCGGAAACGTGAACGCCCCGGACTTCAAAGGCGACATTGCATTTAAAGGCGTCCGTTTCGGATATATTAAGGAAGAAGAAGTCATAAAAGGCATCGACCTCAGGGTGAATGCGGGAGAAACCGTCGCTATCGTCGGATCGACCGGAGCCGGGAAATCGACGATCATCAACTTACTCAACCGATTTTACGAGATCAATGACGGCAGTATTTCGATAGACGGAGAAGACATCCGCAACTACAATCTCGTATCGCTCCGGAAACAAATCGCCATCGTGCTCCAGGACGTTTTCCTGTTTGCCGATACGATCCTGAACAACATCACGCTCCACAATCCGGACATTACCCGGGAGGACGTCATTCGTGCCGCCCAGCGCATCGGCGTCCATGAATTTATCATGAGCCTTCCCGGCGGATACGACTATAATGTCAAGGAAAGAGGCGTCATGCTGTCGTCCGGGCAACGGCAATTGATCGCGTTTTTGCGCGCCTTCGTGAGCAATCCGGGCATTTTGATTCTGGATGAAGCGACGTCGTCCGTTGATACCTATACCGAGGAACTGATCCAGCACGCCACCGAAACCATTACCGAAGGACGAACTTCTATCGTCATCGCCCATCGCCTGGCTACTGTCGTCAAAGCCGATAAAATAGTGGTTATGGACAAAGGTTTCATCGTAGAAGAAGGTACCCACCAGGAATTGCTGGGCAAAAGCGAGGGATATTACCGCAATTTGTACTTTTCGCAATTTCTTGTCGAAGAGGAAAATCAGTCGAATTAGCGTTTGTACGTTCGGCGGCTCCGCTGCGCTCCGCCGCTACCTTTCGTTTTTTGCCGCAGATTTATAGGTTGGACGTCGGCAGCTCTGTTTAACTTACCGAATTTTTTAGCCACTAATACACGAATTCTCACAAGTTACTTTATAAATGTTTGCGTTCGGCGGCTCCGCTTCGACAATCTCCTTTGCAATCATTCAAACCCTTATCTATTAAAAGTTTGGTAATCAGCAATACAAAATGTATCATTGCTAATACAATGAACCTCAATCAGTAATCACCAAACATGACAGAAAATAAAAACGCCGCTATTATTCCGGCATCGCCAAAGGTCGTCCTCAACGGGCAGGGCCAATCCCAAAACGTGCTCGGTGACGTTCAAACGATTAAATTAAGCGGACAAGATACCGGCGGACTTTTCACGATACTTGAAAATTACAACGATCCGGGTGTCGGGATTCCGATGCACCTTCACGAAAACGAAGACGAGATTTTTCATATTATCGAAGGGCAGATGGAATTCGACACGCAAGGCAAGACCACCTTGTTGTCGAAAGGCGATATGATTTTTCTTCCGCGCATGGTGCCGCATTCGTTCCGTGTCGTAGGAGACGTGAAATGCAAAGCGATCGTGACGGTTATACCGTCTGGAATCGAGGAGATGTTCGGAAACCTGGCGTTATTGCCTGCTGGCCCTCCTGATTTCGAAAAGGTCTCCGAGATTTGCGGCAGGCAGGGAATTCGTTTTGTCTGAACATCTTCGTCCGACATCCGACGTTCGACATTCGTCTTTCGACTTTCGACATAATTCCGTACTTTCGCCAGGCAAAAAATAGTCAACCATGAAATACGACGTTATAGTACTGGGAAGCGGTCCCGGCGGTTATGTAGCCGCGATCCGCGCTGCACAGCTGGGTTTTAAGACCGCTGTCGTGGAACGCGAAAGTTTGGGCGGAATCTGTCTGAATTGGGGATGTATCCCTACAAAGGCGCTTCTGAAATCGGCCCAGGTTTTCGATTACCTTAAGCACGCTTCCGATTACGGACTTACCGTGACGGCATACGACAAGGATTTTCCCGCGGTTATCCAGCGTTCGCGCGGTGTCGCCGACGGAATGAGCAAAGGAATCCAGTTTTTGATGAGAAAGAACAAGATCGACGTCATCGAAGGAGCCGGGAAATTGAAACCCGGTAAGAAACTGGACGTATCTGCTAAAGACGGCAGCAAAACGGAGTATTCCGCCGATCATATCATCATTGCCACCGGAGCCCGTTCGCGCGAACTGCCGAATATTCCACAGGATGGCAAGAAGGTCATCGGTTACAGACAGGCCATGAGCTTGCCGGAGCAGCCTAAGTCGATGATCGTCGTCGGATCCGGAGCAATCGGAGTCGAATTCGCACACTTTTATCATTCAATGGGAACAGAGGTCACAATCGTGGAATTCCTTCCGAACATCGTGCCTTTGGAAGATGAAGATATTTCGAAACAATTCGAGCGTTCGATCAAGAAAGCGGGAATCAAGGTGATGACGAGTTCATCTGTGGAGCGCATCGATACGTCCGGAAACGGCGTAAAAGCATTTGTCAAAACGGCAAAAGGCGAAGAAGTGCTTGAAGCTGATGTACTGTTGTCGGCCGTCGGAATCAAAACCAACATCGAAAACATAGGTCTGGAAGAAGTAGGCATCGCGACAGACCGTGACAAGATCCTGGTAAATGATTGGTATCAGACGAATATCCCCGGATACTATGCTATCGGAGATGTGGTCCCTGGTCCTGCCCTGGCGCACGTTGCTTCGGCCGAAGGCATTACCTGCGTAGAGAAGATCAAAGGCCTTCATGTAGACAAAATCGACTACGGAAATATCCCGGGTTGTACTTATGCGACGCCGGAAATCGCTTCGGTCGGCATGACGGAAAAACAAGCGAAGGAAAAAGGCTATGAGCTCAAAATCGGGAAGTTTCCGTTTTCGGCTTCAGGAAAAGCGAAAGCCGCGGGAACTCCTGATGGCTTCGTAAAAGTCATTTTCGACGCGAAATACGGGGAATGGCTTGGCTGTCATATGATCGGTGCCGGGGTTACGGACATGATCGCGGAAGCGGTTGTTGCACGCAAACTGGAGACTACCGGTCATGAGATTATTAAGTCGGTGCACCCGCATCCTACGATGAGTGAGGCGGTGATGGAGGCGGCGGCTGATGCTTATGGAGAGGTTATTCATTTGTAATCATTTTATTATATACAACAAAACCCGCTATTCAAGCGGGTTTTTTGTTTTTCAGATTTAAGGTTTTAGATGATGCGGTATTTAATGTTGTTGCAATTCTATTTGTTGCAATCTTGAATGCAACATGTATGATTGAAACAAATTTTTTTTGATTTTTGATTTTGATTTTGAAAGCTGCGCTTTCTTGGGTTCCTTAGTTGCGGTCCGCCTGCACCTGCGGTGCGGCTTTATCTAAGCGCTTTTTCGAAAGCTTCGCTTTCGTGGGCTCGCTACCGCTAAGTCGCCTGCCGGCGGGGCCTACTTTTTTTTCGCAAAAAAAGTAGCAAAAATGCGGATGCGCCCCACAAAAACGGCTAAAGAGCGGCACGACTGCGGAACGCGGGAAAAACTCGCTAACGCTCAGACAGCTCCCCGCGTTTTCCGCATTCTGAGCCGCTCTTCTTAACGCCATTTTCACG
>Ga0265798_10008507_pt1 | contig 13067 bp, 15 predicted proteins | sample P3T30metagenome_FD_192430 | JGI IMG/M metagenome (GOLD analysis project Ga0265798, IMG submission 192430) | Plant litter microbial communities from East Loma Ridge, Irvine, California - P3 T30 | ecosystem: Environmental > Terrestrial > Plant litter > Unclassified | place: USA: California...
TACGGGTCATGCAGAGGCTGTGCAGGTGTATTATGATCCGAAAATAATCAGCTTTGAGCAACTAACGACCGCATTTTTTCAGGCCCATGATCCTACGCAATTAAATAGGCAAGGCCCTGACCTGGGATCTGATTACCGCTCCATAGCCTTCTACCGCAACGAGGATGAACACAAAGCTTTGCTTCGTGTGAGAAAGGCTTTGGATAGCTCGATGTTCAAGAATCAAATCGTTACCGAACTCATTCCTGTAGATCAGTTCTACCCAGCAGAAATGGAGCACCAGGACTACTATAAACGCCACACTTGGGAGCCTTACATCAGACGCGTGTCGAAACCAAAAGTGTTGAAGTTGCAGAAATTTATGCCTGAGATGATTAAAAGCGAATACTTAGAATAATATTTTTCAAACTTGCTATTTACCTATTAAAAAGCGCTTTCCATTGTCAGAGAACTATCAATATATGATTAAGAACATGAATAGCAGCAGGCTACGGTCTATTAGGTGGGTTTAATTTTTATCTTTGTGAGACCCTTTAAATCTTATTTATACCATGAAAAAAAGTGCAATTATAGGTTTAATAACAATTGCTTTATGTGTGTGTTTTCTGGTGAGCCTAAATGCTGATACCAGCAGTTATTCAAGTTTCCAGGAAGCAGCAAAGGAATCCCGCGAATTCCATGTAATGGGTTACTGGGAAAAAGAAAAAGGCATGTACTACGATGCGGAGAAAGATGCAAATCATTTTGCATTTTATATGAAAGATGAGAAAGGTGCAGTAAACAAAGTTGTTTATAATGGCACTAAACCTCAGGATTTCGAGCGTTCCGAGAAACTCGTGCTGATTGGAAAGATGGAGAAAGATACATTCTATGCCTCTAAAATTCTGATGAAATGCCCTTCAAAATATAATGACAATCTTGTTGAAGTAAAGCAAGATGGAACTGTAGAACAACCTAAATAGCTTCAAATACTAAAGCCTTAATGGATACACAATTTATTGGAGAAACCCTCCTCCCCGGGAAAGTCGGACAGTTTTTTATTGTCCTTGCTTTTGCCGCTTCTTTATTTTCTACCATCTCTTACTTTTTTGCGACTACAAACAAAGAATTAGATAATAACTCCTGGACCAGGCTAGGTCGCATCGGGTTTTTCACTAACATGGTGAGTGTGCTCGCCATTGGTGCAACGCTGTTTTACCTGATCTTAAATCACTATAATGAATATTACTACGTTTATTTCCACTCTTCGAAAGCCTTGCCGGTGTATTACATCGTGTCTGCATTTTGGGAAGGACAGGAGGGAAGTTTCTGGCTTTGGGGATTCTGGCAATCGCTGCTTGGATTACTCCTGATCTGGAAAGCCAAGAGCTGGGAAAACGGTGTGATGACGATTGTTGCATTCTCACAGGTGTTTTTAACCTCTATGTTGCTTGGTGTAGATATCTTGGGTACCCGCGTTGGTAGCTCACCTTTCATTCTGTTGCGTGATGCTGTGGATCTGAAAGATATGGCTCCAGTGGTGTTCGCTGATCCGGAGAACTTCAAAAATTACCTGAAATTTATAACTGACGGCCGTGGATTAAACCCGCTGCTTCAGAACTACTGGATGGTTATTCACCCACCAACCTTATTCCTTGGATTTGCCAGTATGGTTGTTCCTTTTGCTTATGCAGTTGCCGGTCTATGGCAGCGCAGGTATAAAGATTGGGTGAAACCAGCACTTCCTTGGTCATTGTTTGCAGTAATGGTTCTTGGTGCAGGTATTATCATGGGTTCTTTCTGGGCCTATGAAGCATTAAACTTCGGTGGATTCTGGGCTTGGGATCCGGTGGAGAATGCCTCGCTGATTCCATGGCTGATGTTGATTGCTGGGGTTCACGTCCTGATCGCATTTAAGAACACAGGACACGCTTTCTTTACCGCAATTACGCTGGTTGTGTTAAGCTTTATTCTGGTACTATATGCTTCGTTCCTAACCAGAAGTGGTATTCTGGGTGAAACCTCGGTACACTCTTTTACTGACTTGGGCATGTTCGGCCACCTCATTCTTTATAATGTGGTGTTTCTTGCAATTCCAGTAATCTTCATGGCGATTCGATGGAAGGAATTGCCGATTACGAATAAAGATGAAGAGACCTATTCCCGTGAGTTCTGGATGTTTATTGGAGCGTTGGTTGTAACCGTTGCTTGTATTCAGGTGATCTTCACAACTTCAGTGCCGGTATTCAATAAGGTGTTTGGTACCAACTTCGCGCCACCAATTGATCCGATAAAATACTATAATCAGTGGCAGGCACCATTTGCCATTCTGATCACGATTATTTCAGGGTTTTCACAGTTTCTTAAATACAAGCGCACCAATGCAAGGAAGTTCTACAGCAACCTGATTGGTAGCATTGTATTCGCAGTGGTTGTTACTGGGGTATATGTTTACATTGCTGGTATTTACACCAATCTAATGTATATACTGCTAACCTTTTCGTGTGTGTTTGCAATTCTTTCGAATGCTAGGATCCTGGTTATTGGCTTTGGTGGAAAAGGAAAGCTTGTTGGTGCAGCCGTTGCCCACATGGGTTTCGCATTACTGTTGGTTGGCGCATTGGTGGCTTCTGCGACTAGTCAGCCGATCTCGCTAAATGCAAGTAACTTCATTCCCGTAAAGGATTTTGAAAAGGCTGAGAAGCCTGGGGAAAACATGGTGCTTTATAAGAACGAGCCTAAAACCATGGGCCGCTATACAGTTACTTACGTTAATGACACCACGGTAGCACCGAATACTTTTTATAAGTTGAACTTTAAGGTTATTGACCAGAAAACTGGTGAGATCAAAGAAGATTTCGATTTGAATCCACACGTTCAATCGAATGAAAAAATGGGACTAATCGCTTCACCAGACACAAAGCACTACTTAACCTCAGACATTTATACACACATCACCAGTGCTCCTGCTGAAAGGGAAGAGCATGAAGATCACGAAGGACACTCTCCTGAGGAGAATTACAAAGCGCCGCGCATTCTTAGTGTGAAGCCAGGTGATACCGTTCATACCAGCAGTGGTATTCTTACTGTTAAGCCTTTGAACTTCAAGCCTACAGCTAAACAGTTGGTGCTTGCTAAGGAAGACGTTGCAGTGGGGCTTCCACTTGAGATTAACTTGAATGGCAAGATCTATAAAGCAGAGCCGATATTCCTGGTTAAGGGAAATAATACCTTTGATTTTGCAAGGAATATTGATGAGCTTGGTATTCGGGTAAGATTTACGAAGATCATACCAGAACAAAATACAGTGGAACTTCAGGTGTATGAAAAGCCACAGCAAGCAAAAGACTGGGTGGTATTTAAATCTATTGAGTTCCCTTACATCAACTTATATTGGGTGGGTACTATCGTTATGGTTGTTGGCTTTATGCTGTCGATCATCAGGAGGAAAAAAGAACTTACCTCGAACTAATCAGGACCTGCAGCATTAAGCTGCAGGTTTTGTTTTTTAAACTAAAGTATATCACATGAAGATCGTTTTTCTGGGATCAGGAAATGTAGCTACACATCTGGCATTGGCGTTTAACGCATCAGGGCAGCAGATTACGCAGGTCTGGAGCAGGAAGAAGGTTAATGCTGAGCAATTGGCGGCACAGGTGAATGCCTCAGCCATTGAAGATCTTTCTTCACTAGACCGCAATGCGGATCTTTATCTCATTGCAGTCAAGGATGATGCTATTATAGATCTCGTGCCACCTTTAATGGGTCTTAAAGGTGTGGTTGTGCATACTTCCGGGGCTACACCTCTAGATGTACTTCAAGGCCTTGAAAACTATGGCGTTTTCTATCCTTTGCAAACATTTTCTAAGCAAAAGGCACTCGATCTATCTAATACCCCTATGTGCCTGGAGGCAAATTCCGCCGCCGCCATGCAGGTATTAGAATCTGCTGCGAAGCTGATCAGCACGGCTCAATATAGGATGGACTCAGAACAGCGAAAAGTTCTGCATCTTGCCGCGGTGTTCGCCTGTAACTTTAGTAATCATCTGTATCAATTGGGGCATTCTATTCTGCAAACCCATGGTCTTAACTTCGAAATATTAAAACCTTTGATTCTGGAAACTGCCCGTAAGATAGAGGATGCTGTTCCTTTTGACGTGCAAACGGGCCCGGCTGTGCGTGGAGATCAGGAGACTATGGTAAAACATTTGCGGCTTTTAGATGCTCGGCCGGACCTGCAGGGCATCTACAAAACTTTAAGTGAAAGTATTAAAAAGACGCATCTATAACAATATTGCGGTTTACGCTTCTTATTTTTGAGCACGATTATGAGCATTTATAAATTAAAAATAAACTTCGAAGATAAAACTAAAGAATCAGTTGAGCTTCCGATCGCCGGAGGTGAAAACGTTCTTGACGTTTGCCTGGACAACGGAATCCAATTACAGCATAACTGTGGCGGTGTTTGCGGTTGCAGTACCTGCCATGTATATGTAACTACTGGTATGGATAATATTCAGGAAATCTCAGACAAGGAAGAGGATTTTATTGACAGAGCTGTTCGCCCGAGGATCACCTCAAGACTGGGTTGTCAGTGTGTAGTTTTATCTGGAGATATCTCCGTTACCATTCCGGATCAGTCGGAATTCCTTGGTCACTAATCAAATTTAAATAAACGAATATGCAGGATAAATTCGCGCTTCCAATTCATTGGAACGACTATGAAGACATCGCACAAGAACTTTATGAAAAGTTCGGAGATGAATTTAATGAAGGTAAGATCTACCGTGTACGGTTCACCGAACTGTTAGAATGGGTCCTTACATTGCCAAACTTCAAAGGTACAAGAGAAGAAAGCAATGAAGGCCACCTGGAGCAGATCCAGTCGGCATGGGTGTACGAATGGCGCGATAACCAGGACTAATGTTTCTGCAGAAGCTCCGGGATATCACGACGCTGATTTTTGACGTTGACGGTGTGTTAACAACCGGGGATATCCTGGCATCAAATACCGGCGAGTTTCTACGTAGCTTTAACATCAAGGATGGCTATGCGCTTCAGCTTGCTGTTAAGAAAGGCTATCATGTGTGCATCATTTCAGGGGGCAGTGGCGAGGCCATGCAAAAACGCTTTGAAGGGCTGGGTATTAAGAATATTTACCTTGGGGTATCCGATAAAGTTGCCATTTTTGAGCAGATCTTAGCGCAGTACCAGCTACAACCAGCAGAAGTTCTATATATGGGAGACGACATTCCTGATTACAAAATCATGAAGCTGGTAGGTTTACCAACTTGTCCGGCGGATGCAGTAGAGGAGATTAAGGCACTTTCAACTTACATCTCTCCTTATAACGGTGGCAAAACTGCGGTTCGAGATGTCATTGAAAAGGTACTCAAACTCCAGGGGAAATGGTTTGATCCTAATCCTTCAGCAGCAGATTCAGCAATATAAAAGACATTATTACCATTATGAAAGCGGCTGTAAGCCGCTTTTCTTATTTTAGCAAAAACTTAAAAACATATGCTTGTTCAAAATCATCCAATCATACTTGCTTCCAAATCACCACGTCGCCATGAGCTTTTGAAGCTTATGGATCTTGATTTCGAGGTGTTACTTAAGGATATCGATGAAAGTTACCCTGAAGGCTTAAAACCACACCAGGTTGCACAATATATCAGTGAGCAGAAAGCTAAAGCCTTCCTTCCTGATGGACTAAAAGCCGTGGTGATTACTGCAGATACGATTGTTTCCTTTCAAAATGAAATACTTGGGAAGCCCAAAGATGCGGCACATGCTGTGGAGATGATCACAAAGCTCTCTGGAAATATGCACGAGGTTTTTACCGGTGTAAGTTTGGCCTACAATGGAGCATTACACACCTTTTTTGATGTTACAGAAGTTTATTTCCGGCCGTTGAACATTGCACAGATCAATTATTACGTGAACCATTACAATCCGTTTGATAAAGCTGGTGCTTACGGGGTACAGGACTGGATTGGAATGATTGGGGTAGAAAAGATCATAGGATCTTATACGAATGTCATGGGACTACCAACTGAAAAGCTTTATACAGAGCTGTCTAAGTTGTAGTCTTCTTTCAGCGTAGCAAGAACACCCATTTTCAAGTCGTATGTGGAAAGGCTAAGCTGCTTGATGCCCGTGTTTTCGAGTACAAAATTTACCAGGAGGGCTGCGATCACGATCATGTCTACCCGAAGCGGAATAAGGCCCTCCATGTGCACGCGCTGTTCATGCGTAGAGTCAATCAGTCGGCCTGCCAACTGCAGATACTGCATCAAGTTGATCTCTCCTGATGCAATATCATTCGCATGCCTGTTGTTCTGAATCAGCAGCATGCCTGTGAATGACTCGAAGGCACCTGCCGAACCGATGAGCTTCAAAGGCCTGTGTTGCTCGCATCGTTGCAGCAGCTCGGCTGTTAGTTCTGCCAAATGGTGATAGATGGCAGATTTCTCTTCTTCACTGATCGGGTCTGATTTAAAGTATGCCTGCATCAAACGTGCAGCGCCAATATTGTAGCTTTTTTTCCAGATAACCTCATTAGGTGTACAGAGGATGAATTCTGTGCTACCGCCACCAATATCCATAACCAGGCTGGTAGTTGTGATCAGTCCGGTTGCTTGTACCCCCTTGTAGATCAGGGCGGCTTCCCTATCACCATCAATTACATCAATGGAGATGCCTGTTCTCTCGTAGGCTGCCTTTACAAATGCTTGTCCGTTCGAAGCACTACGTACAGCAGAGGTGGCTGTAGCTTTCACTATAGCCACCTCGTGTGATTTAATTGTTGCAGCAAAGGCCTCAAGTGCGACTAGCCCTCTCTCAAAGGCCGCTGGGATAATGATATTCTCATTAATCCTACCTTCGCCCAATTTCACTGGAACAGTGGTTTTATAGATCAGTGCTCCATCTCTAGCCTCCAGATCGGCTATAATGAGGTGGAAGGTATTTGTGCCAAGATCTATAACAGCTGCTCTCATGAATTAATTTTTATAGGTAAACCATTTTACCATTTCCTTAAAGTTTGTCTTTTTACCATACATCAGAATACCAACGCGGTAGATCTTAGATGCAACCCAAACCGTGCCAATAAAACCAACGACTAAGATGACCATGGACAAAGCGAGCTGCCAATCCGGCACACCATACGGTAATCGCACCATCATTGCGATAGGGGAGGTGAAAGGAATCATCGACAACCAAAATGCAATCGACCCATATGGATCATTGGTCACCACACTCAGCGATAGGGCGTAGCCAAGAAACAGTGGCATCATGACTGGCATCATAAATTGCTGGGTTTCGGTCTCGTTGTCTACCGCAGAGCCAATGGCAGCATAAAGGGCACTGTAGAACAGATAACCTCCAAAGAAGAAGAATAAGAATACCACCACGATCTTTCCAACTTCCAGATTTGCCATACTCTTCTGGATATCGCCAAAAGGACTATCTTTAACCGCGGCAGCTGAAGTCATCTTAGTACCGTCGTTCTGCACCATAGTGGTTTGCTTCATGTCATCCTCCGACACAAAAACCTTTATTACAGCTGTTGAAATTGCAGTCGTTAATATGATCCACAATAAAAACTGGGTCAAGCCAACCAATGCAATGCCGACAATCTTTCCCAACATCAGCTGGAAGGGTTTCACAGATGAGATCATCACCTCAATGATGCGGCTTGTTTTCTCTTCAATAACACCACGCATCACCTGGATACCATAGAGCATAATGAAAATGAACATCAGGATCCCTGAAACATAAGCTATGATCGTGCTTGCACCTGCACTTGAATCTTCCTCTGCACCGGTTTCTGCGATCTTTTTAACACTGATGTTCACAGATGATTTTAGATTATCAAGATCTGCTTGTTTAAGGCCTGAAGCTTTTAGCTTCTGATTGCGGATCAGCTCTTCAATGTGGTCAGATACCCTTCCGCTAAGGTTCATACCAGCCTGCTTTTCACCAAGGATTTGAACGCCCTCAGGTTTGTCCAGCGGAAAATCGGGGATGTAGAGAATATAATCGTAGCCAGAATTCTTTACTGACTTTTTCATCTCAGCAAGTGACTTCGAAACGTATTCATACTGGATGTTCTTGTTCGACTTCAGCTTTTCTGTAATCGTCTTGTTTTCATTCACAACGGCGATCTTGTCTGATGTACCGGATACACCCTGAATGGAAAAGTAAATGATTAAACCATAGAATAACGCAATGATCAGTGGGCCAAGTAAAGTCATTACGATGAACGACTTCTTTTTAACCCTCGACATATATTCACGTTCAATAATAAGTAAGGTCTTGTTTGTGGCCATTAGTTTACGTTTTTAACTTTCTCAATAAATATGTCGTTCATGGTAGGGATTACTTCATCCAGGCGCTGAATGCTTACATGAGGTAGCAGGGCAATAAGCACCTGATTAGCGGTTTGCCCGGGGCGAAGCTGAATCTTTATCCTCGTTATATTCCCTAGTTGCTGGCTTTCCAGTACGGAGAATATTGGATCTGCCTGATTTAAACTATACGTACCTTCATATTCCACCCAATAAGTATTGCTCCTGTAGGTCGATTTGATATCGCCCACAGAACCATCGAGAATCTTCTTTGAGCGATGTATTAAAGCGATATGGTCACATAGTTCTTCTACAGATTCCATGCGGTGGGTGGAGAAGATGAAGGTTGCACCTTGCTTGTTCAGCTCCAGAATTTCATTCTTGATTATATCCGCATTTACAGGATCAAAGCCGGAGAATGGCTCATCCAGAATAATCAACTCTGGCTGATGTAATACCGTAGCAACGAACTGCACCTTTTGCTGCATGCCCTTACTTAGGTCTTCCACCTTTTTCTTCCACCAATCCTGCATCTCCAGTTTTTCAAACCAATACTTGATCCGCTTTGTGGCCTCCTGAGTACTCAGGCCTTTTAATTTCGCCAGGTAAAGAACTTGTTCACCAATCTCCATCTTCTTATACAATCCACGTTCTTCAGGCAAATAGCCAATCTGAGCAATGTGGTCAGCATTCAGGCGCTGTCCATTAAAGAATACTTCGCCGCTATCCGGGCCGGTAATTTGTGTAATAATCCGAATAAGGGATGTTTTGCCAGCCCCATTAGGGCCCAGAAGGCCGAAAATCTTTCCTTCCGGTACTTCGAGGCTTACCTCATCTAATGCCCGGTGGCTGGCATACTGTTTAACAATGTTTCTTACGCTAAGCATTTTATTAATTTAGATATAATATGATGTTAGTTCGTAAGAAATGTTAAAAGTTACAGGCTAAACTGCAATAATTATCAACATGACTTATTAACACAGCGATTCGGAGCCATAAAAAAAGCCATCACTATGGATGGCTTTCAGAAAAATAAAAAAATTAATTATTCAAAGTATTCTTTCATCTTCTCGAAGAAGCTTTTATCGTTTTTACCTGGTTGCGGTTTAAAGTTAGGGGAGCTTCTCAATTTCTCCAGAAGGTCTCTTTCTTCACTGCTCAATGCTTTCGGCGTCCAGATGTTCACATGAATAATCTCATCACCACGTTGGTAAGAGTTAATTTCTGGAATACCTTTTCCTTTTAAGCGTAGCAGCTTACCGCTTTGGGTACCTGGTTCAATCTTAATTTTTGCCTTTCCATCTATGGTTGGTACTTCAGCGCTGAAGCCCAATGCTGCGTCGATAATGCTAATGTGAAGATCATAAACGATGTTGTTGCCTTCACGTTTAAGCGTTTCATGAGGAATCTCTTCAATAAGGATGATTAAATCGCCTGGAATACCGCCATTAGGACCAGCATTACCTTTACCGCTCATGCTTAACTGCATACCGTCACTTACACCCGCAGGGATGTTGATAGTGATGGTTTCTTCACCTCTAACAGTACCCTCGCCATGGCAGGAATTACATTTGTTGGTAATCTGACTACCGCTACCATTACAAGTAGGACAGGTGGAAGAGGTTTGCATTTGACCAAGAATGGTATTGGTAACTCTTCTTACAGCACCACTACCCCCACAGGTACTACAAGTACTTACGGAATTGCGATCCTTTGCACCACTGCCGTCACATGTTTTACACGTAACCTGTTTGTTTACTTTAATCTTTTTCTCTGCACCGTTGGCAATTTCCTCCAGCGTCAGTTTAACTTTAATCCTAAGGTTAGAACCCTTGGCAACACGTCGGCCACCACGTGACTGCTGCTGTCCACCGAAAAAGCTTTCAAAAGGACTGCCGCCACCGCCGCCGAAAATATCTCCAAACTGGCTGAAAATATCATCCATGTTCATCCCGCCACCGCCGTAGCCACCGCCACTTGCAGCAGAAGAACCTACACCTGCATGGCCGTAATGGTCATAGCGTTGTTTCTTTTCCGGATTGCTAAGCACTTCATACGCTTCAGCTGCTTCCTTGAACTTGTCTTCTGCAGACTTATCGTTTGGATTTTTATCCGGGTGATATTTAATGGCAAGTTTCCGGTAGGCCTTTTTGATCTCGTCTGCCGAAGAACTTTTGGAAACACCAAGAATATCGTAATAATCTCTCTTACTCATAATTTTAACTACCTACAACAACTTTAGCAAAACGGATCACTTTGTCATTCAAAGTATATCCCTTTTCAAGTTCATCTATTACTTTGCCCTTAAGTTCTTCACTTGGAGCAGGAATTTTTGTGATTGCTTCATGTAAATCTGTATCAAACGGTGTGTTGATACTATCCATCACTTTTAAGCCCTTTTGGCTCAAAAGGCTTATTAATTTGTTATGTACCAGTTGTACACCTTCTTTAATCGGCCCAACTTCAACGGCAGTTTCTGCAGCTTTGTTCGCACGGTCGAAATCATCCAGAATAGTAAGTAGCGATACAATAACATCTTTTCCGGCAGTTTGCAATAACTCGATACGTTCTTTTTGCGTACGACGTTTGTAATTATCAAACTCAGCAAATAACCTCAAGTATTTGTCGTTCAAAGCGGCGTTTTCCTGTTTAAGTTTCTCTTCTACAGAAAGTTCTGGAGTTGCTTCATTCTTGGTGTCTTCAGCACCAGTTTGTGCTCCGCTTTGTTCATCTGCACTGGTTTGACCAGCAGTAGTTTCTTCGTTAATTACTTGCTCTTCGGACTTATTTTCCATATTCGTGGTATCGTTATCGTTCTTTTTCTTCTTGCTAAACATGGTAGAATAGAATTTTTGGTGGTAAACTCAAAAGGTTTGCCAATGAAAGAATATCAGCCATGCTGTCAGCGTTCCTAAAATTTGCTGATCATTATGGCTGAAAAGGAATAATTATGTCAGCTTTGGTTTTAGCTGATCGTAGCGTCTTCGTGAACCACACCGCTCTCACACTTGATGATGCGTGAAGGGAAGGTGCGTATAATATGGTAATCGTGGGTCGCCATTAGCACGGCGGTTCCGCTCTGGCTGATCTGTTTCAGCAGCATGACAATTTCTTCAGAGGTATCCGGGTCAAGGTTTCCCGTTGGCTCATCGGCAAGGATAATCTCCGGGTTGTTCAGCAATGCACGCGCAATAACCACACGTTGCTGCTCCCCACCCGAAATCTCATGCGGCATTTTTCGGATTTTCGACCTTAGGCCTACCTTCTCCAGGACATCCTTAATGCGCTCCTGAACTAAATTCTTATCTGTCCAGCCGGTAGATTTCAGCACAAACTCCAGGTTCTTTTCAATAGTTCGATCGGTAAGCAACTGAAAATCCTGGAACACAATGCCCAGTTTTCTACGCAGATAAGGTACATCACGGATGGCAAGTTTTTTTAAGTCAAAACCCGCTATACTGCCTTCACCATTACCGATATGCAGATCGCCGTAGATGATCTTCAGCAAACTACTCTTTCCAGATCCGGTTTGACCTATAAGGAACACAAACTCACCTTTATCGATATTCAGGTTTACATTGGTTAGTACCAGGTGTTTTTGTTGATAAACATCAACGTTCTTTAGATTTATAACTGCGTTTCCTGCCATGCTTAAATATCTATTTTCTTGATCTCGCCAAAAGGCAGATCATTGATCTCACTCATTATATAAGGTATCTTATCTGTAAGGCCGAGTTTCTCCAGGGATTTGTCGGGCCGGTCGAGCCTAAAATATGCAAGCAAGGTAAACTTATCATCCCTTAGCTGCACATAATCCGGAATTTTGGCAATGCCTTTTACTTTAATAATATACATTTTGTTCAAAAATAGTATTTACAATTGAAATTCCTGCAAGGCATGCATCCCAGGCGGAAAATAGCTGTACATTAGGTAATTTAGAAGCATGAAGCCGATCTAAGCAATTTCAGTCTTTACAAGGACCATTTGTCGTTATAGTTTAATGATCACAATTAAGCCAGCCTTGTCAATAATAATCACGTAAAATGGCTGTTGTTTAATTAGATAACCTTTCAAAAATTAATAATATGGGACTAATCAGAACAATTAAAAAGGTTGCACCAGGCGGCCTCGAAAAGGGAGAAGAAGAAGGACAAGAAGAACAGAAGAAACAGCTAGTGCTTAGCTTAATAACCCAGTTGGGCATGTCAGATGAGCAAGCTTCTGAGGTTGCGCAGGTTTCCGTTTCTTTTGTGAAAGAAGTCCGTGCAGCACTTGCTGCAAAGAAATAGATCTACCGGATTGATGTAACCAGACTACAGCGATTTCAGAAAATCAATTGTATTCACGTTATCGGCATAATCCCAAAGCTTTGGTGATTGACTTTGACCAAAGGGTAGCACAGCGATGTTCGAATTCAGAGTTGCTTCAGAAACCACACATTGAATCTGATCCTGCTGTATGTTTAAACTTGCTGTCACGTCTTCAAGATCTTTGTATTGCTCGAAGTACAATACTGCCAGGGGAGAGCTCATGTTGGTATCTTCTTTTAGAAGCAAAAAGCCATTGTCATAATGCGTCACCTGATTAACCAGGTAAATGGATTTGTTATAATCGTAGTTGTTGTTGTACTTAAAATGATTGATGATCGGCTGGAAACGCTCTAATGGCTCAAAGAAGTTTTTGATCTCATAGCCGTCGGGGATGTAGATCTTGGAAACATTCCTGCAACCCAAACCA
>Ga0265798_10008512_pt1 | contig 13065 bp, 14 predicted proteins | sample P3T30metagenome_FD_192430 | JGI IMG/M metagenome (GOLD analysis project Ga0265798, IMG submission 192430) | Plant litter microbial communities from East Loma Ridge, Irvine, California - P3 T30 | ecosystem: Environmental > Terrestrial > Plant litter > Unclassified | place: USA: California...
CGCAGTGGTGGACGACGGCGAGACCGTCTAGCTGATCACCGAGAAGTCCCACGGCGGGGTGCTCGCACAGTGGCTCGATTCGATGAAGTTCATGCTCCGGGTGGAAATCACTGACCGCACTGCCGACTACGCAGTCCTCGGTTCCACTGCTTCCCTTCCAGCGACGACGACGCCGGCGCCCATCATCCGCTGGGAAGACCCTTGGCCGAGGCTGGGTCCAGGCGCGGCGAGCTACGCCTCGATCGAGGAGTCTGCGCACCCCGGTGTGGATTGGTCCTGGCAGCTGAGCGTGGTGAGTCGGGAACAGCTCGGCGCAGTCATGGATTCCCTAGAGGAGTCCGGCTGGATCCTGGCCGGCACGATGGCGGCTGAAGCCCTGCGCATCGCAGCCTGGCGTCCACGCCTGGCGCGTGAGGTCGATGAGAAGGCGATCCCGCATGAACTGGACCTGATCCGGACGGCGGTGCACCTGAGCAAGGGCTGCTATAAGGGACAGGAGACCGTGGCGCGGGTCCATAACCTGGGGCACCCGCCGCGCCGACTCGTCTTCCTGCACCTCGACGGCAGCGAGCACACGCTTCCAGCCATCGGCTCCGATGTGCTTGCCGCAGCCCCCGGCAGCAGTGAAGATGAGCTCGCGCAGGAACGGCCAGTGGGCAAGGTGACCTCTGTGGCCCGCCACCATGAGATGGGCCCGATCGCGCTGGCTTTGGTGAAGCGCAAGGTGGATCCCACGCTGCAGCTTGTCGTCCGCGATGCAGGGCCCGACTCCTCGAGCTTCTACGCCGCAGCACAGGAGATCATTGTCCGGCCTGATGCAGGTCAGGCCGTGGGACGTCCGCAGGGAGATTTCCTGCGCGGCCCCCGCCGCTGAGCAGAATCAAAAGCTGGGCAGGATCATCGGGTGGCCAGGATCAGCTGAAGACCACCGAGGTCTGTGTCCCGGCCTGGGTGAAGCCCAGTCTCCTGGCGATCTTTTCAGCGCTGAGTGAATCTGCGGGTGCTCTCCACTGTGGAATGAGACCGTCCACGAAGGCTTCTTCAGCGGCGACCGCTGCCAACTGGTGAGCGCGCCCGCCCCTGCGCCGGGCAGGAACGGTCAGCACGCCCAGATCTGCGAGCATCCGGGGCCAGACTGCGCGTCCGGCCGCGCCGGAGGCTTCCCCGGTGTCTTCATCGACCAGCGCCGCACTCCAGTCAGCCTCGGCGATGCCTGATGCCAGCACATCGTCTGCGGGGGAGGCAGCAAGGACGCTCTGGACATGGGAGGCATCGAATGAGACTGCGCCCAGCTCTGCCGGATCAAGGACGGGAGGCTCCTCGGCGTAGAACAGCTGCGTCGAGCCGAGGCTCCGCGCGCCCTCGCCGTGGCGCAGGGCAGCCTCGAGCAGACAGCGCTCTTCGGCGAGCTCGGTGTCACTGAGGCCACGCAGCTCGTTGAGCACCGCGGCGGGAGCGCTGAGGATGCTGTGCTCGAAGAGTCGCAGGAACGAGACCTCTGAGCCCTCCATGAGACTCATCTCGAGTCGGGTGGAGCCATTGAGCAGCGCGTCATCACCCAGGCCGAGAATGCGTGACCAGGAGAGGGAGATGATGCTGCGCGTGTGATCCTGCAGGGTCATCGCTCAGCGACCGAAGAGGATCTGCGCCTCTTCATACCGCTGCGCAGGCACGGATTTGAGTCCGTCCAGAGCTTCAGCGAGGTCCACCTGGATGATCTCGGTGCCACGGAGCGCGGCCATGTGGCCCCAGCCTTCTTCGTGGACGAGATCCAGTGCACGCATGCCGAAACGAGTGGCGAGCACCCGGTCATATCCCGTGGGGTTACCGCCGCGTTGGATATGGCCCAGGGTCGTGTTGCGGGATTCGATGCCGGTCCTGGCCTCGATCTGGTGGGTCACCCATTCCCCGATTCCGCCCAGGCGTGGTCGGCCGTCGGCCTCCTCGCCCTTCCCTGCCAGCGCCTCGTCGGCGTCTTCGGGAATGAACCCCTCGGCCACGACGACCAGTGGGGAGCGACCGCGTGAGTGGACCTGTTCGACCCACTCGCAGATCTGGTCCATAGAGACCTTATGCTCTGGGATCAGAATCGCATGCGCCCCGGCTGCCATCCCTGAGTGCAGGGCGATCCACCCGACGTGGCGGCCCATGACCTCGGCGACCATGCAGCGGTGGTGGGATTCGCCGGTGGTGCGCAGCCGGTCCATGGCATCGGTTGCGATGGAGATCGCGGTGTCGAAGCCGAAGGTGTAATCGGTGGCTTTGAGATCGTTGTCGATGGTCTTGGGCACGCCGACCACGGGGATCCCGTCGTCGGCGAGGCGCTTGGCGCCTGCAAGGGTGCCTTCGCCGCCGATGGCGATCACGCCGTCTATGTCATGGCGCTTGAGCTGCTTGGCGATATTCTCCGCACCACCCTGCGGGTGGTTATAAGGGTGAGTCCTGGAGGTGCCGAGAATGGTCCCGCCCTGTCGGGAGAGCCCGCGCACGGACTGACGGGGCAGATCAATGTAGTCGCCCTCGATGACCCCGCGCCAGCCGCCCTTGAAGCCGACAAATTCATCGCCGTAGCTCTTGATGCCGTGGAGCACGGCAGAGCGGATGACGGCATTGAGGCCGGGGCAGTCGCCGCCGGAGGTGAGCAATCCGATGCGCATGATGAGTCAGCTCATTCCTTCGTGGATTTCAGGTGGATCTCGGGCCTGACTTCCTCGGCAGGTGCCGGTATCAGTCTATGGGTTCAAGTGGCAGGACTCACCCCCACAGCGGGGATGGATCTACTTCTGAGCGAGGAGTCCCGTGATCCGGTCCAGGCCCTGCTTCAGATCCTCGTCACCCAGGGCGTAGGACAGTCGCAGGAATCCACTGGGTCCGAAGGCTTCTCCGGGGACCACCGCGACCTTTGCCTCCTCCAGGATGAGTTCGGCGAGCTCGGCCGAGGTCTGCGGAGTACGACCGGCGATCTCACGTCCCAGCGCCTCGCGGACGTCGACATAGGCGTAGAAGGCGCCTTCCGGAGTGGGGCAGGAGAAACCGGGAATCGCGTTGAGGTGAGCGACGATGGCTCGGCGTCGTCGGTCAAACGCCGTCTTCATCTCCTGAACCGCGTCCAGGGAGCCCTCCACTGCGGCCAGGGCCGCCATCTGCGAGACATTGGCGACGTTGCTGGTGGCATGGGACTGCAGGTTTGCTGCGGCCTTGATGATGTCGGCGGGACCGACCATCCAGCCCACCCGCCATCCGGTCATGGCGTAGGTCTTGGCCACTCCGTTGAGAATGACGACCTGATCGGCGAGTTCCTCCACCGCGGCGATGGAGGTGAATTCGGCCTCGTCGTAGGTGAGGTGCTCGTAGATCTCATCGGTGACCACCCACAGGCCCTTCTCCGCAGCCCAACGGCCGATCTCGCGGACCGCTTCGGCGGAGTAGACCGCACCGGTGGGGTTAGAGGGAGAGACGAAGACCAAGACCTTGGTCCGTTCGGTCAGTGCCTGTTCCAGCTGTTCGACGGTGACCTTATAACCCTGCTCCGGCCCGGCGAACACGTCCACCGGCACGCCTCCGGCGAGCTTGATCGCCTCGGGGTAGGTGGTCCAGTACGGTGCCGGCAGGATGACCTCGTCCCCGGGGTTCAACAGGGTGGCGAAGGTGTTGTACACGGCCTGCTTGCCGCCATTGGTGATGAGCACGTTCGCCGGCTGAAGGGGCTCGCCCTGGATCCGGTAGCCGGAGTCCCGCGTGGTCTTCGCAGCCACTGCCGCGCGCAACTCCGGCAGACCGGCGGCGGGGGAGTAGCGGTGGAATCGGGGATTCAACGCTGCCTCGCGCGCCGCCTCGACGATGTAGTCGGGGGTGGGGAAGTCCGGCTCGCCTGCTCCGAAACCGATGACATCCTCACCCGCTGCCTTCATGGCCTTGGCCTTGGCGTCCACGGCAAGTGTGGCGGACTCGGCGATGGAGCCGATACGGTCGGAGGTGCGGGAGCTCGGAGCAGTCATGTCTGTGGGATCCTTTCGGGATTCATGGACTGATTCAAGCCTACCGGTTTGTCCTGTGCCGGACCGAGGGCGTAGAGTGATCGTTCGGTGTCTCAGGCACCTCCGATCCATCGTGCCCCGAAACCGGTGCTCCGGTCTTCAATGCGGTAACGTTGCGGAGGGTCAGTTACCCCTAGGGCAGTGGCGCAATTGGTAGCGCAACGGTCTCCAAAACCGTAGGTTGCAGGTTCGAGTCCTGTCTGCCCTGCTAGGCATCCGCCTTAACCGTGAACAGATGGAGTCTTTGTGTCTCAGTCACCTTCGACGCCAGATCAGGGCACCACGCCCCCCGGCGGCGATCCGAAGGGTCCCTTCGGGAAGGTTGGACTGTTTCTCCGGCAGGTCATCGACGAGCTCAAGAAGGTCGTCGTTCCCACCCGCCGGGAACTGGTCAACTACACACTGGTCGTTCTGGTCTTCGTCCTCGTCGTGATCGGCATCGTCACCGGTTTCGACGCCATCTTCAGCCGCGGAGCCGAAGCGCTCTTCGGTTCGACCGGTTCAGGTGTGGAACAGCCCGCCGAAGTTCCTGCCGATGGCGGTGAAGGAGACGGCGCTGGTGACAGTGCCGAAGACGGTGAATAACAACTGACGAGGCGCGATGCAGAAGTAACGGCATCGGTCACTTGAACGAACGCTCGCCGTGTGGTCGGTGAGCACCACGGAAAGCAGGAGAACAGTGTCTGACCAGGATCTTACGCAGCAGCAGACCGAAGAGGTCGACGCCGCCCAAGACGCGCCTGCCGAGGCAGAGCAGTCTGAAACTGCGCTCGACGCTCCCGTGCAGGACACCGACGCCGCTGAAGGCACCGAAGCTGAGGCAGCCGAAGGTGACGACTCAGAGGTGGAGAGCGCCGAGGCTGAGGATTCCGCGAACGATGCTGAGCCCGCCGAGGCTGTTGCTTCCGAGGAAGAGGCTCCCGAAGAGGAGAAGTCCTACGAGGAGCGCGCCGAGGCGCTGAAGTCCAAGCTGCGCCGTCAGCTCGGAGACTGGTTCGTCGTGCACACCTACGCCGGCTACGAGAAGCGCGTGAAGTCCAACCTGGAGACCCGCATCCAGACCCAGGACATGGAAGACCACATCTTTGAGATTGAGGTCCCCATGGAAGAGGTCGTGGAGATCAAGGGCACCCAGCGCAAGGTCGTCAGCCGCGTGCGCATCCCCGGCTACGTCATCGTGCGGATGGAACTCACCGACGCTTCCTGGGGCGTTGTCCGCCACACCCCAGGTGTCACCGGATTCGTCGGCAACGCCCACGACCCGCATCCGTTGAGCTCCGACGAGGTCTTCGACATGCTCTCGGATCACCTCCTCGGCAAGGCCGATGCCCCCAAGATCGGTGCCGATGGCACGGAGGATCACACCGGGGCCGGTTCGGACATCAAGGTGGACTTCGAGATCGGCGAATCGGTCACGGTCACCGACGGTCCCTTCGCGACCCTGCCGGCATCGATCTCCGAGATCCACGCAGATTCGCGCCAGCTGGTCGTGCTCGTCTCGATCTTCGAGCGCGAGACTCCGGTGACGTTGAACTTCAACCAGATCGAAAAGATCTACTGAAGTTCCTCGCGCTGACTGAGCCGACGCCGTCCTGGCCAGTGCAACAACTCAAAACTTTCGACGCCGTAGGTGGCTTTGGCCTGCGGCGTCGAACCGGTCATCACGCCATGATGGCCACCCCCCTGCGCCACGCTCCTGTGGCATGGGGACACCAGGTGAGGGCTCTTGCTCTCCGAGCGCACTGCGACTCGGCTGCAGAGCCTGAAACGTATGAAAAGGACGCTGAACATGGCCCCGAAGAAGAAAGTCTCCGGCCTGATCAAGCTGCAGATCAACGCAGGCGCCGCTAACCCGGCCCCTCCGATTGGTCCTGCACTGGGTCAGCACGGTGTCAACATCATGGAGTTCTGCAAGGCTTACAACGCGGCGACTGAGTCCCAGCGCGGCAATGTGATCCCTGTGGAGATCACGGTCTACGAAGACCGCTCCTTCACCTTCGTCACCAAGACCCCGCCAGCCGCAGAGCTGATCAAGAAGGCAGCAGGCGTGCCCAAGGGTTCCGGCGTGCCGCACACCGATAAGGTCGGCAAGCTGACCCAGTCGCAGGTCGAAGAGATTGCACAGACCAAGATGGAGGACCTCAACGCGAATGACCTCGCCGCGGCCTCCAAGATCGTCGCCGGTACTGCCCGTTCCATGGGCATCACTGTCGAAGGCTGAATAGGGCATCCGCCCGACTGAACATCAAGGAGTCCGGCACAGAGCCGGACGGTGGGAAGGGTCCAGCGCGACCCGCGTACCACGACTGCTAAGGAGAACAACGCAGATGGCAAAGCGCAGCAAAGCTTATGAGGCAGCCGCCAAGAAGATTGGCGAAGATGTCGTGTACTCCCCGGTCGAGGCAGTAGCCCTGGCCAAGGAGACCAACCCGTCCAAGTCGGACGCCACCGTCGAGGTTGCAATGCGCCTCTCGGTCGACCCCCGCAAGGCTGACCAGATGGTCCGCGGCACGGTCATCCTTCCGCACGGAACAGGTAAGACTGCCCGCGTGGTCGTCTTCACCCAGGGTGCCAACATCGCGAAGGCTGAAGAGGCCGGAGCAGACTACGTCGGCGGCGATGAGCTCATCGCCAAGGTCGCAGATGGTTGGACCGACTTCGACGCCGCCGTGGCCTCCCCGGACATGATGGGCAAGGTCGGTCGTCTGGGTAAGGTGCTGGGTCCTCGTAACCTGATGCCGAACCCCAAGACCGGAACCGTCACCCCAGATGTGGCCAAGGCTGTCAGCGATCTCAAGGGTGGCAAGATCACCTTCCGCGTGGACAAGCACTCGAACCTCCACTTCATCGTTGGCAAGACCAGCTTCGATGCCAAGGCGCTGGCCGAGAACTATGCAGCCGCCCTGGAAGAGGTTCTGCGCCTGAAGCCTTCGGCTTCCAAGGGTCGCTACATCTCCCGCGTCACCGTGGCCACCACCTTCGGCCCCGGCATCACCGTGGACCCGAACGTCACCAAGGTCATCACGGACTAGCACCACCCACCTCGACTGACCCCCTGAGGGTCTGTCACCGCAGAAGGCCTTCGCCCATACCGGGCGGAGGCCTTCCGCGTTGGTCCGGTAGACCTTCTCCCGTTGAGAGGCGGATTCTCCGACTAGTTGGGGCCTGCTTCCGCGTGAGATACCCGTAGAATCCGCCTCTCAACCTGGGGGAGGGGTGTGGAATTGCGGGTGAGGGAAGCCGCGTGTATGGTTAGGGCTGACCAAAGACCGCCGGTCGTTGTTGTCGTGCGCAGATCATTGGCTGATCTACGCGGTCAGCAGGCATCATGCTTGTGAGGCGACGCAACTCTAAAGACCCGTTTCGGGCGACCTGCGCAGGACACGATCAGTACTACCTTGTGGTATCTCCGGTTCTCCGGGGATGTTGCGCGTTGTAGATATGCCCCGTGCCTTGCGCAGCGGGGCATTTTTTATGTCCCAGCACGAAGCAGGTGACCGGCTTACATGATCGGAAGGAGTGCCATGGCGAATCCTGAGAAGGCTGCCGCCGTCGATGAGTTGAAGGAACTCTTCAACAACTCGACTGCCGCAGTGCTCACGGAATACCGCGGCCTCTCCGTGGGCCAGCTGCAGACTCTGCGCCGGTCCGTGCGGGAGAACGCAAATTACGCTGTGGTGAAGAACACGCTCACCGAGATCGCAGCTCGGGAACTCGGCATCGACGCCTTTGAAGGCAAGATGTCAGGTCCCTCCGCGATTGCCTTCGTTCACGGTGACCCCGTGGATGTGGCCAAGGCTCTGCGTGACTTCGCCAAGAGCAATCCTGCGCTCATCGTCAAGGGCGGCTATATGGATGGCGTCGCTCTGGATGAAGCAGGAGTGAAGCAGCTCGCGGACCTTGAGTCCCGCGAGGTTCTGCTCGGCAAGATGGCTGGTGCCCTCATCGGCGTCCAGTCCAAGGCTGCTGCCCTGTTCCAGGCACCGTTGTCCAAGGCCGTTCGCACGGTCGAGGCACTTCGCGTGCAGCAGGAAGCCGCCTGAGCCCGAGCTCAGCAGTGAACCACAAGCAAGACCCCTCAAACATTTAGAAGGAGCGCCCCCATGGCGAAGATGAGCAACGACGAACTGATCGAACAGTTCAAGGAAATGTCCCTGATCGAGCTCTCCGAGTTCGTGAAGGTCTTCGAAGAGACCTTCGACGTGACTGCAGCCGCTCCGGCCGCCGCAGCAGCAGCTCCCGCAGCAGCAGCTGAGGAAGCCGAAGAGCAGACCGAGTTCGACGTGGTCCTCGAGGCCGCAGGCGAGAAGAAGATCGGCGTCATCAAGGAGGTGCGCGGTCTGACTTCCCTCGGTCTCAAGGAGGCAAAGGATCTGGTCGACAGCGCTCCTAAGGCCGTTCTCGAGGGTGTCGACAAGGCAACCGCCGACAAGGCCAAGGAGACCCTGGAAGGCGCAGGCGCCACCGTCACTCTCAAGTGATCGGGGCGGCTCTAGCCGCAACCAGGCAGTCTTGACTGCATATAGAAATCCCCCGGAAGGCTTCCTTCCGGGGGATTTCTGCATCTACTTGCACTTCGGGAGTCAGCTGATGCGGCGGGCTAGATCCTGCGTCCGGGCTTGGGCATGAGCCCAGCTGCCACGAAGACCAGGCCTGCGAGGCCGCATATCCCCAGCGCGATGATGAGCCAGTCAATGTAGATGCCGAGCACGATGCTTGCCAGCACCCAGAGCGCCAGGGCCACCGCGATCGCAGCGAAGACCGCTCCACCCACGCGTGGCCCGGAGCCCCGCCGATACTCTCTTGCGTTGGGCCCATAGCTGCTGATGGCATCCGCTGTCTTCGACGGCGCCGACAGTGTCTGCTCTGTAGGTGCTGAACTCAATGCTGCTTCTTGTTCTGCACGCTCGAACCAGCGGGGTCCGCGCTCTGGTTCCTTCCAGATGAAGTCCTTCTCGCTCTGGGCCCGCAGCGACTCGGCGAGCAGCTCATCGACGTCCGCCGGTTCAGGCGGCAGCGGCCGAGTGGGGTGGGTGCGCGCGTCCTGCTCAGGGGACTCGCGGCGCTCAGGGTGCTCGGGGATCATCGCTGCTCACCTCCTTCCTCTTCATAGGTGGTGGAGTCATAGACCGTGGTGTTGCCAAACGCCGAGTTGAGATCCAGGTGAATCTCATTCTCGGAGTTCTCCGGTCCGATCACCAGGTCCTCCCCGGAGATTCCGGACTGTTCCCAGCTGTCATTCTGGGTGGCGATCTCGAGGTTGCTCAGCGCCTGTCCATTGCTGATGAGCACCTGCGCATCGTCGGGGACGATGACTGTGGTGTTCGAGAAGGCCTGGTTGACCTGGGCGTCCCATACGACTGGGTCCGCGGGACCATCCAGCGCGGCAAGCTCGCGCAGATCCACCGTGGTGTTGGAGAAGACGCTCTGCACCTGGGTCTCAGAAGTCGTGTAACTTCCGAAGGCGTGGTTCGTGCCACCTCCGAAGCCCGAGGCGGTCTGTCCTGCGAAGAGCACCAGCATGACAGTAGTGCTCAATGCCAGAAGTCCCGGAGTTCCAGGCCGACCCCGCAGGGCCGCAGTGAAATGGGTCAGTCCTAGAATCAACACCAGTCCGGCGGTGGCAACAAGTGCCACTGTGACCCCGGAGAGTCCGAAACCGCCGCCGAGCCAGGCCAATCCGATGACTATCGGCAGCGCCAGCAGCGTCAATCCCCAGCTCACCTGCCGACGCCGACGTCGCTCAGCGCGCTCCCGGGGAGAGTATTCGGACCGCCCGGAGGGCTTCTTCGGGCCTTGCACCGAGGCTGAGCCTGCATACTCCTGCTTCCGGGCGGAGGCGCTTGAGCCAGCGGTGGGCTCGGGGGCCGTCGTCGTCACCTGTTCCTTGGGGTACCAGGCCGGTTTCCCATCCGATCGCGTCGGAGCGGAGTCACCGGCCCCAGCTTTTCCCGAGGGGCCGCCTGATCCTGCCGGCGAGGAACTCTTCGGGTAACGCCCTGTGGGGGAGCCATCCGTTGCCTCTGAAGCAGAACCCTTGCGGTGATTCTTGACGGTCACGTAGACCAGCCAGGCCACGGCTCCGAGAATCACGATGTTGAGCAGCACAGCCAAGGGGCCTGCGACGCTGATCGGTGTGAAGACGTTCAGCGCTCCCAGCACCGTGAGGATAGAGCCGCCCACGAAGCCTGAGGTGTAGTTGCCGCGCACAGCTTCCTGCGCATGGATCCTGCCCTCGCGGTTCGGCACCAGGATCCAGGCGAGTCCATAGAGCAGCGCAGCTGGGGAGAAGAAGATGATGAAGGCGACGACGCCGAGCCCACGCACCAGCGCCGCGTCCCATCCCACTTTGGCGGAGATCCCGGCGAAGACTCCACCGACCCATGTCTCCTCCGGGCGAAGCAGCCCGGTTGTGCGCATCCAGTCGAAGAAGCGACGGCCTGTCTCAGGCTTGTGATTGTCCATGTCTCAAGTCTCCTGGGACTGAAACTCCGCCGCTACTGGGGGACACCCTGACTCAACCCTGAAAGATCACCCGTATCCCCCGATCATGGGGCTGGATCCGTCGAAGTGGAGCAGGTGCCGTGGCAGTATGGGAAATATGGACAGCGCCAGTCAGACGCCCCCGGGGCAGCACACCGGCCCCGCGCGGCCGCCACTGCTGCGCGCGGCTGGCACGCCACTGGCAGGGGTCTGCCTGGGACTGTCCCGGCATCTGGGATTCTCGGTACCTGCGGTGCGCACTGTCATGATCGGGCTCAGCGTTGCCGGCGGCATCGGGCTGCTGCTCTACTGCTGGCTGTGGATCTTCGTGCCGCGTGAGGATGAACCTCGTCCCGGGGCAGCCGCAAGGGGCCTCAGCGGGCCGGCTGTGAATGGCAGCGAAGGCTACGACGCCACGGAACCGACGCGGCCCCCGCGACCCACAGCCGGCATTGATCCGCAGACAGAGCCGGTCCAATACTGGAACGCTCGTGGTCGAGAAATTCTGGATGCGCTGACGAGCTCGCCCCAGGTGCTCTTTGGTGGACTTCTGCTGGGTGGTGCGGGCCTGATCGGGCTGCAGCTCTTCGGCGCCGATATCAATTGGTGGCTCATCGGCCCGCCCGTGATCCTCGGAGTCGGCGTGCTGCTGGCGTGGTCCCAGGTGGACGCCATCGGTCCACGGTCAGCCGATGAGTCGGGATCCGCTCAGCGCGAGACGCCCCGTTCACGTCAGGCCATACTGTGGCAGTTCTCGGTGGGCGTTCTGCTCGTGATCCTGGCGCTTCTGCTCCTTGCGGGCGGATTCCTGCCTGCCGCAGACCTGCTGCTGGGGCTGATGGTGGCGGCGATGCTGCTGGCCGGAATCGCACTCGTGAGCGCTCCCTGGGTGATCCGGCTCTACCGGACCTCCAATACAGAACGGGCGCGGGCCGCGGCAGAGGCTGAGCGCGCGGATATCGCCGCGCACCTGCATGATTCTGTGCTCCAGACTCTGGCCATGATTCAGAAGCACCGGTATGACCCATCCGCGGTGGAGAAGCTCGCGCGCAGGCAGGAGCGGCAGCTGCGCGGGTGGCTCTATGGGCGTGATGCCGCCGAGACGGGGACGCTCAAGGAGCAGCTCAGCGCCACGGCCGCGGAGTTGGAAGAGCTCCACAGCGTGCCGGTGGAGATCGTGGCAGTCGGGGAATCACGCCGCAACGATCACCGGGTCTTGGTGGCTGCTGCGCGGGAGGCCATCGTCAATGCGCTCAAGCATGCGGGTCCCGCCTCGGTCTACCTCGAGTCCACTTCTGCCGAAGACGCGGTCTTCATCCGTGACCGCGGCGCAGGATTCGACCCCTCGGGCATCGGAGCGGATCGGCTTGGCGTGCGGGAATCCATCATCGGGCGAATGAACCGTGCCGGAGGCAGGGCCAATATCCGCTCGGGGGATACCGGCACGGAGGTTCAGCTGTGGATGCCGGTGAATGCATCGGCCGGGCCGGAGTCCGGAACTGAACCGATATCGCGACGCGAGGAGACCTATGGGTGAGCAGGCAGAGCTTCTGCGTCGAGTGGTGATCGTCGACGACCATGGGATCTTCCGCGCAGGACTCAAGGCCGAGATGGAGGGCCATATCCACGTGGTGGGGGAGGGATACGACGTCGAGACGGCGATCGCCGCGGTCCGGGCCGAAGTCCCAGAAGTGGTGCTGCTCGATGTTCATCTTCCCGGTGGCACCGGGGGAGGCGGCGCTGAGGTAGTGCGCGCCTGCCGCGACCTCGCCGATGTCCGATTCCTCGCGATCAGCGTCTCAGACCAGGCCGAGGACGTGGTCTCGGTGATTCGCGCCGGCGCCAGAGGCTATGTCACCAAGACCATCAGCACCGACGAGCTCGCCGAAGCGGTAGAGGCGGTGGCCACCGGCGACGCCGTCTTCTCGCCACGACTTGCCGGCTTCGTCCTGGACGCCTTCGGCACAGGCGGAGTGGCCGATGTCCGCGACGAGGAGCTGGACCGGCTCTCCGCGCGCGAGGTCGAGGTGATGCGGCTCATCGCCCGGGGATACACCTACCGCGAGATCGCCGGTGAGCTGTTCATCTCCATCAAGACGGTGGAGACCCACGTCTCGAAGGTGCTGCGAAAGCTGCAGCTGTCCTCGCGCTACGAGCTCACACGATGGGCGGAGCGACGCCGCATCGTGTGATGCCGCGACACACGAGTGTGTCCGATGGCACCTTCGTGGAGAACGGCTGGTAGAGTTTCTGCCCAGAAAGCCCGGAGATGCTGAGCAGGTCTTCGCCGGTTCTCCCATCGGCCGAGGTTCATCCTCGTGTCCAACGCCTTCAGCGGCCTCGTCTTGCCCTGGGTTGCCTTCGTGGTCTATGCTGTATTTTTGCGCATCTTCTCTACATCCGTGCCTTCAAATAGCGGTGGGCAGTTGTTTATATGCGTGATTTCCTACGGAAGCTACGAAGGTCTGTGGAAGGATCCCTCTTGGTCGCCTCGAGCACCTCAACAACTCAAACCGCTGCCTCGGCCCGCACTGCTGAATACGCA
>Ga0265798_10008516_pt1 | contig 13063 bp, 11 predicted proteins | sample P3T30metagenome_FD_192430 | JGI IMG/M metagenome (GOLD analysis project Ga0265798, IMG submission 192430) | Plant litter microbial communities from East Loma Ridge, Irvine, California - P3 T30 | ecosystem: Environmental > Terrestrial > Plant litter > Unclassified | place: USA: California...
ACGGACTTATTTTTAAGCAACCCATGGACCATTGCTGCGTGAGAAGGCAAAAAATTATCGGGAGTCGATGTTCCGCAGGACAAAAGTTCCATATCGGATGCCGAGAACGTCGAATCGAATAAAGACTCAACCGCGTTTTTGGTCATCTGGGCATTGTTGTGCGTACTTTTCCCTTCCTTGTCCAAAGCATAATAGCGCGTGGAGATTTTGTTGTTTCTCAAAATCAGCCTGCGTGCTTTTGATGCCGTCTCATTGATCATTCCCAAGTAGCTTTCCATGTCATCATTCTGGACAGCATCATTCGGCAAAAACTTACCGGCTTTGGTAATATATACTTCGAACATAGTTAAGTCTCAACTCTCTTAAACCCCTTGATAATAAAGGGTTTCTCTCTTTATTTTATTGATTTTTAGCGGATACGTTAAAAGGTGCAAGATATACACAATAGGTGAAATAACCCAAATCGCGAGGAATAAATAAACATAAAATAGTTTAAGCCACGTTTTGCGTCCGGATTTTCGGGATTTGATAAATTTCGACCATTTATTAAAGATTTTATTACCCGTCCGATCCACGAGAACGAGATAGGAACTGATCCGAACCGCGTCATTTTTAACCAATTCCGGTTGTAAGTCGTGAAAGCTGTTGGATTCAAAACGCGCTTTGATTATCTCCCCGAACTTTGCGGAATCCCGGATATCCGTATCGGATACGCCCGGCAACGGAAGAATCCCCCACTTTTTCGTCTTTTTTCCTGAAAACATCCATTCGACTATCGTCAGGACGCTGATTAAATTGCCGACTCGGTCGACCAGGGCGATATTTCCTTTGAGATCGGAACGCGCTTCCCTGAGCAAAACTTTGACTTTTTCCTGGGCCATGACCCACATGTTGCGGGACCCGCTTACCGTAATGACAGGCTTCCCTCTCAAAATCGACTTGCCTTCTTCACTTTTCAGGAACGAATTGACAGGAATCGATGGCGACAAATACCAAACCTGGTAATGGAACAGGATCAGGTCGTAATTTTTAGTGAGCATGTCCGACGGAACCGGCTCGAGCGCCATCGGTTCCTGAAGAAATGATTCCGGAAAAGCACCGAAAAAACTGTCGCTGTCCCACGGAAACGGAAACGGCGTAAGCGGTTTGATCTCGTGAAAATCTACATGATAATCCGGATTTTCAAGAAACGGCCTCGACACGTTGCGGGCGATTTCGGCGAGCTGTCCTGATTGTGAATAGTAGATGACCAGAACGTTCTTCATTGCTGTTTGTTTACGCGCGCAAATGTAGATGAAAATTTTGACAGATAAATCAGGAGAAACTTATTTCAAAGAAGCACAAGCCATTAGCTAACGGAGTTTTCCGACCTGTCCCAGAAATTAAAGAAATTGAACCACTGCAGCGGATACTTTCTCACCATACTTTCAACGCTCGTTGTATACGCCTTGAGCAACCCCTTGTCGTCCCGGTGCCTGACGTCGGCCAGACGTGTATAAAGATGGTAATGCAGGTTCGCCTCTTTCATCACATATACGAACGCGACCGGAACTTTTAGCCGCGATGCGATCAGGAAAGGCCCGGCCGGGAAATTTGCCTCTTCTCCGAAAAGTTCCTCCGTCAGGAATTTCGTTCCGGGAAAATAGCGGTCGCCGGTGAAGCAAACGAGTTCATTACGCGCCAATGCGGCATTGATCTCGAAAATGTGAGAAAGATCGTCTTTGATGATGATGAATCCGATATTGGATTTCGAGGTCACACTTTCCAGATAGTCGCGAATCGCGGAATGTTCCAGATCGGTTGTGACGAGATTGATCTGAAAGTCGGAATTGACTTCGGCCAGAAAGTGTTCGGCGATTTCGAAGTTTCCGATGTGTGCACTGATGAGAACGCCACCTTTCTTCTGCTCCAGCAATCCGAAAAGCAACTCGATACCATCGAATTCGTAGGTGAAGCTTTTGCGCAATCCGGCGGAAATCGCGACCTTATCGATGATCGTCTGCCCGAAGGTAAAATAACTCTTGTAAAGGGAACGCCGTGTTTTTGACTTCGGATAACCCAGCCGATCGTGAAAATAATACGACATGTCGCGGTTGCTGCGCTTTTGGGTAAGGAAATAATACGCCGCAACAAAATACAACATGAAGTAGGCGGAACGTACCCCAAAAGTCCTGATCAGGAAAACGAAGATCCTGTAACCCAGGACCGTCCCCTTAGACTTGCCTTCCCATTGCGCCATTACGCGTGCTTGGCTTGCAGTTTTCTTTCGATGAGATCGTAAAAAGTCTGGAATGTCGTGATGCCTGTAAAATCAGATTCCACGAGCTTGACGCCGAAATTGGCCTCGATAGAAACTACCAGATCGACATAATCCAGGCTGTCCAGTCCCAAAGTGTCCTTCAGGATCGCCTCAGGTTGGATATCCTCAACGTCAACTTCGAATTCATCAGACATGAAATCGTTCATTTTCTCGATAATCTCTTCTTTATTCATCTTCTCTTCTATACTTTTTCACGACCAGGGCCGAGTTCGTTCCTCCAAATCCGAAAGAATTCGACAAAAATATATTAATTTCTTTATCCAGCGTCGTACGCGCGATATTTAATTTAGACGACTCTTCGTCAGGATTTTCGAGGTTGATGTTAGGCGCCACAAACGAATTGTTCATCATTAAAATCGAATAGATAACTTCGCTCGCGCCCGCCATCCAGCATTCGTGGCCGGTCATGGATTTCGTGGAACTGACGGGCGGTCCGTCAGGGCCGAAAACTTCAAAGATCGCTTTGGCCTCGTTTGCGTCTCCGACAGGCGTGGAAGTGGCGTGAGCGTTGATATAATCGACTTCTGATGCGTTCACGCCTGCTTCCTCCAACGCTTTTTTCATGGCGATGGACGGGCCGTCGACGTTTGGCGTGGAGATATGCCCGCCATTAGAGGAGAATCCGTATCCGATCACTTCCGCGATGATATCGGCTCCTCTGGCGATCGCCGATTCATAGCTTTCGAGGATCAATGTCGCACCGCCTCCACTCGGAACCAATCCGTCGCGGCTGGAATCGAACGGTCTCGAGGCCTGCGTCGGATCGCCTTCCCGCGGAGAGAAAACGCCGAGCCCGTCGAAGGAACTCATCGCATATTTGTTGATTTCCTGTGCGCCTCCGCAGATGATAACGTCCTGCATTCCTGATTTGATCAGGAAATAGCCGAGGCCGATGGAATGCGAGCCGCTTGCACACGCTGCGGAAATCGTCATGTTGACGCCTTTCAGCTGGAAAATGGTGGCGAGGTTCATCGTAACCGTGGAATTCATAGACTTGAAGATCGCTCCTGATCCGATAAGAGCAGTGTCTTTTTTCTCGCGGATGATATCTGTAGCTTCAATGATTCCGCGCGAAACGGAATCGTTCCCATATAAAATCCCGACTTCGCGATCGTGGAAAAACTGTTCTTCGATTTTGGCGTTTTTGAGTGCTTCGATCGTCGCCATATAAGCATATTCGGTTTCTTCACCGACGCTAATCCTCTGGCGGCGGTTGAGCAATTCTTTAAGGTCCGGTTTGGGAACAAGGCCGGTCAGTGCCGATCGGAAGCCGAATTCCTTTCGCTCTTCGTCATATCGGATGCCTGACTTTCCCTGGCGCAGCGACTGTGTCACCTCATCCAATGACGTGCCGATACAGCTCCAGATACCCATTCCGGTAATTACCACTCTCCTACTCATTATGTCGCTTTCAGTGTAATTTTATGAATAGATTCCTCCATTAATATTGATAATTTCTCCTGTAATGTAGCCGGATTTGCGCGAAGCCAGAAAAGCAACGAGATCGGCGACTTCCTCTGCTTCCCCGAAACGGTTGGCGGGAATCATCTTGACGAGTTCCTTTTCGTCCAGATCAGCCGTCATATCAGACCTTACGAAACCCGGAGCGACGGCATTCACCGTAATGTTCCGTTTGGCCACTTCCTGGGCCAACGCTTTCGTAGCGCCTACAAGTGCGCCTTTCGCAGCAGAATAATTCGTCTGGCCCGGCGTTCCTTTCACGCCTGAAACCGACACCATGTTGATGATGCGGCCGTATTTATTGCGCAGCATTTTCTGTATAAAGAAATTCGTCACGTTGTAAAATCCGTTGAGGCTCGTGTTGATGACTTTGCTCCAATCGTCGTGCGACATCCACATGAACAATCCGTCGCGCGTTATCCCGGCGTTGTTGACGATGACTTCTACGACAGCATCCGGATTGGATTCCTGCCATTTTTCAAGCACCGCTTTACTGTCTCCGGAATCGGAAACATCGAATTTCAGGATTTCTCCAGTGCGTCCCAATTTTTTTACTTCTTCGAGCGTTTCATCGGCGGCAGCCTGATTCGACTGGTAATTGATCAAAATGTGATAGTCGGTCTCGGAGGCGAGTTTTAGGCAAATCGCACGCCCGATCCCGCGGGAACCACCTGTGACTAAAGCACACTTCATTCCTTTTGGTTTATTTTAGTTGCTGAAAAGTTCGGCGTTATCGAACCACTGGTTGCCCAGGACGGTTCCGTCAGGCTTGAGAAAGCCCCATCTTTTTTCGTTTTTAACCCGGACGACGCCATTGACGAAACCGGTCTCTTCTTCTTTAATCGAAGAAACAAGGCCCATGATACCGCCAATCGGCAAACCGTACTGAGTCGGGATCACGATCTTGCCTGATTCGTTGATGAAGCCCCAGTTTTTTTCTTTGACAGGAGCCATCCCTTCGGAAAATATCGCGGCATCGTCGTATTTAGGTTCGATTACAACAGCGCCTTTCGCATTGGCATAACCCCATTTTTTACCGACGTTCACCGGTGCAAGGCCTTTTGAAAAGGCACGGGCTTTATCGAATTTCGGCTCGATGACCCATTTTCCGGAACGGTCTATAAACCCGATTTTGTCGTCCTTTTTGGCATACGTCAGATCGGACTCATTGAAATCCCAAATTTTTTGAGCCCCGTCGACGGCGATGAACTTTCCGTTGTTGACCACGCCCAAAGCCGAACCTCTTTTGGCCCAGGCCGCGCCTTTGACGTAATCGCCAAGGTCGTCGTAAGCCGTTTCAACGATCACTTTCCCGGTTTTGTCGATGATGCCCCATTGATCGTTGTTTTTGACGCGGGCGTAATTTCCGACAAACTCCTTTATGATCTGATATTTGGGTTCCACGACCACTTTTAGCTGCGAATTCATGAACCCGACTTTATCTCCCGATTTAATCATCGCAACGCCACCAACGAAATCAAAGACCTTGTCGCTGGCCGGCGCCTTAACTTCTTCGCCTCTTTTGTTGATGTAATACCACTTTTTTCCTTTTGAAACCACGGCGTACCCGCTGTTGAAATCTTTTGCGTCATCGAAGGTTGCCGGAATGGCCCAATTGCCTTTTTTGTCGAGAAAGCCCCATTTTACGCCGTCTTCGGCAACAGCCAGACCATCCGCAAAGCTTTTTGCTTTCTTAAACTTAGGTTGTATGGCAAATTCGCCTGATTTCCCTATATATCCGAATTTCCCGTCCTTGCGTACCAGCGCGAGATCCTGGGCGCCTGCAACGCTTACGGCCAGCAACAATAAGAGACATAGTTTGTTCATATCGCTTGATTTTGATGATATTAGCTAAAATACTAATTATTTGTCAAATGATCTTTTACCTTTTGAACGAACGGATACATGGCCTGGTCTTCACTGAAAGTCGGGATGATCTCCCGGATGTCATCGTACATTTTGCGCGAAACCGATGAAATTATGTCTTTCTGTTCCAAAATATCGATCGCCTGCACGATAGAAATCGCCTCGATGGCTAAAACCTCGAACGCATTCTCTATCACTTTTGCGGTGATGCAGGCGGCGTTCGTGCCCATACTGACGATGTCCTGGTTGTCGTTGTTGTTCGGGATCGAATGCACGTACATCGGATTCGAAAGCGTCTGGTTTTCCGCAGTAGTTGAAACCGCCGTGAACTGGACGCCCTGCATGCCGAAGTTGAACCCGAGTTTTCCCATGTTCACGAACGGAGGCAAAATGCCGTTGATTTTTGCGTTCATCAGATAGTTGAGCTGGCGTTCGGCCAACATCGACAATTTCGTGATGACGATCTTGAGTTTGTCCATTTCGAGCGAAATATAGTCGCCGTGGAAATTCCCGCCGTGCCAGACGTGCTTGTTCGCGACGTCGATGATCGGATTGTCGTTTGCCGAATTGATCTCCTTTTCGAGGATCGCGGCAACAGAATCGATGGTTTCCTTCACAGGCCCCAGAATTTGAGGGACGCAGCGCAACGAGTAGTATTCCTGGACCTTTTCCTTGAAAACGGTTTCGGTATTTTCGCCGGAATACAAATGTTCGTCCCGTTTGCGGACGAGTTTGCTATCGGATAAATTTTCACGCATTTTCTGAGCGATTTCCTGTTGCCCGGCGTGGAGTTTCGTATTGTTGAGCTCCGCAGACAAATGATCGTCGTAAGCCTGGACCAGTTCGTTGATTGCGCACGACAGTTTTACCGACCAGTCCAGAACTTTGTTTGCGTTATGGACGTTCACGACTCCAATTCCTGTCATCACCGATGTTCCGTTCATCAGGGCAAGGCCTTCGCGCAATTCGACTTTTATCGGCTCCAGCCCTTCGGCATCGAAAACCTCTTTGGTTAATTTGCGTTCGCCTTTGTAAAATACTTCGCCCTCGCCAATGAGTACCAGTGCAAGGTGGGCCAATTGAACCAGGTCGCCTGAAGCACCGACGCCTCCGTGTTCGAAGATCAGCGGCGTGATGTCGCGGTTAATCAATTCTTTCATCAGGTTGATCAAAGATGGATGAACACCAGAATTCCCCAACGACAACGTGTTCAGTCGGGCCAGGATGGCGGCTTTGACGAACGTCGGGTTCATGGGCTTTCCCGTTCCCGATGAATGGCTCCGGATCAGGTTGTACTGCAGTTGGATACGGTCGGCGTCGTCGATGCGGTATTGTGCCATGGGGCCGAAACCCGTATTGACGCCGTAAATGACTTTATTTTCTGAAAACTCCTTTAAAAAATCAAAACTGGCATTTACCCTTTGGAGCACTTCTTCGCTGATCGCAACTTTGTTGTTTTCGAATACGACCGCTTCAAATTCCGCGAGGCTCAGATATTCATGTATCGTGTTCATTTACACTTGATTTTAGAGTGCAGGACAATTAATAATAATATTTTTTTATTACCTTGAATTGTCTCTATTTTTGAGGCGACAAATGTAATATAAATTAAGAGATTTTTAAGACGTAAAAAACTTATTCGGATGTTAAAAGAAGTTGTCGATGTGTTAGTTATCGGGGCCGGCCCTTCCGGATGCGTTTCTGCGTGCCACTTGCATAACAACGGCGTGAACGTGAAAATGGTCGAAAAGCAAAAGTTCCCGAGACTTGTCGTCGGCGAAAGCCTGATTCCCAGGGTGATGGATCATTTCCATGAAGCCGGCCTGTTCCAAACCCTTGACGCGATGAACTTCGAGAAAAAGCTCGGGGCGAGATTCATCCGCGGAAACGAGATCTGCGTCTTTGACTTCAGCAATAAATACGGAAAAGGCTGGGATTGGACCTGGCAGGTGCCCCGCGCCGATTTCGACAATACGATGGCAAAGGAATGTATAGCGAAGGGAATCGACCTGGAATTCGAATCGGAAGTGATATCGGTTGAGTTCGAAGGCAAAAATTCGCGAACAGTCGTCAAAGATAAGGATGGGAACCTGAAGGAAATCCATGCGAAATTCATCATCGATTCCAGCGGTTACGGACGTGTCCTGCCGCGACTGTTAGACCTCGACACGCCATCGCATCTCGATCCGCACTCATCGATCTTCGTTCACGTCGACGACATCAACCGTCCGGAAGGCGAGGAAGGAACGATGATCTCGTTCGATATTCTGGAAACCGAAGTCTGGCTTTGGGTGATTCCATTTTCCGATAACCGGACGTCTTTGGGCGTCGTCGGCCCTACGACGTTTATCAATTCGCTGTCTGAAAGCAAAGACAATCGCGAGGCGCTGCAAAATGCAATACAACTATCCGATTTTTACGTGAAGCGCTTCGGCGGGGCGGAATTTTTGTTCGCACCCGTCAAGCTCGAAAATTATAGCCGATCGGTAAAACGCATGTACGGCGACGGATTTGCCCTTACCGGAAACAGTTCCGAATTCCTGGATCCCGTTTTTTCATCGGGCGTTTGCTTCGCGACCGAATCCGGAATTCTGGCGGCAAAGCTTTATCTGAAGGAAAAAAACGGCCAAAACGTAGATTGGGAGACCGAATTTACGGGTTATATGCGTCGCGGCATCGGCGTTTTCACGACGTATGTCAAGGAATGGTACACGGGAAACTTACAGACGCTATTCTTCCATCAGCCGGAAAATCCGGAGGTCAAGCAGAAAATATGTGCGGTTTTGGCCGGATATGTCTGGGACGAAACGAATCCGTTTGTGAAAAAACACGATAACGTCATTAAGAATATGGCGTATATGATCAACCAGGAAAAGGAATTGGCTGGGAGTAATTCCTGATTGAAAGGTCCACGAACAGGTTCAGGAATTTAAAAATCTGTTTCCGAAAATTCCATAAAAAAAGCCCGATCGTAAAATCGGGCTTTCAAATATCAAGTCTGAATTATTTGTATGCTTTCTTGAGCAAAAGCTTGGCAAACGACTTCCCTGTTTTGGCAAAACCTTCACCAATACGCGATTCGTTGCTGAAATTGCTGCCCCATTGATCGCCCGGTGCGTTTTCGCTGGTTACCTCGGCCAAAACCTTAGATTTGTTTGCCGTTTCCACCACTTTCAACGTGGTTGATACTTTTGCAGCCTGCTTCATCATATAAACGTCCCAACCCGGAAAAACCCAGTCTACGTCAACGATAAGCGTATACTTTGCTGACGAAAGCCCTTCCTGGAACGTCACATCCTGTTTGTCTTTGGAAAGTACTGTGTTGACAAGCTCCAGGAATTTCGGCTTCCAGATACCTTCCGGTGCCGATTCCCACTTCTTTTTCCAGATGTCGCCGTTTCCTTTGGTTTTTCCGTTAAGTTCTGCGGCGCGTTCGGAAACATATTGCGCTTCGGGTTTGTTCTCCTTCATCATTTTCATGTCTTTGAAATTGAACTCCACATTTACCTCCTTTTGTCCGGCAAGAACAGCGAGATCCCCGCTTTTAACCTCCATTTTTTGGGCCGAAGCCAAGGCAGTGATGAAAAATACTGCTGCTAGTACTGATTTTTTCATTGGTTTGTCTGATTAAAAATTTGGCCAAATATATTATAATTTGACCTACACCATATTTAACGCTTGGAAAATGTTCTGAATTTTAGGCGAATACGGCATTTGCCCTATTTATCTGGGCGTTACCCTAAACAAGATATCCTCTTTGTCTTTTTTGTAAATCTCGACGAGAAAACCGCCTGCATTGTCGGGAAATATGCGACGTACAGCAAACTTTTCAACGCGGAAATCCATTCCATCGATATCGAATACGTATGATTTCCTGGCGTCTCCGTCTTTGTCGGAAATCGTCGCAACGGTAAGGAAATCCTGCTTGTTGCTGTTGAAATGTTCCGGAAAGGATTTTGTAGTCAGATGTTTATTGTCCGGATTGTCGAGATACACAAAATAATGCTTTCCCTTGTCAAAGAAATATTTGTATGACTTATCGTTGATGCCGCTGCCTCCTGCCTGGTGCTTTGGAATCTTTACCGCCCACTGTAAGTCGCCGCTGACGGAAACCCTTGCCGCCAGTACGTTATTATACAGATAGCTATCCGCACTCGGACCCATTCCGCCGCCGGAACTCTCCTGAAAAAACTGTTCGCATCCCAGGAAGATACCGCCGTCCGGCTGAGCGATCGCCTGCCTGATATTCAGGAACTGGATTTTAGGGCCGTTCCCGTTTCTTTGATATTCGGCATTTCTTTCCTGTGTCTTTTCCTTTTCATAGGCGTTTACGACATGGGGAGGAATTACTGCGTAGCTGAAATTTTCGAATTCCGCGTTTTGACTGACGTTGAAGAACGAAATCCCGTCGATATCGTATGTTGCCGAACTTTTGTTATTGAACATTCCCTTGTTGTACTTGATGTCCTTGCCTTGGCAGTAAAGCCCGATACCGGATACGTTACCCGACGCATTTTCCACGAGGACCAATTGCGTAAAAAGTTTGTCCTCATTGTCAAACCGCGAAGATTTTATTCCGGAACCGGCTGTAGCCGATAAAAGTTCAAGATGGTAATTCGCATCCAGATCCTCTTTGCTCCTACGATCGTCACCGCTTTCGTCGTGGTAGACCTTGGCTAGCGTCAGAAATTTTCCGTCTTTGGTAAAAGCATGGTCAAAAATGTCCATCATCCTTTCGGAATACGGCATTTTCATCCGATCCTGAGAAATTACGGCAAGGTCCTTTCCCAGGAAACACATACCGATCATATCGAAGTTTTTCTTTTCATTACCCACTTCAGGCTCAAGGCGATAGCTGAGCAACAACGTTTTTTGCCCGTAGCCCGGTTTGAAAACAACCTTGTTCCGTACCTTTTCCTTAGTGAAATCGATTTTGGGAACTACGGCCAGTTCGCGGTCCGATGAAATGATTTCCCTTGCTTCTCCGATAAATTCTCCGGATCTGAAATCAATTTCGTGCGCAAACACTTTTTCTTGTTTTTTTTCCGCAACAGAGTAGAAGAAATAAAATTTGCCGTCGATCTCCTGCAAACTTTCCACAATAAAATCAGATGGGAAAAATCCGTCATAATGTTTGGATTTCAAACAATTACCCGTTGCGGCATCGAACTTTTGCACCAACGCTTTGTTGCGGATGATTTTCAGCGACAGCACTTCCCTGTCTTTTGTGAAATAAAACACATCGTCAAAATCGAAAACGCGATATGGCGCACCAGTCGCAAACGAAAATGCGTCTGTAGCGGTGACCTGAGCAAAAAGTTGGGAGGCGCCCAGGAGCATGAGCGACAAAATAAATTTTTTCATTGGTTTGATGTTTGCGCAAACATAATGATTTCCGGAAATTTACCTGACGCCTGATATTCGCATCTTTCCCTTTGACTTTTATCCTATCGTCTTGCCCGTGACGCTATTTGCGCTATATTTGCGGATTGATTCAGAGCCTGCCGTCTTTATGATTACCGGCAGCTTAAAGCTTAGGGCACGCCGCCTTCAGCCTTTAACCGAAATACAGAAATGAAGAACATACGCAATTTTTGCATTATCGCCCACATCGACCACGGGAAAAGTACGCTGGCCGATCGTCTGCTCGGCGCGACCCAGACCGTTTCCGCACGCGAAGAAAAGGCGCAGTTGCTTGACAACATGGACCTTGAGCGTGAACGTGGCATTACGATTAAAAGCCACGCGATCCAGATGGATTACACCTACAAAGGCGAAAAATATACGCTCAACCTCATCGACACACCGGGACACGTCGATTTTTCGTACGAAGTTTCCCGATCGATCGCAGCTTGTGAAGGCGCACTTCTCATAGTTGACGCCGCTCAGAGCATTCAGGCCCAGACGATTTCCAACCTGTACCTGGCTTTGGATAACGACCTGACCATCATTCCCGTTTTGAATAAAGTCGATTTGCCGAGCGCGAATCCTGAAGAAGTAAGCGATGACATCGTCGATTTGCTCGGATGCAAGATTGAAGATATCATTCACGCATCAGGTAAAACCGGTTTTGGCGTCGACAATATCCTGGAAGCTATCGTGGAGCGCATACCCGCTCCGAAAGGAAATCCGGACGAACCGCTTCAGGCGTTGATTTTCGATTCGGTTTACAATCCTTTCCGGGGTATCGAAGTTATCTTCCGCGTTAAGAACGGCGAGATCAAAAAAGGCCAGAAGATCAAATTCATGGCTACGGGTAACGAATATTTCGCAGATGAGATCGGTACGCTGAAACTGAACCAGGTTCCGAAACAATCGGTATCAGCCGGAGACGTCGGATACCTGATCTCGGGAATAAAGGAAGCCCGCGAAGTGAAAGTTGGCGATACGATTACCGATGCCAAGACGCCGACGACCAATATGATCACGGGTTTTGAAGATGTGAAGCCGATGGTTTTCGCCGGGATTTATCCGGTGGACACCGAAGATTACGAGGAACTACGCGCTTCTATGGAGAAATTGCAGTTGAATGACGCTTCTTTGGTTTTCGCTGCTGAAAGTTCTGCCGCGCTTGGCTTCGGTTTCCGATGCGGTTTTCTCGGCATGCTCCACATGGAAATCATACAGGAACGCCTCGAGCGCGAATTCAATATGACCGTGATCACGACGGTTCCCAACGTGTCGTATCTGGCTTATACCAAAAAGGAGCCGGAAGAAGGATTTGTGGTGAACAACCCGTCCGACCTGCCCGAGCCGTCCAAACTCGATCGCGTCGAAGAGCCGTACATCAAGGCTACGATCATCACAAAAGCGGATTTCGTGGGTAACGTTATGTCGCTTTGTATCGAAAAACGTGGGCAAATCACAAACCAGACCTATCTGACGACAGAGCGCGTCGAACTCAATTTCGATATGCCGCTCGCCGAGATCGTATTTGATTTTTACGACCGGTTGAAAACGGTTTCCAAAGGTTACGCGTCTTTCGATTACCATCCGATAGGAATGCGCACGTCTAACCTTGTGAAGCTTGATGTACTGTTGAACGGCAATACGGTGGATGCGCTTTCGGCTTTGATCCACGCTGACAACGCGTACAACATCGGCAAGAAAATGACCGAAAAGTTACGGGAGCTGATTCCGCGCCAGCAGTTCGATATTCCGATCCAGGCGGCTATCGGAGCGAAAATCATCGCACGCGAAACCATAAAGGCATTGAGAAAAGACGTAACCGCAAAATGTTACGGAGGCGATATTTCACGTAAGAGAAAGCTCCTCGAAAAGCAGAAAAAAGGGAAGAAACGTATGCGCCAGGTTGGAAATGTTGAAATTCCACAGGAGGCGTTTATGGCGGTTTTGAAGCTGAATGACTGAGTCATAACGACTTTCATTGTTGAATTTTTTGAACCGTTAAGTCCA
>Ga0265798_10008519_pt1 | contig 13058 bp, 9 predicted proteins | sample P3T30metagenome_FD_192430 | JGI IMG/M metagenome (GOLD analysis project Ga0265798, IMG submission 192430) | Plant litter microbial communities from East Loma Ridge, Irvine, California - P3 T30 | ecosystem: Environmental > Terrestrial > Plant litter > Unclassified | place: USA: California...
CGTCGCGTTGAGTGAAAGCGAAAGCGAAAGCGAAGGGGATAGAGGTTTGTTGTTTTCGGGGGCGCGTCGTTGGCTCGTGCGGGGCGCCACGTGGGAAGGCAACCGCCGCGGATCGGCTCTCTGCAGCCGAAACCCTACCTAGGCAGTCACCGCGCGCATCATGAGTGTCGACGCGACAGTTACGACACTAATAATCCTCGCGAGGACCAGCTATACTCTTGATTCAAACAAGACGAATCAACGATGAGTTTCGCACATGGTGTATGTCTTGAGCAGTCCACGCGAGCCCAATCCTTCTCCAACATTCCCCTCCAGCAGTGCGCGGAGCAGGCACGATAACGAGAAGATACGTCATGTGCCTAGACGTATCGAAAGTCTCGTACCACATATCCCTTACCAGCCCTGTTCTTAGTAGTATTGCAGCACCTGATCTCAGACCGCCTGACCGTTTGTCAGAAGCATCCAAAATCCCATTGGCCAAACTCTTGCGGTCACTGCTGTCGAGTATCATACACTGCCTCGAGCCCGACTGACTTTGAATAGATACTGGATACCACTCGCATTGGAGCGTGAGCACGTAAGCGGGATCAGCGTTTTCCTTTGAACCTAGATCGGTCCTTTCCACCTGGATAAACTGGAAGCATGGATCCCTCATATTACCCAGCGCTTTGAACCGAACCGCGAGATCCGTAGAGATCCAACTCCAGGAGGGATTCGATAAAGCACCATCATCCGTTCCAGGATCTTGCTGTTCAGCGTCCTGCTCAATCGGGCAATACCACAGGAGCTCGTATCCCAAGTTTTCAATCCACATACCCGCCACGTAGGTGTAGCCAGTATTTCTTTGGAACATGCTTGCAAGACCTGACAAGGCGGGTAGCTTGTCGGAACGGTAGGTGAGGCGGCAGCGCGAGTACTCCGAGACAATGATCTGCCAGTCTGACGGTGGCGATACTGGGAACGAGGGGTTGTCATCGAGTGGCCTGACGAGCGGGTCCCTTACTTGGGGGCATTCAAAACTTTCGTAGCGATATGGAGTAGCTTTGCGCATAGCTGTTCGATGATTTCCTTCCCGCGCTGTATGAGCGAGACACTCCCAAAACATCTCACCGTCGCTGTAGTACAACAGCCTTGGCGATAAAAGACGCTCTTGAAGTGCCCACGCCCTCTTGTAAAGTGGCGCAGTCTGGAATACACTTTCCTTGGTTCTTTCGTGGTTGTTGGAGTTGATTGTACCGTGTGCCGCCGCCGCCACCAATGCGCCGTCGCGCGGAACCAGCATACCATGATGGCAGTCCGGGGAACTGAGCGCATAAAGCGTTAGATACGAGTGTCGGTAGATGTCGCCCATTTTTGCCGCTTCTTCCGACCAGTCATCTTTGCAGTCTTGGAGTATACACAGGCTGTCTATCCAAAGGTACTGTATGCCTAGCCTCCGAGTCACTTGGACTGCATCACGGTAGAGCTCAGGAAAAGACTCCATCGGTATACCCCGGCAATGTTCTTCGAGTGTGCTAGTAGTCGTGATAAGAGGCTGCTCACCTCCCCAACAATGACTCAACGTCATGTACAGCGCTTTGCGACCATCGGAGATATGTAGGAATGGTGTGTCTGTATGGACGTCGATTACCCGCGTTGGTAGTGGTGTCCGGTCACCTTGGTAACAACTGTGGTTCATATCGCACTTTCCGAGCCACTCTTTGACCAAACCGAAACTAGATTCCGAGGACGGATCCGGGGCGATCTCACGAGCATGCAATCCGTAAATGTATGCGATATAGCCTGATGTGAGAGATTAGCGCTGCTTAAATGCTGATGCCCTTGATATGCTTGCCGTACTCTTGCCTCTTAGATGATCCAGAAATCCGTCTCCAGTCTCTGTCCGCTCAGCAAACCATAACAAGAGGGAGTGTGAAGGAAGCTGCTCAGGCCGATCAAGCGCCGGAGGGTTTTGACGATCGGCTTGACACTGTGAAAATTCCATGCATATTGCACGGCAAAGCCAGCAGCCTTTAGTACCTTCCTCTTCCAAATCTGCCAGATCATCGAAATGTCGCATCCTTGATCCTTTCGGCCATGATCTCAGGGCCGTACACTTCTCGCAGAGAACCAACCCGATTATCGGTCTGGTATAGTTATACAAGAAGGCTTCCTCATAGTCCGGCATGAAGAACTCGATGATCAGACAGTGAATGACTCTGACAATGGAATAACAGAGTCTACAAGGAAGGAATATAATCCCTAGTTGGATGCCCACTGAGGCACACAAGATTTCAACAAAGAATGGAAGGGAATCGACAATCATTATGGTACAAGTGGTTATGTGTCAGCTATAGATGGTCAAGAAGAAAAGATTCCGTCGAGTGCAGCCCTCATGATGTCGTGGAGGTACAAGCGTTTCAGTTGCTCACACAGCCCCTGAGGCAACCTCAACTAGGTTAGAAGTGGTTGAGATGATCATGCAACAATTCCAAGCTAACGAATGTGGCTGCGCCTCACCGGAAATCCTATTGAGGCGCAGCCCGCATGATCTCTGATTGATCGGAGCGCAATACAGCATGACACGATAAAGCTCGCGAGCATCAGCTCGACTTTCCGGTACCGCGATACAGCCTTTGTTAACCTCGGGAAGCTGCATACTGAGCTTCGCTTACACTGAAGAATTTGTTGAAGAGCGACGGTCATCTCCCACCCTCAATGCCGGTCTTTTTCACAGCATTGAAAAACTACGTGCGCGATTTCTATTTGCGATGGCGATACGATATTTACTTGCACAATCTCATGCTCGGAGCTATTGCAATAACAGTCCTCTTCACAGCCGGTGGTAGGAAGCATCCCTCACAGTATGATAAGAGGGTATTCTAGTGTGTTAACATGCAACAGGACTAGCAATCGATCGATCTATCGATAGAAGGAGCTTTGGCGGATGGGACGATCACCCAAACTCGGAGCGATGCTATAAGCAGGAACGTATAGCAACGCTGTTAGCGTTCTGGCTCGGTGTGCTTGGTATAGACCAATGGTATGCGCGTCACTGGATCCTGGCTGTGTTCAAGACTGCTACTCTGGGTGGTTTGGGTGTATGGGCAGTCGTTGATATAAACTTGTGGATTATCGGCGGGGTCTATGGTACTCCAGGGTGTCCAGGCGGTAGCAAAAAAGAATGGCTTTACTGAGAGAGCTTGTACACCATGTAGTGTAGTACTTCGCTGCGATAAATCGGAGTTTACTTGATCGGGTAGGTGCCCGGGTACCTAGGTACGTACCTAGCTGATCATCGCGAATTCTGAAGTGCACGCTTCCAAGGTTCCTAACTGCTGACGTTCACCCCTGTTGCGCGATCCTTCCCAATATTGTATTACTCGTATCGGCTAGCATTGGGTGCCTGAGTGTGAGAGCTTGGTTGAGGGCGAAGTTGATGGGTTTAAGCAGATGCGCGTGCGCCAAAAGCGGGGCCGTCGGTGAGCTAATTAGGTATGACGGCTGATTGCTCCACGCCCTCACCCCCTAAATTGCAACGCCAAGTTCCTCGAAAACGTTCCAGCTTTGCCAAATACATCTTCAAGGAACACTTCATCGCTGCATCGTGCGCAATTTTTTTTAAAGTGATTCGCGATATGGCTGCTTGCTTGCAGAAACAAGCCCGCAAAGTTACGCAACTCAGGCAGCCGCTGACGTACGCAGCATGTCAAAAGCTATTGCATGCTACCCTGTCCTCCTAACAGCAGTGAACGGCACTCGAAAGACGAAGATGGGACTATGCAACGTCCGTTCGCAACTGGATCTAGACAATGCGTATTTCGAGTAACGAGTTGTCGATGTTTTCTGACGAGCCCATCGTTGATCTCTCAGGGTAGGGCAGGTTCTACGAACTCGACATCACTCTCCAGAATCTAGGATCGCTTCAACCACTTCATACGCCTCCTTAACCACGGCCCTGGTCTCTTCGTCCAAACCATCCTCGTCTGTGCTCAGATCCCACAGCCTCTTCTCCCACAACCCCCACCGCTCTGGTGTCAATCCGTCATCCTTCGGCCACAGCTCTGTCTCGTCATCCAGAGGCACCGCAAAGTGCTCTCGTAGCTCCTCGTGATCGGTATTCCAGAGCTCCCAGCCTCCGTCCCGTAGCCATATCGCCGCGACCCGAATATCCAGCGCCCGTACTTGCTCGAGTGGTATGCTGTGCGTGTTGGATTCAAGCTCCGGAGGTGCTTCGTGTACTCGTTCGAGTGCGTATCGACACGCGTAAAACACCGTCATAGGATAGCCCAGACCTGTCTGTCGGCCATGTTTCATCAGTGCCGCTGAGAAGATGCACATGCGGAGGTATAGCTGGTCGGGTCTAATCCTCATCGTGCTGCCAAATGGATCTTCTTCGGTGCCTGGATCGCGTATACCATTCCAGTTGCGTCGTCCTAGGAGGATAGAATGCGCATCTCCCCAGTACATATCAAAGCCAGGTAACTCCGACCAGTGTAGTTGATCATCGCGTTTAGCTTCCCGGCACAACCGTAGAACTTTGGGCTTCGAGGGCGGTTGTGCGCGAATGGCGTCCAGTAGAGCGATGTGAGAGTCGTATGGTGGCGGACAAGACGTGACGGCAATGAAGAAGGCGTCCCAGAGCTCCCATATCGCTTGATCGGCATCGTGGCTTGCGGCGATAGCGTCGATGATTTTTTCCACCGAATAGCCGAAGAGCAAAGGGTAGCCTCTCGATGTCAGAGCGTCTTGGACGAGCGAGAAGAAGCGGTTTGGCGGGGTGGAGCCAGGAATGTCGAGGATGCTCGTCATTCTGGCCGGAGTGCAAACTGCAGGCTGAATGAATAGAAATTAGATTCGCGATGCTGGGTATCTTATCCCTTCTAATATCGGCCTTGAAGCGGTTGCTTTAATGCGAAAAAGGCGTCAGGCGATAGTCTCGTGTATCATAGCATTTCCAAGGTAGGACCCTCAGGCAACTGCAGGCACGTGACTTGCTGAACCATGGTCGAGCTGTCCGATACCGCTTCGATGCGGAAGGTGGCGGGTAGACAGTAAATCCTCGAAATCTTAGAGAAGCTCACAAGGAAGTCGCGAAGGCTGACAGTTGATGGAATACCTACTGGTCCGTTTACGAGTGCTTACTACGCCCGATCACTCCACTGCTCTCTTAGCGGGTTGCCCGTACCCCCACGCGCGTCGTGACCTCTTAGGTCATGTAAACTCCGCTGTCGTATAACGGGCTGAATATAGCCCCTTCACTGTATACTGCGTTGACTAGACCGCGTTGTGGGCTCTGTTTAGGCATCAACTCCAGTCTCTCCTCAAGAGTAAACCGCACTGTTCAACAACTGAATGTCCTCCAAATACTGAACGATGCCAAGGTCAGGTTGATGTGCATCTGGTGATGACTGAAGTCCCTCCTCGTCAAAGCTAAGAATGTTGGACTGACACAAAAACCTATCAAAGCATGACACTAAGGTACCTGAGGAGGTAAATATGGGCTCTCATGTTGGATTATGGAATCCAGAGCAAGTCAGATCTTCATGTGTGTCAGATAATGGTCACACTCTTATACGCCCGTTGCCCGGCTTCACAAAGCAACCACTCAGCCATCGACGGCATCAAGCATCTGATCGTTTACGGGGACTCTATTATCAAGCAGTCGGATGATTCAATGCTCTCAAATCAGATGAATCAACGGTACTCTCCTTCACGAAGGTCGACCTCAGGATGTATAAAGAGCGGCGCAATCTTCCATCTCATGTAGCACACAACCACCGAGCACAACCACAACGATTCTTCACTCCATACTCATATCATCAATCATGCAGCTACAAGCCCTTTTACTCACCATTCTTGTCACTTTGGCAGCCGCCGCTCCGGCCGCAGAGCCTCAGCGCGGTGTCCCTGACGGCTGCCGTCTAGCTGTCCGAGACGCTGGAACCAACGCACGATTCCGTGGAGGCGGCTTTCTAACTACCCGAGATGCTGAGCCTGGGAGGGTAGGCCCAGGGGGACACAGTGGCGGATCGGGAGTTAAGGAGAGAGCTCCCGTTCCGCTTGCGATCACCGAAGCCCGCGCAGTCCGTGGGCCAGGTGGGTGGAGACCGCCGAACCGCGCAGTTGCAGAGAGAGCTCCTGTCCAGCTTGGAATCGCCAAAGCCCGCGGAGTTCGTGGAGGCGGTGGCAATCCCTAGATGCGCGATGTCGCCTTTCCAGTAAGTAATACCCAAGGCACAGTCAAACTCATGCTCTCTGGAAGAGGCTGACATGTCCCAAGTTGAAAAGAAGGGCGTCGATGAGGGTAGTGCAGTTGGGGCCATTAGGGTAGAGACCGGTTGGAATGTCGGTGACATGGTATTCGTTCAGTGAGCTGAGGAAGACCGAGATTGTTATGTGGAGCGTGTACACTGTCGCTACGTTGTATAGGTTAGCTCAGAGAGAAAATGATACCATCTGCGTATCGCATCAAATCGAACATAAGTAGCAATGTGACGACCCGAACATGTCGATATGATTAGGTATATCATGCCATTCAGGTAAATACGATCCTACCACAACGCGCCTGTGGCTGCTCCTATCCATGAGGCTTAACCATGCATGCATTCCAGACACTGCGGTACCAAATAGTTCGATGTAGTAGACATGAGATGAACTACACGTCAACGTTGGGTATGCTTCCCTTCTCAGCCTCCTCCAACTCCACAGTCCAGAGATGATACTTCGATCTCGCTCTAATCCTCGGACCGAACCGAAAGAACAGCCACGGCACAGGCGCCATAACCAAGGCGACAAGCCCCAGCGTACTGCTGGCCCACGGCGTCCCCATCTTAGCGTACATCTGCCGCGCAAACAATGGAAACCCGGCTGTGAACAAAGACCGCATGACGGCATTAGCAGCCAGTGCGCTTGCAGAGAAACGCCCGTAGCAGTCGGTCAAGTATGCGTTGGTTCCCAAGAACAGCGTGACAAAGCCAATGCCAAAGGGTATGCCAGAAGGGATGCATACGATCCAATGTGTCGGTGGATTTGCCGTCCATCCGAACCAGAAGAGTGCCACGGGGATGAACCACGCTGTGATGATGAGATGTGGCAGTCGCGCCTCCGGCATTGGTCCTCCGAGCTTCTTGACCCATATACCATGTATATCGTTGATCCATGGTGAGCTCGCCGTTGCGATCGCCATGCCGAGTCCGATACCCAAGAAGGATAGACCTGCGATGCCCTCGCTCCAATGGCGCGTTTGCCGGAAGACTACTGGGTACGCGGTGAAGTCGAGATACAGTATACCCCAGACGAATGCTGAGTAAAGGCCGAGGACGAATAAGATGGGCTCCGTGAAGAGCATGAGCCATGGTCGGGTTAGATTGGTGGAGTATTGCTCCTTGAAAGATTGCAGTGGGGGCTTCATGCCGGCCTTTGCCATCTTACGTTCGAGCAACGTTTTCGTGTATGTCTCGGGAAGGAAGAAGAGCATGGCGGTGTATACGGCTACGGCAATGATGGTCACAATCCAATAGAGCCACCTCCAGTCCAGGTGCTGCGATATGAAACCTCCTGCCACCGGCCCTAGGACTGGACCGAGGGAGCTGCCCGTTGTGAAGAGTGCGAATGGCACCGAACGATGACTTTGAGGCCAGATGTCTGCTAAGCATCCGCCGCCGTTGGTCACAACAGGTGACCCAAAGAAGCCACTGAAGAACCGAAATGTCAGAAGAACGGCAAGACTAGGCGATAGCGCACAGCCGATGTTGAAGCAGAAGAACAGAAGCATGGTAACGCGGAAGACAATCTCTCTTCCCAGTGCTTCTGAGAGCGGCGCGAACAACATTGGGCCCGAGGCAAAGCCGACGAGGAATGTCGTTACTCCTAACGTTGCGACGGTCGGGGAACATGCGAATGTTTCGGTGACGCCAGGAATTGCCGCAGCGTGGATACTTGAGCAGAAGGTGATATTCGCCGTCATAAAGACGATGACCATCGTCGCCGTCCATTTCTTTCGGGCGGGCCAGTTGAACGGGTGTTCGACAGGGTCGAGTTTGATCTGTGAGCAGTTATTCTGCACGGCTTGATTGTCGAGCTCTGCCTTCTCGGCTGATACGCATCTGGCGGTGTGAGAGCTGAAACCTTCGGGGTCTTGACTAATCGTGGCGTCTTGCTGCATTGTGAACGACGAAGAATGGTGAGAACGAAAACGAGTGCGATATGATGAGAGATGAATTCGGCTATACTTTGGCCTGGCTTCATTTATGGGCCCAGATCATGAGAGCAGCGTTCATGGGGGTTGGCGGAGCTGTCAGCGTCTACTAGTCGAAAGGATTGCTGGTGTGCCAAGTTCAGTATGCCGTGAGTCATATCGACCGTGGCTTTCGTGGCTCTAATGTTGTATATCGTGTGACTGGTGGACATGGCGAGGATACTCAAAAAGTTATTAGAGCTCCGCATGTCGTGATGCGCTCAACCGGGCTGTAGGCGAACGTCTAGGATCTTGGCCTGGCGGCATCACGCGGTGACGGGACAGTGCGCTTCGCTTTAAGGCTTCCCGCAAGTAAATTGTGGTCCAAACAGGCAATGGATCGGGAACGTAGTTTCCGGGTAATTTCGCATGTGCAGACTGGGATAGGATGCAGCGCGGTACTCGGCGTCGATGCGCAAAAACGGCATACCCGCGTCATATTACAGGCTCCAATGACGGGCGCTGAGTTGACCCGTGGGGAATCTGGTGAGGAAAGCATGCAGAGCAAAACAGAAGACGGACACAATGGTGCTGGGGCAGTAACATTCTCATTCCAATATGACCTAGCTTCTGTTCCATATACTGGGGATTCAGTGCGCCCTTACTGTGCCTCGGGAGATCGTTAAGGGCTGAGTCTGGAAGGGTCTTCGATTAAGCGACCTACGCAACACCAAATAAGCACACGAACATTGGTGGAGAAACCACCCTTGTCAACGACGCCCTGTGACAGTCATGACCGCCTCTTCCGATCCTTCGTTGACATAAAGATCAGCAAGGCGCAGGGCGTAACGTGGAACAGTCGACAGATGTGGCACAAGCGAGCACCTCTCGTCAACGAATATTTCATTGCTGCTGAAAGCGCGGTGGTATCTCCTCGAGTTCATACCGCGAGTGTGTTGGTAGTACGCTCTGAGCGTTGCGAGAAGGTTGGAGCGGCTCAGTATCGGATGCCGAGGTCGCTCTTCCTGTACGGGATTCCTTGTTCGGCTTCAAACGTCCCCACACTGCTCTTCTCGTCAAGGCATTCCAGATCTTATTTGGAGCGGCAACAATGCGATTGTAAGCATTCTGGTCCGTGGATGATGTTGTCTCTCTTCCTGGTACTGGTTCAATGTAAACATGGCTACCTTCATGGTAGATGAGCCAGCCAAATTTGTAATCCTCTCCCTCGGGACCGCCTCCGCAGCTGCCTGCAAGCGCTTGAGCGGGTGGTGAGTTTACCGCGAGTGCGAAGAGCTGTGCCGGCTGAGTAAAGTCCGTCACAAACCCTGGTTGCAGAATAAAGTAAGATAGCAAGAAAACATTGAGAAGGAAGGTGCAAATGAGAACCACAAGCCATCCTTTTGATGCCTTGTCCACACCTCCGGATGCATACTCTTGAGACTTGATCTTGGCTCTGAACCACTGCGTCTGTGGTTCATCAAGTACTGGATGAGTATAGTTCTAAGCTCAGTCAGTCTCGTTTTTACATGCATTATCAATCGTTTTTTTATGTGTTCATCACTTACCCATTCATTAACAAATGGCCCGTCTTGCAACGACATGAGGATGGTGTCACTAGCTGTTATGGCCAATGTTTCGGCTAAGCTGGGGAGGAGGGGATCAAGCTTGACCTGGATGCTCGAGGGGTTGGATTCTTCTGGGTCCAAGGCTAGTGACATCAAGGTGCGTTGAAGGCTATCGTTACTGTCCATAAGACCCGTACCCAAGGAGATAGTATTCGCCCAAGTAGTTCCCATGTCTCTCCAATTTTCGAGAACTTGGGTCCTCGTGGCATCCGGATCATTTTCGGCGTTCTGAGAATATGCCATATTGCTCGCCCGGTCTTCGCATAAAGCCTCCGCTGTGGTATCAGAACTAGACACAGTATGGAGTGTGCTGCAAAGAGGTGTTATCTCGACTTCTAGCTTGCAAAGTGGATATACACCAGTCAAATCTGACCCCAAGTCTTTTGGTCCACCCTGTCCTAACAAATATATCGCGGTTCTTCCCCAAGCGAAACTTGTATGGTTGACAATCGTGTTGAAAGGCAATGGATACCGCGCGAAGACTGGCGGATAGTCCAACGTCGTATCCTTGTCCTCTGTGGCCCATCCGAATAGTTCATCGACTACTGTCTTATTTGTAGTTGTCGCATTGTCGCGTGGCCCTGGCAATCTGGTCCAATCCGCTACGTTTAAGTTGCTGTTTGGCCAAGCATCGTAAATTATAGGTTCCAGCTCCGTTTCGTTCATATGAACGCACAAGACCTTCATGACGGGCGAAGGCACTGACGCCCATAGAGAATATGGCTCGATGGAGTCTGATGTATCAGATTGAGGCATATGATTCCTTTGATCGTGTGCTGCATTGGAAACGCCAATGTGGGGCAGGGCAAGGGAGACGTTGTTGATGACGCGATTATACCTTCTCGATGCCTCCGCAGTGTCGACTACATGAATCCATTGAGGAACGATCCTGGCATTGGCATATGGTAAGCCGATCCATGTGGGCCGGTGCTTCTGCTCTTGTGGTTGTTTGTTTCTGGCGCCTTTGACGTCTACGACGTCTTCCCAATGGGCAAGGAACTGCGCCAAATTATAAAAGCTTTTACCAGCGCTTTCAGCTTGCATACAGATGTCGCCTGCTTCTATATCGGCTATCGGTGTTTGACAAAGGCTTTTGACGTAGTTGATGTTAGCGAAGTCGGACTTGACCGAACCGACCATAGTCTTCTTGTGCCAATCGCTGTGCTTCGCTACAGGCTGTACAAGAGCAGTGGCGGCTGTCACGTAGAGCGTAGATAGAATGGTGCTAATTAAAGTCAACGTTCCGAGCGTAGAAAATCCCGCATATCTCGCGATCTCAGACGAGGTGAAAATGGATCCAGGCTGCACAACCCAGCGCCACATGGATAGTTCGGATATGGATACCCCTCGTCCCTTGCTATCCGTCATGGCCCGTCGACTGATCTTCTGCCCCAGGAAAGCCACGAAAGCAGTGACGAATGATAGCTCGATTGTCTTTGCCAAGACTGATGTCCAGAGTATGGCTGCAGAGATGCTTATCTTTGCCCCCGGGTCGTTGCCAATGTAGTTCCCATAGCGCTGGCCTTTCAGCGCTAATACAACAAACAAAGCCGATAGAGCAGTCGAAACGCTGGATATGAAGATGATGGTACCACTGAGCCAAGTAAGTCGAGTACTACGGAAGTTCCGTCGCGTTGGACAGTCCTTCTCTGGACGAAAATAGTCTTTCGTTCTCGATGGTGACTTTAGCGACTCAGCTGCGTCAAGGGTAGTGTCTTCGTCTACGAGATGAAGATTTGCGATAGCGTCGGGTCGCGTGGCTTGCGTATCCCTCGGTGACACGCCGCACACCGCTCGTTCATCGCCGCTCTGGTATGGCACGGATGTGCTAGTGTTGTCAAGATACGAGTGAGAATCGCTTTCGTATGCCTGTCCGTGTAGGTCTTCCGAGGGTGTATATATGCCGTCGTGCCTTGATGCAGGCGGTGCGATACTTGTGTCGGCGTAAGTCAGATGGTATTGAGCTTCGTGAGCGGCCGCCATTGCCATTTGGAGAGAGCGCTGTCGGTATATCCAAGACAGGTGTGAATTAGGCTAGCATACTCGACACATGGGTATTGTCGTATACTTTGAGATCTTGGTTGGAGTGAGGAATACAAAAATTAGAACGCGCAGAAAATACTTAGGTACCCAACTTTACGAGTTTCAGCTGGCAGCCGGGGACCTGCTACTGTGTCGCACACGCCCATGAAAAGCCCCCAGTTTGCTTATCCCGTCATGTCGAGATTGCATGTGGCTTGCATGTGGCGTGCATGGAGGCGCATTTTCATTTTTAGCCCGATGGCTTTGCTCGAAGGCATAAGGTAGGCGGCTAGACATAGCTAAATTGAAGTGCGTTGCTGGGGAATAATCTGGTTGATGGTTGATGGCGCATTGATTTGATTGTTGTGAGTTGTCAGGCGCAAGAACAGCTCTGAACTCTCACATCACGATAGCAGGTGCCTCCCGATTTCACGCTAAGGTCCCCGTGCTCGCCCGAGTGGCGTGATTGGCTAGCGGTTACACTAGTGGAGTTCTTCGCCCCCACACCTCAACTCATGCGAGAGATTAACACAACTGCGGTACAGTTAACCCGAAAGCCTCATTCCCGAACATGTGGCGGGACAGAATACGCGGCTATCTATCATCATTTCTGTCACTTGGTTTGCTTCCAGCTTTCTGTATAGTTAATTAGGCCTCTGCGCAAGGTCATATTGTTCACACTCCATAGATTAGGAGTACTAGCAGGCTGCCCGTGTGCGAAAGAGGGAAGAGGCTTTTATCTACCATCACAGCTTACTAACCTCCTCACACAGTTTCGGCGCTTCATTTGCGGTGGTCAATATAATGGATAGCTCATTAATAAGTAGAACGCAAGGTGTAGCTTCTAACACCCGTAAGGTGGATGGAATGAGTAGAACTAATTAGGCAATAATCCACCCACAAGCCAACGCAAGCAGGGCAGTTCCAGTAGATGCGGTATCATACGCGCATCGTGTTACGCTTGATGTAAACGCACTGCTGTGCCCTTGATGTGCTCATGTTCTGCGTCTCGAGGCTGTCGCGAAGCGCATGCAGCTTCGACCACCAGCCATGTGGGCAAAGACAAAGGAAGGTATGTATACCTACTGAGTATGATTGCGCGACGGCAACCTAGTTGACATGTGTGAGCTGGTACATCTCACGTTACTTGAGAGTGCAGCTTCGCCAACCACCAGCAAAACAACGATGCGATAAAGTAAACAATACGATTAATATCTATCAACAACTACTTTACGTCGCAGTACCATTCC
>Ga0265798_10008520_pt1 | contig 13056 bp, 8 predicted proteins | sample P3T30metagenome_FD_192430 | JGI IMG/M metagenome (GOLD analysis project Ga0265798, IMG submission 192430) | Plant litter microbial communities from East Loma Ridge, Irvine, California - P3 T30 | ecosystem: Environmental > Terrestrial > Plant litter > Unclassified | place: USA: California...
CGCGTTCCCCGGGGCCGGACGGTCCGCCCGTTCGCCCGTAGGCTGAGCGGGTCCCAATCGGAGGTTCGATGCATACCTGGCCCGGCAACCCCTACCCACTCGGCGCGACCTACGACGGCAGCGGAACCAATTTCGCGATCTTCAGCGAGTCCGCCTCGCGCGTGGTCCTCTGTCTCATCGACGACGCGGGGGTCGAGACGCAGGTCGATCTGACCGAGGTCGACGCCTACGTCTGGCACGGCTATCTGCCGACGGTCCAGCCAGGGCAGCGCTACGGCTACCGCGTGCACGGCGAGTACGACCCCGCGTCGGGCGTCCGGGCGAACCCGAACAAGCTGCTGCTCGACCCGTACGCGAAGGCGACCTGCGGCGAGATCGACTGGGACGAGGCGCTGTTCGCCTACGACTTCGGCGACCCCGAGTCGCGGAACGACAAGGACAGCGGCCCGCACATGATGCTGGGCGTCGTCATCAACCCCTTCTTCGACTGGCAGGGCGACCGCCCGCCGCGCTACAGCTACGACGAGACCGTCATCTACGAGGCGCACGTCAAGGGGCTCACCGAGACGCACCCCGACATCCCCGAGGACGAGCGCGGCACGTACGCCGGCGTGGCGCACCCGGCGATCATCGACCACCTCAAGAAGCTCGGCGTCACGGCGCTCGAGCTGATGCCCGTGCACCAGTTCGTTCAGGACAACACCCTGCTCGAGAAGGGCCTCAGCAACTACTGGGGCTACAACACGATCGGCTTCTTCGCCCCGCACGCCGCGTACTCCGCCACCGGCGACATCGGTCAGCAGGTGCAGGAGTTCAAGACCATGGTGCGCGTGCTGCACCAGGCCGGCATCGAGGTCATCATCGACGTGGTCTACAACCACACGGCCGAGGGCAACCACCTGGGGCCGACCCTGTCGTTCAAGGGCATCGACAACGCCGCGTACTACCGGCTGATGGACGACGACAAGACCTACTACATGGACTACACGGGCACCGGCAACAGCCTGAACGTCCGCCACCCGCACTCCCTGCAGCTGATCATGGACAGCCTGCGCTACTGGGTCACCGAGATGCACGTCGACGGATTCCGCTTCGACCTCGCCGCGTCTCTGGCCCGCGAGTTCTACGAGGTGGACCGTCTGTCGACCTTCTTCGAGCTCGTGCAGCAGGATCCGATCGTCTCGCAGGTCAAGCTCATCGCCGAGCCGTGGGACGTCGGCCCCGGCGGGTATCAGGTGGGGAACTTCCCGCCGCAGTGGACCGAATGGAACGGCAAGTACCGCGACACGGTGCGCGACTTCTGGCGAGGCGAGCCCTCGACCCTCGGCGAGTTCGCCAGCCGCATCACCGGTTCGGCCGACCTCTACGAACGCGACGGGCGTCGCCCGGTGGCGAGCATCAACTTCGTCACCGCGCACGACGGCTACACGATGCGCGACCTGGTCAGCTACAACGAGAAGCACAACGACGCCAACGGCGAGGACGGCAACGACGGCGAGAGCCACAACCGGTCGTGGAACTCGGGCGTCGAGGGCGAGACCGACGACGGCGAGATCCGCGCCCTGCGCGAGCAGCGTCAGCGCAGCTTCCTGGCGACGCTGCTGCTCAGCCAGGGCGTGCCGATGCTGCTGCACGGCGACGAGCTCGGACGCACCCAGCGCGGCAACAACAACACCTACGCGCAGGACAACGAGATCAGCTGGATCGACTGGCGGAACGCCGACCGCGACCTCATCGAGTTCGTCGCCGAGGTCATCAAGCTGCGCCACGACCACCCGACGTTCCGCCGCCAGCGGTACTTCAACGGTCGCCCGGTCACCCGCGGCGAGGGCGAGCCGCTGCCCGACATCGTCTGGCTGACGACCGAGGGCGACGCCATGCAGGAGGGCGAGTGGAACGAGTCCTACGCGAAGGCGATCGGCATGTTCCTGAACGGCGACGGCATCCGGGGGCGCGACGCCCGCGGCGGCCGCATCACCGACGTCAACTTCGTCCTGTACTTCAACGCGAGCGCCGACACGGTCACGTTCGTGCTGCCGCCCGACGAGTACGCCCAGGGCTGGGAGGTCGTGGTCGACAGCACGGTCACCGCACCGCCGCCGCCGGTCGGCGCCGCCCCGCGGACCCCGACGGCCACCCGGGCCGCCACCACCGCACAACCCCCCTCGATACCGCAGGCCGCCACGGCTCTGCGGGCGGGTGACCGGCTCCCCGTGGTGGGCCGCTCGCTCGTCGTCCTCCGAGCCACGGCCGAGGAAGAACAGTGACCCGAAACGACTCGACCCGACACCCCCGTTCGACGTACCGCCTCCAGATCCGCGCCTCCTTCGATCTGTTCGCCGCGGCCGACGTCGTGCCCTACCTCCGCGACCTCGGGGCCGACTGGGTCTACCTCTCGCCCGTGCTCGAGGCCGAGCCGGGCAGCGACCACGGCTACGACGTCGTCGACCACAGCCGGGTGGACCCCGCGCGAGGCGGCGAGGTCGGGCTGCACACGCTCTCGGACCGCGCGCACGTGCACGGTCTCGGCGTGCTGGTCGACATCGTGCCGAACCACGTGGGCGTGGCGACGCCGAAGGCGAGCGTCTGGTGGTGGGACCTCCTGACCCACGGCCGCCGCTCGCGGTACGCCGACGCCTTCGACATCGACTGGGCGGCCGGCGGCGACAAGGTGCTGCTGCCCGTGCTCGGCGAGCCCGCAGCGGCCGACGGCTCGATCGAGGGCCTCAGCGTCGTGGGCGACGAGCTGCACTACTACGACAACGTGTACCCGGTCGCGCCCGGCACACGCGGCGACGACGACGACGCGGCGACCGTGCATGCGCGGCAGAGCTACGAGCTCGTCCACTGGAAGCGCGCCGACTCCGACCTCAACTACCGCCGGTTCTTCGCGGTGAACACGCTCGCCGGCATCCGGGTCGAGGAGGGCTGGGTCTTCGACGAGTCGCACGCCGAGATCGGCCGCTGGTTCCGCGACGGCCTCGTCGACGGCCTCCGGGTCGATCACCCCGACGGACTGGCCGACCCCAAGGGCTACCTCGATCGACTCGCCGCCCTCACCGGTCGCGCCCACGTCCTGGTCGAGAAGATCCTCGAAGGCGACGAGCGCCTCCCGGAGGACTGGGCGACGGCCGGCACCACCGGCTACGACACCCTCGCCGACCTCGACCGGCTGTTCGTCGACCCGAGCGGCGCCGCGGCCCTCGACGGTCTCGACTCGCGCCTCCGCCGCTCCCTGTCACCCGACGCCGACGAGCAGGCCGCCGGAGCCGACGAGTCGACCGGCGACGAGGCCGTCGACTGGCACGAGATGATCCTCGGCACCAAACGCGGCATCGCCGACGGGATCCTCGGAAGCGAGATCAACCGGCTGGCGCGCCTGATCGCGGGCGGCGGCGAGATCGACCCCGAGGTCGTCGACGCCCTCGCCGAGCTGGCCGCCGCGTTCCCGGTCTACCGCAGCTACCTGCCGCAGGGCGCCGTGCAGCTGGCCGAGGCCGGCGCCGTCGCCACGAGGCACCGCCCCGAGCTCGCCGAGGCGATCGAGCGCGTCCTCGTCGTGCTGCGCGACGAGTCGCACCCCGCCTCCGTGCGGTTCCAGCAGACCAGCGGCATGGTCATGGCCAAGGGCGTCGAGGACACGGCCTTCTACCGGTACAGCCGTCTGGCGACCCTGACCGAGGTCGGCGCCGACCCGAGCGAGTTCTCGCTCTCCCCCGAGTCGTTCCACGCGCGTCAGCAGGCCCGGCTCGCCGAGCGCCCGTTCGGCATGACGACACTCTCGACCCACGACACGAAGCGGAGCGCCGACGTGCGCGCCCGCGTCTCGGTGCTGTCCGAGGTCGCCCACGAATGGGCCGCGACCCTCGAGCGCCTCCGCGACCTGGCCCCCATGGGCGACGGGCCGTTCGAGAACATCCTCTGGCAGACCGTGGTCGGCTCGTGGCCGGCGTCGCGCGAGCGACTGCACGCCTACGCCGAGAAGGCGTCCCGCGAAGCGGGTTCGTCGACCACGTGGACCGACCGCACCGACGAGGCCGAGGCCTTCGAAGAGCGGATGCACGCGGCCGTCGACGCCGTCTTCGACGACGACGAGGTGCGGCACGAGGTGGAGCGCATCGTCGACGTCCTGCGCGCGCCCGGGTACAGCAACTCGCTCGGGGTGACGCTCATGCAGCTCACCGGGCCGGGCAGCCCCGACGTCTACCAGGGCGGCGAGCTGTGGGACTTCTCGCTCGTCGACCCCGACAACCGTCGAGAGGTCGACTTCGACCTGCGTCGTCTCTACCTCGAGGCGATCCGCTCGGGCGCGACTCCCCCGGTCGACGACACGGGTGCCGCGAAGCTGCTGGTCACCCATCGAGCCCTCACCGCCCGTCGCGACCGCCCCGACCTGTTCACCCGCTACGCCGGGCTGCCGGTGTTCGGCGAGCAGGCGGCGTCCGCCGTGGCCGTCGACCGCGGGGGCGCGATCGCTATCGCCACGCGCCTCCCCGTCTCGCTCGAGCAGGCCGGGGGCTGGGACGACACGGTCGTCCTGACCGCGGGAGGCGCCTATCGCGACGTCCTCACGGGTCGCCGTCACGAAGGCGGCCGCCTCCGCCTGGCCGAGGTGCTCGACGTGTACCCCGTCGCCCTGCTGATCCCCGCAGAGGACTGACCCGGTCGGGCCGCGGCATCCCGCGCCCGACTACCGTCATCCCGTGCGAGCGGCCACGACCTAGCGCCCACCTCCCGAGGTGGGCGGCAGGTCGTGGCCGTCCGACACCGACCGACCACCGAACGACGAACCCGAGGAGACCGATGAGCGTCTACGACGTCTGGGCCCCGAAAGCGACCACCGTGCGGCTGCACCTCGACGGAGAGCTCCTGCCGATGACCGCCGAGCCCGAGACCGGCTGGTGGCGCGCCTCCGCCGATCTCGACCGCGGCCCCGGTCACCGGTACGGCTTCGTGCTCGACGACGGGGACACCCCCCTGCCCGACCCCCGGTCGCTTCGGCAGCCCGACGGCGTGCACGGTCTCAGCGAGACGTACGACCCGGCCGCCTTCGCCTGGAGCGACGACGACTGGACGGGTCGGCAGCTGGCCGGCTCGGTGATCTACGAGCTGCACATCGGCACGTTCACCCCCGAGGGCACCCTCGACTCGGCGATCGCGAAGCTGCCGTACCTCGTCGAGCTCGGCGTCGACCTCGTCGAGCTGCTGCCCGTCAACGGCGTCAACGGTCGCTGGAACTGGGGCTACGACGGCGTCGACTGGTTCACGGTCACCGACAACTACGGCGGTCCCGAGGCGTACCAGCGCTTCGTCGACGCGGCCCACGCGGCCGGGCTCGGCGTCATCCAGGACGTCGTGTACAACCACCTCGGCCCGTCGGGCAACTACCTGCCGCTGTTCGGCCCCTACCTGTCGGGCAAGCACGCCAACACGTGGGGCGACAACGTCAACCTCGACGACGACGGCGCCCACGAGGTGCGCGAGTTCATCCTCGACAACACGGCCCTGTGGCTGCACGACTACCACGTCGACGGGCTGCGCCTCGACGCCGTGCACGCCCTGAAGGACGACAGCGAGGTGCACCTGCTGCAGGAGCTCGCGGAGCGCACGGCCGCCCTCAGCGCGCACCTGCGCCGCCCGCTCTCGCTGATCGCCGAGAGCGATCTGAACGACCCGACCCTCATCACCCCGCGTGACGGCGGCGGCTTCGGTCCCGAGCACCGCCAGGGCTACGGTCTCGACGCTCAGTGGAGCGACGACTTCCACCACGCCGTGCACGTCGCGCTGACGGGCGAGACGACCGGCTACTACGCCGACTTCGAGCCCCTGGGCGCGCTCGCGAAGGTGCTGACCAAGGGGTTCTTCCACGACGGCACCTGGTCGTCGTTCCGCGAGGCCGACCACGGCCGGCCCGTGGACACCGAGCACATGCCCACCTGGCGGCTGGTCGTCGCGAATCAGAACCACGATCAGATCGGCAACCGCGCCATCGGCGATCGGCTCGCCGCCACGCTCGACGACGGTCAGCTGATCATCGCCGCGACGCTGACGCTCGCCGGCCCGTACACGCCGATGCTCTTCATGGGCGAGGAGTGGGCGGCGTCGACCCCGTGGCAGTTCTTCACCTCCCACCCCGAGCACGACCTGGGCGAGGCCACGGCCGAGGGCCGCATCGCCGAGTTCGCCAAGATGGGCTGGGACGAATCGTCGGTGCCCGACCCGCAGGAGCCCTCGACCTTCGAGGACTCCCGCCTGGACTGGTCCGAGCTCGAGTCGGGTCGCCACGCCGTGCTGCTCGGCGCCTACCGCCGCCTCGGCGCCCTGCGGCGCACCGAGCCCGACCTGACCGACCCGCGCTTCGCGTCCGTCTCGGTCGACTTCGACGCCGACGCGCGCTGGCTCGTGCTGACCCGCGGCGAGCTCCGCATCGCGATCAACTTCGCCGACGAGGAGGCGCGGGTCGCCGTGCCGAGCAGCACGATCCTCTTCGCCAGCGACGCGTCGATCGAGCCCGGGTCGAGCCTCCTGCTGCCGGCGCACTCGGTGGCGATCGTCCGCTGAGGCGCGGCGCACGGAGCGGGTGCCCGGGGCCACCGCCCCGGGCACCCGCTCCGTGCGGCCTCCGGCTAGCGGACCCCGACGCGCTGGGCGGGTCCGACCCGGTGGGACGTCGCTCGCACGCTCGGCAGGCGGCGGTGCCGCACGATCAGCTCGACGAGCGCGCGCGTCCGTCGTCGGAGACCCCACAGGGTCACCTTCGTGAGCGACTCGCGCACGATCGAGCCGCTCATCTTGGATGATCCGTGGACGCGCTCGGTGAACGTGATGGGGGTCTCGACGACGCGCAGGCCCGCCTGGAGCGCCCGCCAGAGCAGGTCGACCTGGAAGCAGTAGCCGCGCGACTCGACCCGCTCGAGGTCGATCCGCCGGAGGGCCGACGAGCGGAACACGCGGTAGCCGCCGGTGGTGTCGGCGACCCGGATGCCGAGGGCGCCGCGGGTGTACCAGCTGCCCCCTCGGCTGAGCAGCTCCCGCCGCATCGGCCAGTTCTCGACCCGGCCGCCCGGCACCCATCGCGAGCCGAGGACGAGATCGTTCTCGCCCAGCAGCGCGATCATGCCGGGCAGGTACTCGGGGTGATGCGAGCCGTCGGCGTCCATCTCGACGAGGGCCTCGTACCCGCGCTCGAGACCCCAGGCGAAGCCGGCGAGGTACGCGGCGCCGAGTCCGGCCTTCTCGGTGCGGTGCAGCACGTGGACGCGCGGGTCGCGCGCCGCATAGGCGTCGGCGAGGTCCCCGGTCCCGTCGGGCGAGCCGTCGTCGACGACCAGCACGTCGACGGCCGCGCCGGAGTCCAGGGTGCGTCCGACGATCCAGTCGAGGTTGTCCTTCTCGTCGTACGTGGGGATGATCACGAGCGTGTCGTTCATGGTGGGTTCCTCTCCCGTTCGGGTCGGGTTGGGGTCGCGGGTTCGCGGGTCGTGCGGGTCGTGCGGGTCGTGCGGGTCGTGCGGGTCGTGCGGGTCGTGCGGGTCGTGCGGGTCAGGAGACCAGGTCGGCGAAGACGATGAGGTTGTCCTCGTAGTGCCCGGTCGACGAGTCGAAGCGCCCGTCGCAGGTGATGAGACGCAGCGCCGGCGTCGGCGTGCTGCCGTAGACGTCGGAGGTCGGGAAGTTCGCCTTCGGGGCCGTCTCGCTGCCGGTCACCCGGAACGTGTGGACGTCGCCCGTCGAGAGGGTCACGAGCACCTCGTCGCCGGCCGTCAGCTCGGGCAGGTCGATGAAGACCGCGGGGCCCGTGGACGAGTCCACGTGTCCGGCGATGATCGCGGGGCCCACTCCCCCGGGCACCACGCCGTCCTCGTACCAGCCGGCCGACATCCACTCCTCGGGGGCGTCCAGCTCGCCGGCGGCTCCGAGACCGAGGTCCTCGAGCCCCGAGTCGACGCCGATCGAGGGGATCCGCACCCGCACGGGCACGGCGCCCGCAGGAGGCGCGGTGTACGTCTGCGCCGCCGGGTCCTGGAAACCGTCGGTCGAGACGGACGGGGGCGACGCGACCCGCGCCTCCTGCGTGACCGAGGTCGTCGGAGGGGCCTCGTCGGGCCGGGCCGCGACGGCGGCGACGGTCGCACCGCCCAGCACGAGGACGGCGGCGACCGCGACGACGGGTCTCGCGTGCGCGCGGAGCCAGGTGGCGGGTGTCATGAGTCGCTCCCCAGGGGCGAGCACGCGCCGATCGACGTGCCGTCGAGCTGCAGGGCGGCGAGAGCCGCCCAGGCCGTGCCGTAGTAGGTGGGCGTCGACGTCGCGATCTCGTCGGCGCGGCGGAGGTCGTCGGCGGCCGCGCTGTGGTCGCCGGCCGCGGCTTCGGCGGCGGCACGCGCGGCGTAGGCGAGCGGGCTGCGGTCCTCGCCCGTCGACTGCCCGCCGAGGTCGAGCTGCATGGGCAGCTCGTCGTAGCGCTGCAGCACGGGCGCCAGTCGCGCGGCGAGGGCGACGTCGGCGGGGTCGCACGACTCGGCGTAGCGCAGCGGCAGGCGGGCGGCGTCGTAGCTGTAGCGGACGGAGCCGCTCGAGCCGTCGGCACTCGGCAGCGGGACCACCGAGCCATCGGCGGAGACCTGAGCCCAATCGCTCGGCAGGGCGGTCGAATCGAGTATGGCCGTGGTCACGGCCCGCGATCCGGCGGCCAGCTCGTCCCATCGGGGATCGCCGCTGGCGTCGCCGAGCTCCTGGAACGTCGCGGGCGACGCGTACGAGGGGTTGTACGACCAGGGGGCGTCGCCCTGGGCCCAGAGACCCGGCAGGAGGATGCGCCCGACGTCGGTCGACGCGGTCATCGTGTCGAGCACGACCTCGCCGAGCTCGACGCCCGCCGCCGTCAGGTCGGGGCGGTCGAACGCGTCGCCGGCGAGCACGAGGGCCCGGGCGGCGTCGACGTCGGCGTCGCTCGCCGGGCCGTCGTCGACGACCGCGCCGTCGGCCCACTGCCACGACAGGAGTCCGTCGTCGCGCACGAGGTTGTCGGTGGTCCACCCCCAGATGGAGTCGAAGGCGCTCTCGTCGTCGACGCCGACCGCGACGAGCAGCCCGTACGCCTGACCCTCGCTGACGGTGTCCCCGCCCTGATCGCGGCGGACGACCCGGCCGTCGGAGTCGACCCAGTCGTCGAGGAACGCCTCGCCGATCTGGTCGGGCGTCCTCTCGGGTGCCGAGGTGGGGGTGATGCCGGGGTCGCTGGTCGCGCCCGTCCGTCCGCCCGCCTCGTCCGACGATCCGCCGAACGGGCCGACGACGAATGAGGCGATCCCGGCCGTGACGGCCACTGCCACCACGACCGCCGCTGCGAGCAGCAGTCTCGTCTTCTTCGTCATGTCGTTCCTCACTGTGCTGTCATCGTCGTGCCGGTCGAGGAGGCGCGGTGCCCGGCGGCGCCGAGCCGCGCCTCCTCGTCCGTCGGTTCGCTCCGTCGCGGCGTCAGCCGATGCGGAGGAATCCGAGCACGGACGCCCAGAAGCCGCCCCGTGTCGAGCCGGGGGCCTCGTCGGAGGCGTGCTCGGCCAGGTAGCCGCCACCGGTCTGCACTCCGCCCTGCGGGGTCTCGGCCGTCGACGCGCTGTCGACGACGGGCACGACGGTCAGGCCGCCGCTGGAGTTGTCGAGGACGAACAGGGTGTTGACGCTGCCGGCCGCGAGGTCGACGTCGGCCGATCCCTCGACGTCGTCGCCCGTGAGGTCGAGCGTCCAGGGGCCCGCGTCGACGCTCGCGTACCCGGTGGCGCTGCCGAAGGGCGCGTCGGCGGCGATGGTCGTGCCGGTGGTCGTGGCGACGTCGACCGTGTCGGTGACGTTGGCCGCCTGCACGAGGCGCAGCTTCGCCTCGCCGGGAGCCGGTGCGGTGAGGTCGTCGGTGAGGACCTCGGTCCGCAGATCGTCGTTGGGGCCGTAGGCGAGGGCCGTGAGGGGCTGACCGCTCTCGACCGTGACGTTGGTGCTGATCATCGGCTCGGCGTCGTCGGCCGGTGCGTCGGCCGCGGTCATCGAGACGACGTAGGTGCCGGTCGGCAGGGCCTCGTAGGGGCTGACCTGCCCGTACGTGACGTCGTCGAGGTCCATGACCACCTGGCCGCCCTTGAGCGAGGTGAGGGTGACGTCGACGGACTTGGTGTCGGGCGACAGGTGACCGACCCTGACCCAGCCGTCGCCGTCGGCGGCCTGGGCCGGCGAGGCGCCGACGACCGCGGCGGCGACGGCGGCCGTCGTGGCGACGCCGAGGGCCAGCACCGTGGTGAGACGGCGGACGGCGGGACGGGTGCGGGTGGTGCTGATGGCGTGTGCCATGAGGTGGTTCCTTTCCGGTGGGTGTCCGGCTCGTGAGGGCCGGCGGTGCCGAGGAGGTGCGGCGCGCGTCGTCGGGTCGGGGCGCGTCATCGGGTCGATCAGCCGAGCAGACCGCTCGGCGGGAGGGCGGACCAGGTGGCCACGAGCCGGTCGCCCGAGACGGCGGCGGAGGCCGGCGCGTAGGTGTCGCCGAGTCCGCCGACCACGGTCGCCAGATCGTCGGCGGAGCGACCGTCGGTCGGCGCGATCTCGAGCTGACGGAAGAGCCCCTCGGACTCGCCCGGCAGGGCCTCGGGGTCGCCGACGCTGATGCTGCCCGTCGCCGCGAGCTGACCGAGGACGATCATGGCCCGCGGGTCGACGCGACCGTCCGCGAGGGCCTGCCGGAAGACGTCGGAGACCTCGAGCGAGGGGTTCTGGGCCAGCTCGCGGCCGACCTGCGACCGTGCGGCGGCGTCCGCCCCGGCGTCGGTCGAGGCCTGCGCAGCCCCTCCCGGGTCGATGCGGCGCACGTCGACCTCCTGGTCGCCGGTGCCGAACGAGGCGACGACGGTGGAGTTGTCGAGGGCCTGGCGGATGCCCTCGGACGAGCCGCCCGAGGTGCGGACCGACTCGGTGGTGACGATGAAGTCGCTGTCGCGCCACCCGTTCGGCGACTGGGCCTGGACGGCGCCGTCGGTGTCGAGCTTGTAGAACCAGATGACGTTGTCCCGTGCGAAGCCGTCGTCGACCAGGTCGACCCACATCGCGTCGTCCACGAGCAGTCGGCTGTCCTTCGGCACGTTGTCCGAGATCCATCCCTGCGCGTCGCGCATGGGGGCGTCGAGGTCCGAGAGGAAGAACCCGCGGAGCTGGGTCGTCCAGAGCGGCACGATGGCGACGGCGGCCACCGCGGTCACGGCCATCCAGACGACGGCGCCGGAGCGGCCGGCCGCCGTGCCGAGTCGGCTCTCGCGCCGGGCGCGGAGCGAGCGCACGGCCGAGTCCGTGACGGCCGCGATGAGCAGCGCCGCGAACGGGAGCAGCATGATCACGTAGGGGACGGGCAGGTAGCCGCCCGGGCGGAACATGAACGCGATGAGGAAGACCATCATCACGGCGATCGGCCGGACCCTCGTCAGGAAGACGCCGACGACCGAGGCGGCCGCGCCCAGCACGATGACGACCATGTCGAGCTGCCACCACTGCGACACGGTGGCGAAGAAGAGGCTGCCGGTGTCGAGGATCGAACCGCTCGACTCGCGGGTGCCGAGCTGGAACGTGATCCCCTCGAGCAGGCTGACGCGCCCGGCGCCGGGCAGCAGCTCGCCCTTGACGCCGGCGAGCGCGATGTACGAGAGGCCGATCAGCACGAGCAGAGCCGAGGCGATCGACAGGGTGTACCGACGCGTCGAGCGGTCGGCTCCCCGGAACATCGTCCAGGCGAGGAACGGCAGGGCCAGCAGGTACGTCTCCTTCGAGAGGACGGCGATGCCGAACGAGGCCGAGGCCGCCGCGTAGCCGGCCAGCTGGTGACGCCGGCTGAGGGCGAACAGGAAGGCGGCGAGGAGCCACGGGGTCGCGACGTTGTCGAGGTACACGGTGCGGTGGAACTGCACGGCGAGGGGCGAGACGGCGAACACGAGGGCCGCGATCGACGCGGCCGCGCGGCTCAGCCCGATCCTGCGGGCCAGCGCCCAGAGCAGGGCGACGGCGACGACGGTGAAGAAGACCATGGCCTCGCGGCCCGCCAGGACGGCGATGCTGTAGCGCGAGAAGGCGCCGGTCAGGGCCGTGTACGCCGAGATCTGCAGCCAGCCGACGGGCGGGTGGTCGTACCAGTAGGTGTAATGGGCGAGCTCGCCGAGGTTCTGCACGGCCCAGGCCTGGGCGACGTAGGTGCCCTCGTCGTCGATCCGCTGCGGCGAGCCGGCCATGTTGAGGCTCTGCACGACGGCGGCGACGGCGAGGACGGGCAGGAGCCAGAGCAGGGAGGCGCCGTGGCGTCGCAGCCACGACACCCGGGGAGCGCGGTCCGGTTCGGCCGCACGGGTGGGCCGGACCGGCGCGTCGGGAGCGACGGCGGGTCGGTCGAGGATGCTGGTCATCGGTCACCACCTCCGGTGAGGGCCAGGTCGTCGGTCGAGCGGTCGGCCACGATGGTCGTCGGGGCCGGGGCGGCGTGCCCGAGCGGGGCGGGCACGGAGGCGGGACGGTGGGCGCCCGTGTGCTCGGTCTTCTCCCACGCGTTCATCTTCCGGACCTGTCGCCAGACGGACCGGACGGCGGCCAGGGCGAGGAAGATCTGGTACGGCAGCAGACCCCAGACGAGTCGGAAGTAGTCACGCGCCCGGACCTTCTGGCCGTAGGTGCGGCCGAACTCGCGGAGCCCGGTGAACTCGACGGCCAGCAGCACGAGGGTCGGCGCGAGGGGGATGAACGAGACCAGGGCGATCGCGGTCGGCACCTTGACCGTGAGGATCAGCGCGATCGAGATCGGGATCATGAGCCCGGTCGCGGCCTGGATGAACGGCATGGTCAGCAGGTAGCGGGCCATGAGGCGCTGACGCAGTCGCGGCAGCTTCTTCCACTCGCCCTTGCCGTAGACCTGCATGAAGCCCTGGTTCCACCGCGTGCGCTGCTTGAGCAGCGAGACGAACGTGCCGGGGGTCTCCTCCCGGGTGACGACCTCGGGGCTGTAGGCCACGACGACCTTGGCGCCGGCGCTCGAGA
>Ga0265798_10008521_pt1 | contig 13056 bp, 11 predicted proteins | sample P3T30metagenome_FD_192430 | JGI IMG/M metagenome (GOLD analysis project Ga0265798, IMG submission 192430) | Plant litter microbial communities from East Loma Ridge, Irvine, California - P3 T30 | ecosystem: Environmental > Terrestrial > Plant litter > Unclassified | place: USA: California...
GCGGCACGACCTGCGTGAGCGGCGTGAAGAACATCGCGAGGAGGAACAGCACGCCCGTGACCATCGACGCGAGGCCCGTGCGGGCGCCCTCGCCGATGCCGGAGGCCGACTCGATGAAGACCGTGTTGGAGGAGCTCGACGTGGCGCCGCCCGCGACCGCGCCGAAGCCCTCGACGACCAGCGCGCCCTTGAGGCGGGGGAAGTCGCCGCGCTCGTCCGAGAGGTCGGCCGCCTTCGCGAGGCCCGTCATGGTGCCCATGGCGTCGAAGAAGTTCGTGAACACCAGGGTGAAGACGAGCATGAGGCTCGAGATGATGCCGATGCGGCCGAAGGCGCCGAAGTCGAACGCGCCGACGAGGCCGAGGTCCGGCAGCGACACGGGCGCACCCGGCAGCACGGGCGCGTTGAGGTTCCAGCCGGTGGGGCCCGACGAGTTCGACGGGCCGATGTGGAACACCTGCTCCACGACGATGGCGATGAGCGTGGTCGCGACGATGCCGATGAGGAGCGCCCCCGGCACGCGGCGGGCCATGAGCACGCCCATGATCACGAGGCCGACGATGAAGACGACGGTCGGCAGCGACGCGATGGAGCCGTCGATCCCGAGGGCGAGCGGCGACGCCGGCACGCCCGTGCCGCGCACGAAGCCGGAGTCGACGAACCCGATGAACGCGATGAAGAGGCCGATGCCCACCGTGATCGCGGTCTTGAGCTCGCGCGGGACGGCCCGGAAGATCATCGTGCGCAGGCCCGTCGTGGCGAGCAGGACGATCACGAGGCCGTTGATGACGACGAGGCCCATCGCCTCCGACCACGTGACCTGGCCGACCACGCTCACCGCGAGGAACGAGTTGATGCCGAGGCCCGCCGCGAACGCGAACGGCAGGCGCGCGACGAGCCCGAACAGGATGGTCATGACGCCCGCGGTGAGGGCCGTCGCGGCGCCGACCTGGGTGGCGCGCAGCCAGTTCCCCTCGACGTCGAGCGTGGCCGCGTCGGCGCTGAAGCCGCCGAGGATCAGCGGGTTGAGCACCACGATGTACGCCATCGTCACGAAGGTGAGGACGCCGCCGCGGATCTCGCGCGCGTAGGAGGAGCCCCGCTTCGTGATCTCGAAGAACCGGTCGAGCGCGCCGCGCGCTCCGGTGGTCTCGGGGGCGGGGGACGACGTGCGCGCTTCGGTCATGGGCTTCTTCCGCGAGGGGTCGGGTCGGGCGACGGGGAGAGGAGGAGCCGACGACCTTGTCGGGACGGGATCGAGCCTAGGGGCGGGTGCGCGGGCGGGACCAGCCCGGATCCGGCTCCGCGTCAGGAGTGCAGGGCCGGGATGATGAGGTACACGCCGTAGAGCACGGCGAGGCCGCTCAGCGCGAAGCACACGTAGCCGCCGACGGTGGCGGCCTGCGGGCGGATGCCCGTGACGGAGACCTTGTCGCCCTCGTCGTCGTACTCGGTGCCCACGGCCAGCAGCCGGACCCCGAGGGAGAACAGGCACACCACCGCGACGGCGCCCACGAGGGCGGCCACGGCGACGATGAGGAACGCGCTCCAGTCGATCATGCGGCCTCCCTGGCCTTCCGGGCGGCCTTGGTGGCCTTGCGACCGCGGACCGCGAAGCCGGCCGCGTCGACCTCGACGATGGCGTTGCGTGCGTGCACCGCGTTCCGGCGCGAGCGCCAGAAGATCCAGACGATGACGGCGACGCCGACGACCGCGTCGATGACGAAGCCGACCGTGCCGGTGCTCGCGATGAGCGCGGCGACCGCGCCCACGACCGCGGCGGACGGCAGCGTGAGCAGCCAGCCGAGCGCGATCTTCCCGACCGTGTTCCAGCGGACCGATGCGCCGCGGCGGCCGAGGCCGGAGCCGATGACGGACCCGGAGGCGACCTGCGTGGTCGAGAGCGCGAAGCCGAGGTGGCTGGAGGCGAGGATCGTCGCGGCCGTGGACGCCTCGGCGCTGAAGCCCTGGGCCGGCTTGACCTCGGTGAGGCCGGATCCCATCGTGCGGATGATGCGCCAGCCGCCCATGTACGTGCCGAGCGCGATGGCGACGGCGCACACCGCGATGACCCAGAACTCGGGGCCGGAGCCCGCCGCCTGGAAGCCGCCGGCGATGAGCGTGAGCGTGATGATGCCCATGGTCTTCTGCGCGTCGTTCGTGCCGTGCGCGAGGGCGACGAGCGAGGACGTGAAGATCTGGCCGTAGCGGAAGCCGCCGCGCTCGTTCGGGCCGCTCGAGCGGCGCGTGATCGAGTAGGCGAGCTTCGTGGTCGTGTACGCGATGAGGCCCGCGATGGCCGGGGCGAGGAGCGCCGGGAGGATGACCTTCGACATCACGACGCCGAAGTCGACCGAGCCGAGCCCCGCGCCCACGACGGCCGCGCCGATGAGGCCGCCGAACAGCGCGTGGCTGGAGCTCGACGGGAGGCCGCGCAGCCAGGTGACGAGGTTCCAGACGATGGCGCCCATGAGGCCCGCGAAGATCATCGTCGGCGTGATCTGCACCCCGCCGTCGCCCTCGCGGATGATGCCGCCCGAGACGGTCTTCGCGACCTCGGTGCTGAGGAAGGCGCCGACCAGGTTGAGCACCGCGGCGATCGCGACGGCCACGCGGGGCTTCAGCGCGCCCGTGGCGATGGGGGTCGCCATCGCGTTGGCCGTGTCGTGGAAGCCGTTGGTGAAGTCGAAGAACAGGGCCAGGACGATGACCAGGACGACGATGAGGGTGAGATCCACTATCGGATCCCTCGAGCGGATGTCACAGTCGTCGATCCTAACGGCTTGCACACGGGCGGCCGGAACGGGCGACCGGGGGATGGCGGTCGGGTGAACACGAGGATCCGCGGGATCAGATGTGCGGCACGAAGTCGCGCCACGCGACGCGGCGGTCGGCGTGGGGGTCGTGCTCCACGCGGTCGACGACGTCGAACACGTAGGTGGCGCGGCGGCGCGGGCCGCGGTCGCGGATGCCGCCCGGTCGGACGCGGGCGCGCACGCCGGCGCCCGGGCGCGAGGGGGCCCGCTCCCCCGCGGATCCGGTGCCCGCGGTGACGTCGTCGGCCTCGGCGAGGTCGCGCAGCGCGTCCTCCTCGTCGCCGACGTACGCCGGCCACGACTCGTCGACCGTGCCGTCCTGCGCGAAGCGGAGCCAGGCGATGCGCATCCGCTCCCCCGCGGCGACGAACGCGCGTCGCCCGCCGAGGAGCGTCATGCCGCGGCCGACGAGCGAGTCCATCCGGTCGAACAGGGCGAACAGCTCGAGGCCGTGCGTGGCGTCGAGTCCCATGAGGCGCACGAGGCGCGGGGCGATGTCGAAGCGGTAGAAGTGCACGGGTGCGTGGCGCGCGTGCCGCTCGGCGACCTTGATCGACGGGAACCAGAAGGCGTAGTCGCCGCCGAAGTCGAGCGCCGCCCGGCGCTTCGGGAGGCCCGGGTAGAGGGCCGCGAGCTCGTCGCGGTGCCCGTCGTCGGTCTTCGCGAACACGGCCTCGATGCGGGACGGCGTGGTCGCGAGGATGTCGAGCCGCCCGGTGAACAGCGACCCCTCGCGCTCGTTGGTGCCGATGATGAGCGGGACGCGCGCGGCCCGGCCGTGCTTGAACGCGTCGAGCGGGCGCTCGGGCAGCACGTCGCCGTCGATGACCGGGCTGAACGTGATCGTGCCGGGCTCCTGGTCGGGCGTGCGGACCATGAGCTCGTTCGCGGCGGATGCGAGGGTGGACGAGCTCGCCGTCGTGAGCAGCCGGACGGCCTCGGCGTCGTCCGGCACGCGGCCGGCGCGGTCGGCGAGGAGCCCCACGAACTGCTCCGCCCAGCGCGCGGTCTGCTCGGACGGGTAGACGGCGTTCGTCGGCGAGCTCTGCGCGATGGCGCGGGCGAACAGCCCGTGCGCCGACGGCGTCGCCATGAGCGTCGTGACCGCGTTGCCGCCGGCGCTCTCGCCGAAGACCGTGACGTTCGCCGGGTCGCCCCCGAACGCGCGGATGTTGTCGCGCACCCACTCGAGCGCGCGCACCTGGTCGCGGAGGCCCAGGTTCGACTCGATGGGCCGCTCGGGCGTGGAGTACCGGCTGAAGTCGAGGTAGCCGAGGGCGCCGAGCCGGTAGTTGAAGCTCACGTAGACGATGCCGCCCTGGCGCACGAGGCCCTCGCCCTGCACGGGGACCTCACGTGAGGATCCGACGACGTAGGCGCCGCCGTGGATGAAGACCATGACCGGCCGCAGCTGCGACTCGCGGTTGACGCGCGCGGCGTCGGGGCTCAGGCCGGAGGGCGCGATGACGTTGATGGTGAGGCAGTCCTCGCCCATCGGCGTGCCCTGCGGCGCGCCCATGAACGCGCCCGCGCTGACCTGCGGAGCGACCTTGCCGAAGTGCTGCGCGAAGCGCGCGCCCTCCCAGCCGACCACGGGCTGCGGGGCGCGGAAGCGGAGGTCGCCGCGGGGCGGGGCCGCGTACGGGATGCCGCGCCAGGCCTCGACCCCGCGCTCGCGCACGCCACGGACGGTGCCGCCCGTGACCGCGACGTCGAGCTCCGACGGGTCGTACGCCGGGGTCGGCGGATCGGCGTCGGGAGTCACCCGTCGAGCTTACGTGCCCGCCTCAGGCTCCCGGGACGGGCGTCGCGAGCAGCCGCTCGACGGCCCGCTGCGCCCGCCAGAGCGCCGACTCGGTCCGGAGCCGCTCGGCCTCGTGCAGCACGCCGAGCGCGAAGGAGTCCTCGCCGCGGGCCGCGATCCGCCGGGCCTCGTCCCGGAGGACGCGCTGCATCGCGAGCCCGTCGCGGTGCTCGCCGAGCTCGTCGTGGACCTCCTCGGCCGCCGTGGCGAGGCGCATCGTCTTCCGGCCGAGCACGTCGACGGTGCGCCCGCTGACCTCCTCCGCCGCGTAGCGCAGCCGCTTCGCGGCCTTGCGGACCTCGTGCAGCGCCTCCACGTGCGCGGTCTCGCCCACCGCCTCCTGCGCGACGGCGGCGCGGCGGCCGACCCGCTCGGCGTCGCGACGGAGGGCGGCGTGCAGCGTCGTACCGGCGGGCGCGCTCGCGTCGTGCGTGAGGGGCGGATCCGCCACCAGGCGGTCGAGGTCGTCGAGCAGCGCGACGTAGCGCGCGGACGAGAGCGCCCGGATCACGCGCTCGTGGGCCCGGTGGTACCGCTCGTCGAGCACGTCGTGGAGGACGTCGCCCACGTGGTCCGGCACGGTCGCGGTGTCGTGCTCGACCACGGACCACACGACGCGGTCGCGCAGCACCTCCATGTCGCGGGCGTCGCCGAGGACCTGGCCGAGCGCGGTGAGCTCGGCGCGGACGGGCGAGGTGGCGCCGGGGTCGATCACGTCCTGGTGGGTGCGGAGCGCGCTGCGGAGGCGGCGGACGGCGACGCGCATCCGGTGCACGGCGTCGTGCTCGTCGGCGCGCACGCGCGGGTCCGCCGCGACGAGGTCGCGGACGCCGCGGGCCAGGATCGCCCGCGCCACCTCCGACGCGGGGCTCTCCTTGGTGAGCGTCGCCGGATCCGGCAGCGCGGGACCCGCGGGCGCCTGCCGGCCGAGCGCGTCGGCGCCGAGCGCCCGGGCGAGCTTGGAGGCGCTGTCGGACGGGCGCGCGCCCGCGTCGACGACGTGCCGCTCGATCGCGTCGAGGAGCGCCGTGCGCCGCTTCCGCTTGGCGGGCGCGTCGGCCAGCAGCTCGACCTCCCACTCGTGCCAGGCGCGCACGGTGCCGCCGCGGACGTCGGATCCGGTGACCCGGTCGTCGGCGAACTCGGCGACCGCCCGCCCGTCGGCGTCGTGCAGCGTGACGATCGTGCGCACGGTCTCGAGGCGCGCGAGCGGCGTGAGCTCCCGGCCGCGCACGTGCGCGGCCACCTGGTCGAGCACGGGCCCGGGGATCGCGCCGTCGCCGTCGTCGCCGTCCTGGAGCGGCCAGCCCAGCTCGGTGCGGCCCTCTCCCCCGTCGGCCGGGAGCTTGACGTGCCAGCCGGAGTCGTGCCCGCCCTCGCGGCGGCGGAGGATCATGCGGCGGTCGGCGAGCGCGTGGTCGGCGGTGTCGAGGTACACGGCGACGAGCGTGACGGGCTCGGCGGGCCGCGCCTCGGCGACCCCCTCGACACCTGCGAAGGACGGGACGGGGATCCCGTCGGGGACGTCGTACTTGCGCTCGATCTCGACGGACTCCGTGTGCACCATCCCCCTTGTGTAGCGCACCGGCCGATGCGCGGCCAGCCGCTCCGCGCCCCGGGAGCGGCGCGGGCGCCCGCGTGGGTCAGACTGGCGGGCATGCCCATCCGTCCGCGCGCCGCCGCGACCCGCGCCGCCGACCTGGCCCGGGAGCGCGTCGCCGCGGCCGGGGCGGCCGGGCTGACGGGGCCCGATGCCGCGGCTGCCGTCCGCCCAGGTGCCGGGGTCGACGACGGCGCCCTGCACCGCCGGCAGCGGATCGGCCGCGAGCTCGGCTGGTACGCCTCCCGCCGCGCGGTCTACGGCTTCATGAAGCACCGCGGCATCGACATGGCCGCGAGCCTCACCTTCTACTCCACGCTCTCGCTCGTGCCCGCGGCGGTCGCCGTCCTCAGCCTCATCGGGGTGGTCGGCGACACGCGCGCGGGCGTCGACGGCGTGCTCCGCGTGCTCACGGCCGTGCTCGGCGACTCCGCGGTCGACGTGATCCGCGACCCCGTCGAGCAGCTCGCCGACGGGCCGCGCTCCGGCATCGCCTTCACCGTCAGCTTCCTCGGCGCGGTCTGGACCTCGGCGGCCTACGTCACGGCGTTCGGCCGCGCGATGAACCGCGTGCAGGAGACCGAGGAGGGGCGGCCGCTCGTGAAGTACCGGGCGCTGATGCTCGTGGTGACCATCGTGCTGCTCGTCGTCAGCGTCGTGATGGTGGGCATGCTGCTGCTCACCGACGAGGGCGCCCGGGCGCTCGGGCAGCACCTCGGGATCGGCGACACCACGCTCGTGGTGTGGGCCGTGGTGAAGTGGCCGCTGCTCGTGGTGCTGCTGACGGGGATCATCGGGGTGCTGTACGCGGCCACGCCGAACCTCCGCCGCCGCCGGGTGGACCTGCTCACCTGGGGCAGCCTCGTCGCCATCGTCGCCTGGGGCCTCGGCACGGCCGGGTTCGTCGCGTACGTGACGCACGTCGCGACCTACGAGTCGACCTACGGGGTGCTCGGCGCGGTGATCGTGCTGCTGCTGTGGCTCTACATCGGCAACCTGTCGCTCGTGCTGGGCGGCGAGCTCGACGTGGAGATCATCCGCGCGAGGCAGCTGCAGGCGGGGATCCCCGCGGAGCACGCCCTGCGGCTCCCGGTGCGCGACACGACGCGGGCCGAGCGCCTCGCCCGCCGCCGGGCCCTCCTCGAGGACGAGGGGCGGCGGCTGCGGGAGGCGCGGAACCCGCCGGACGCGCCCGGGGACGACGACGGGGAGCGCCGGGCGGATGCACCGCCGACGCTCCCCGAGGACGACACGAGGGAGGTGCGGGTCAGGCGGCGCTGGTCCGCACGACCATCTTCCCGACGTTCTCGCCGCGCATGAGGCCGGTGAAGGCCTCGAACGCGCGGTCGATGCCGTCGATCACGGTCTCGTCGGCCGTGATGCGGCCCTCGGCCAGCCACGGGCCCATCTTCGAGGCGAACTCGGGCGCGAGGTCCTGGTGGTTGCCGAGGGTGAAGCCGCGGAGCGTGAGGCCGCGCGTGACGATGCGGCCCGTGTTGCGGATCGCGATCTCCTCGCCCGTGGAGTTGTAGGTCGAGATCGAGCCGCAGTTGGCGACGCGGCCGCCGTCCTTCAGCGCGCCCAGCGCGGCGGAGAGGTGGTCGCCGCCGACGTTGTCGAAGTAGAGGTCGATGCCGTCGGGCGCCGCCTCCGCGAGCTTCTGCTCGAGGTCGCCGCCGTGGTAGTCGAACGCGGCGTCGAAGCCGAGGTGCGAGGTGAGGCGCTCGACCTTCTCCGCGGATCCGGCGCTGCCGACGACGCGCGAGGCCCCCAGCAGGCGGGCGATCTGGCCGACCATGGAGCCGACCGCGCCGGCCGCGCCGGAGACGAAGACGACGTCGCCCTCCCGGATGGACGCGATGCGGGTGAGGCCGACGTAGGCGGTGAGGCCCGTGAGGCCCAGCACGCCGAGGTGCGCGGAGGACGCCACGCCCGGGACCTCGGGCACGGGGCGGAAGCCGCCGGCCTGGCCCTGGGCGACGTCGCGCCAACCGAGCATGTGGCTGACGAGCGTGCCGACGGCGAGGTCGTCGGAGCGGGACTCGACGACCCGGCCGACCGCGGATCCGGTCATGGTCTCGTCGAGCTGGAACGGCGGCACGTAGGACGGCACGTCGTTCATGCGGCCGCGCATGTAGGGGTCGACGGAGATGAACTCGTTCTCGACGCGGACCTCGCCGTCCTGCAGGTCGGGGAGGTCGACCTCGACGCGGCGGACGTCGTCGGGGGTGGGCTCGCCGGTGGGGCGCTTCGCCAGCTGCCACTGGATGCTGCGTGCAGACATGGGTCTCCTTCGTTCTCGGGTGCGGGCGGTCGGACGGCCGGCCCGCGGCGCTCGTGGCGCGGCCCCACCCTCCCACCGCCCGCTGGACGCCGCACCCAGCGAGCCGTGGCCTCGTGACGGGACGGCCGGGCGCGTCGCGGTCGCCGCCGGCTCGGCTACGCCGTCGTCGCGCCCCGGTCGGCCACGTGCGCGGCGAGCACGTCGCGCACGCTCGTCCACGTGTGCGCGCCGAACCGCTCGCGGTCGACGTGCAGGAGCTCGGCCTCGCCGCTGTACATGCTCACGAGGTACTGCATCCCCTGCCAGGCCGGGAACGTCTCCTGCTCGTCGCGGCCGACGCGGCGCATGGCCTTGCTCGCCGTCGAGAGGACCCCGGTGGTCCCGGCCCACTGCAGCGCGAAGGGCGTGCCCGTGACCTCGGTCATGATCCGCGCGAGGTCGCGCGCCGTGACCCGGTCGCCGGCGACCTCGACCACGCGGGGCGCGTCGTCGTCGAGCGCGACGAGGGCGACCACGCGCGCCGTGTCGTCCTTGCTCGTGAAGTCGAGCACCTGGTCGGCGGAGGACCAGTAGAGGACGCGGCGCCGGTCGAACAGGACGATGGGCGCCTGCCCGGTGAGCATGTCGGCGAACGCGCCGACGAGGATCGAGGTGGCCCGGATGGGCGCGGCGTCGAGGTCGGCCGCGAACTCGCGACGGAGCTCGAAGTTGCGGTTGCTGCCCGGGGTCACGCGGCGGTAGTCGGAGGAGTAGTCCGAGGGGATGAAGCGCGGGACGCCGGCTGCCACCGCGGCGGCGAGCAGGGTGCGCTGCGCACCGACGATCACGGCGCGGGCGCCGCTGACCGCGGAGACGACGACGCGCGCGCCGGCGACCCCGCGGATCAGCGCGGCCCGGTCGGTGTACGCGGCTTCGACGACCTCGACGCGCGGGTCGTCGCCCCACGCGTCCCGGGCGGCGGTGCTGCCGGGGCGCGTGATGACGCGGACGCGCGCGCCCGCCACGAGGAGCTCGCGGACGATGCGGCGGCCGATGTCGCCGGTGGCGCCGGCCACGACGACGGGGCCGGATGCGGATGCGGGGTTCGGGGTGCTCATGCGGGTTCTCCATCGGGGGTCGTGCGGCGCGCCGGTCGGCGCGAGCGGTGGGGGGCGGCGACGGGCTGCTCGAGGCGCGCGGCGCCGGGCTCGTCAGCGGTGGCGGGTCCGGCTTCGGCGGCGTCGCCGATGCCGAGGGCGACACGGGCGAGGAGTCGGCGGAGCGCCGTGCGCTCGTCGGGGGCGAGGGCGCCCATGAGGCCGTCCTCCACCTCGCCGAGCGCCACGCGCGCGGTCGCCAGGAGGGCGCGGCCGGCATCCGTGGGGACGACCTGGCGGACCCGCCGGTCGCGCGGGTGCGGCTGCCGCTCGACGTGCCCGCCCGCGGCGAGCGCGTCGATCACGTAGGTCATCTGCGTCTTGTCGATGCCGAGCCGCTGCGCGAGCGCGAGCTGCGACGACGGCTCCTCCGTGGTGATCGCGACGAGCACCTGGTACCCGCGCGGGCCGGCCGGAACGTCGGCGACGGCGGCCTGCGCCGTGCGCACGAAGCCCTGGTAGACGGCCTGGATGGACCAGCCGAACTGCGTCTCGATGCCGCCGGATCCCCAGTCGATGCCGGACGCGTCCACATCCGGGTCGTGGTCGGCGCGGTCCCGAGTCGCGGCGGAGGAGGTCATGGGGAGAACGTATCCCCTGGAGATCGTCTTTGCCAAATACGATCTCTCGCGGGGACGGACACCCGCCTCGCGGCCACCCGCCGGATCAGCCCCCGAACGGCCGCAGCGACACCGACTCGAGCGTGCCGTCGCGGGTCTGGTCGACCACGAGGCGCACGGCGCGCGCGACCGAGGCCGGCTCGAGGTAGCGCGCCTCGTCGTACTCGCCGCCCTCCTTGGCGCGGAGCTCGCGCTGCATGTCGGTGGCGACGCGGCCCGGATGCACGCTCGAGACGCGCACGCCGTGCGGCCGCTCCTCCTCGCGCAGGGCGTCGCCGAGCGCGCGGAGGGCGAACTTGGATCCCGCGTAGACGCCGCCCGTGGGGTTCGCCGTGAAGCCGGATCCGGAGTTGACGAGCACGACCTGCCCCTTGGCCGCCCGGAGCGCGGGCAGGAGCGCGCGCGTCACCTCGGCGACCGCGAAGACGTTGACCTCGAAGACGCGGCGCCACTCGTCGACGGGCGTGGTCGCGACCGCGTCGCCGCCGATGACGCCGGCGGAGTGCACGAGCACGTCGAGGCGGTCGAGGCCAGGCACGAGGTCGGCGAGGCCGCCCGCGGCGAGGTCGGCGGGCCAGCCGACGGCGTCCGGCAGCGAGGCGGCGAGCGCGTCGACGGCGATCCGGTCGCGCCCGTGCACGATCACGCGGTGGGTGCGCGCGAGGTCGTCGGCGATCGCGCGGCCGATGCCGCGGGTGGCTCCCGTGACGAGGGCGACGGGGCGGGCGGTGTCGGTCATGGATCCTCCTGGGTGGCGGTCCTCCAGGCTACCGACGGCATCGTCGGTCGCCCGTGGCCGCCGAGCGCGACGGGTCGGGAGCGCTCGGTACCATGACGTAGCGTGAGGAGACCGCCGCCCGGCGGCCCGTCTCCCGAGAGGATCCGCCCGTGCACGCCCGCTTCCCCGCCAGCCTCGAGGTGCTGCGCCAGGAGGCCCGCGACGAGCTGGACGCCGTGATCGAGCACCGCTGCCGCAACGGCGACGACCCGTGGGAGGTGATCCCGCAGCTGCCGACCGTGGACGAGCACGTGGTCGCGACCCTCCGGCAGGACGCGCTCGAGGCCGACGGGATGGCCGAGGAGCTGGCCCGCGTGCGCCACCCGTCGGCCGAGCCCGGCGTCGTCGCGCGCTTCGAGTACGCCCTGTTGCGCGGCATCGCGATGGAGCACCCGGACCTCTCGCGCGCGGTCTGGACGCTCATCGGGCGCATGGAGCGCGACCTCCGCCGACGCTCCTGAACCGGTGGTCAGCGGGGCATTCGCCCTCGGCGAACGGCTTGGCACTCGTCGGGGTCGAGTGCTAATCTGATCGTGGTTGAGCCGAGGGGGCTCAACCCCGGAGATCATCACCGCAGATCATCAGAGGAGTCGAGCATGAACATGACCTTCGATCCGTTCCGCGAGCTGGACCGCGCCATGGGCGCGCTGGCCGAGACCCGCCAGGCGAACCGTCCGATGCCCATCGACCTGCACCGCGAGGGCGACACCTACGTGCTGGCCGCCGACCTCCCGGGCATCGACCCGGGCTCGGTCGACATCGACGTGGACGGCCAGCTGCTCACCATCCGCGCCGAGCGCACGCTCGCCGGCGACCAGAACGTCCGGTGGCTGACGCGCGAGCGCGTGGCCGGCACGTTCCTCCGCCAGCTGACGCTCGGCCAGGGCATCGACACGGAGCGCATCTCGGCGCACTACGCCAACGGCGTGCTGAGCGTCACCATCCCGGTGAGCGAGCGGGCGAAGCCGCGCAAGATCGCCGTCACGTCCGACGAGCAGCACGGCCAGGGCGGCCAGACGCTGACGGTGGAGCAGGGCGCGCACGCCGCGAGCTGATCCACGCGGGCGCCGACGAGGCGCCGCACCTGACGGGGAGCCGTCGTCCGCATCCGCGGGCGGCGGCTCCTCGCGTGTCCGGGGGCGGCGACCGTCCGGGCTCAGCCGATGCGCGGGCGCAGCCCCGCGTGGATCGCGAGCGGGTTCCGCAGCGAGCCGTGGATCTGCATCACCGGCGCCTGCAGGTCCACCATCCGCCGGTTGTCGCGGAGCTGCAGCCGGTTGAGGCAGGAGCGGTCGAACGACGGCGTGAACAGGTCGAACCGCGAGAAGCGCTCCGCGAGCTCCGGGTGCGCGCTCTCGTGGTCGGCGAGCGCCTCGGCCGCCACGCGCCACAGGCCGTCGGGGCCGAGGTCGCCGCGGTCCTCGACGAGCGCGGCGGCGAAGCGCAGGAAGCCGTCCATCACGTCGGTGAAGACCGTGAGGGTGCGCTCGCCCTCGGGGATGTCCATGCGGATCCGCCGGACGTCCTCCGGCAGCGCGCGCTCCGTGTCGAAGAGGGCGACCTCCTCGGCGATGTCCTTCATCAGCACGCGCACGACGACGTGGTCGCGGAGCACGAGGATCACGTTCTCGCCGTGGGGCATGAAGGCGATGTCGTGCGCGATCAGCGCGTGCGCGAGCGGCACGAGGTAGGCGTCGAGCCAGCGCCGGATCCAGGCGGCCGCGCCGATCCCGGACGCGTCGATGAGCGCGCCCAGCACCGCGTCGCCGTGGGCGTCGACGTGCAGGAGGCTCGTCATGCTCATGAGCCGCTCGCCCTCCGCGAGGCCCGGCACGGGCGACTCCCGCCAGAGCGCGGACAGCATCTTGCCGTGGGAGTGCCCGGCGGGCAGGGCCGAGTCGACCCGGGCGTCGCGCACGCCGACGGACGCGACCTCGCGGAGGATCCCGAAGCCGAGGCGCGCGAACTCCGGGTCGCCCGTGACGAGCGCGTGCACCCAGTCGTTGATCGCCGGGGTG
>Ga0265798_10008522_pt1 | contig 13056 bp, 9 predicted proteins | sample P3T30metagenome_FD_192430 | JGI IMG/M metagenome (GOLD analysis project Ga0265798, IMG submission 192430) | Plant litter microbial communities from East Loma Ridge, Irvine, California - P3 T30 | ecosystem: Environmental > Terrestrial > Plant litter > Unclassified | place: USA: California...
ACGATCTCCGTGCGAACCAAACGAGCGGTCGCAGTCATCGGTCCCGATAGGTCCCAAGCGACTGGCCGATAAGTGAAAAGAATGCGCGGCTGGATGCGCTGGCTGCAACGTCCCATTCGGGATGCCATTGCACCGCCAGCACGTCGCCGCCGCACGGACGCGCCGAGAACGCCTCGACCAGCCCGTCCGAAACCGCATGCGCCTCGACGCTGAGCCCCTCCCCCAGCCGATCGATACCCTGGCGGTGAACCGACGTGACCGAGATGCTAGGCTCGGCTATCGCGGCCGCGAGCATCCCGCCCGATCGCAGTCTCACGTCGTGGACATGGTCGAACAGCGTCTCGTACGCGGTCGCGTCGTCGGTCGATCGGTGATGGCCATCGTCCAGCGCATCGGTCAGCGTGCCGCCGAACAGCACGTTCAGCTCCTGCAACCCGCGACAGATACCGAACACCGGCCGACCCGCCTCGATCATCCGCCCCGCGAGTTCGAGCGCCACCGCATCGCGGTCCAGATCGAGAGCGTCGTCGGCCGCGTCCGACTTGCCGTAGCGTGCCCCCGCGACGTTCGACCGCGATCCGGTCAGCAACAGGCCGTCGAGTCGTCCGACCAGCGCCCGCGTGTCCATCGCATCCGCCACGGCCGGCACCAGCAGGACGGTGGCGCCGGCATAGCGCACCAGCGGCTCGACGAAGCGAGTAGCGACCGCCTGGATCGGCCGATCGGCGATCTCGTTGCAGCACAGCACGCCGATCACCGGCTTGACCGGGCCGTCCTCGTCGCGGCAGCAGGCGAACCGGCTCATGCTCCCCGCCCCCTGAGCGTCTCGTGCAGCTGATCCGCCGCATCGCCCGCCAGGATCACCGCGGTCGGCTGCGCGACGACACTGCCGGCGGGGACGTCTTCGAGCAGCCAGACATTGCCGCCGATCGTCGCGCCCTGCCCGATCGTCACGCGGCCAAGGATCGTCGCGCCGGCATAGATCACCACGTCGTCCTCGACGATCGGATGCCGCGCGAGCCGTTCGCGCGCCGACACGTCGGTCACGCCGAGCGGACTGCGCGCGCCGAGCGTGACGTGCTGGTAGATCTGTACCCGGTCGCCGATGATCGCGGTCTCGCCGATCACGACGCCGGTGCCGTGATCGATGAAGAAGCTGCGGCCGATCGTCGCGCCGGGGTGGATGTCGATACCGGTGCGGTTGTTCGCCAGCTCGGAAATGATCCGTGCGACGATCGTCGCGCCGAGGCCGTAGAGCGCGTGCGCGATCCGGTGGTACAGGATCGCGACGATGCCGGGGTAGCAGATCAGGATCTCGTCCGCGCTGCGGGCCGCCGGATCGCCGAGGAACGCCGCGCGGACGTCGTCGTCGACCAGTTCACGGATCGGCCCCAGTTCGGCACAGAACAGACCGATGATCATGCTCGCATGGCTGACGTCGAACGACAGCACCGCCTCTTCCTGCCAATAGGCGAATTCGCGTTCGACCTGCCGTTGCAGCCGTTCCAGCGCCTGCCGGAGCCGCGTCTCGACGAACGCATCCTCACGCTCGACCGGACCTGCGAACATGCCGAGCCGCCCGGGAAACAACGCCGCGACGAGATCGTCGAGCGCGCGACCGGTCTCGTCCAGCGACGGGAAGCGCGCGACACTATGCCGGCCGTCCTGCTCCTGCCGCCAGGCGCGACGCGCGCTGCGCAGTTCGTCGATCGTCGTGGCTAGGTCGATCGGGTCGGATGCTGGTGACACGGCGTTGTCCTTCATGTCAGCAGAGCGTGGGATAGCCGGCCCGGACGGCCTCGGCTTCCAGCGTCGATATCGGCGCCAGCGCGTCTGGCTCGGCGGGTATGATCCCGGCGAGCAACAGCGTCTCGCGTACCGCGGCCAGATCGGGATCGGCAGCGACATGATCGAGCGCACTTTGCAATGCCGCTACAGTCTCGGCGTCGGTCCCGGCCGCGGTCACGAAGGGCAGGCTCGGCGATGCGGGGCTCGGTGCGACGATCTTGAGGCCCGTAACCAAAGCCGGCTCGAACCGCGCGATCGCCGCATAGGTCACGCTGTCGATCGCCGCGAGGTCCGCCTTGCCCATCCCGACCGCGACGATGCTGGCTCGATGCGCGCCGGTTTCCAGCACCTCGGCAAAGAACGCGCCCTGCCCTGCAAACGGCGCGATCGTAGCGCGGAACAGGTTCATGCCGGTGTTCGACTGGCGGTCGTTGATGGCCGCGCGGCTATCGCGAAACGCCGCGACCGCCCTGCGGGGATCGTCCGCTCTCGCCACGATCACGCTGCCGCTTTCTCGCCCGGCGGAGATCGGGAACGCGATCACTTGCAGATCCAGCGTCGGATCGGCGATCAACGGATAGCCACAGGCCTGGCCGAACAGCAACGCCGGATCGCGCCAGATCGCATGGACGTCGCGTGTTCGATCGAGCCGGGCGGGCACGTCCGCGACACCGCGTTCGCGCAGGACAGCGGCGATCGCCGACCACAGCCGGTCGTTCGCAGTGTGCTGCGCGGGGTGATCGTACATCCCGAGCGAGGCGATCCGGCCCGTCAAGACACGGGCTCGCGGTGGAGGGGATGAACCATGTCGTCATGCGCGCTGAAGGCGAACCGCCGGACGATCTCGCCATAGCCCTGATAGATCGGTGCCCCCGCCTCCGCGAACCGGGCTCGGTTATGTCGGTGGTACGCTGGCAGGTCGTACCAGGCGAGCGACGGCCGCTCGTGATGTGCGGCATGCAAATTGTTGTTGAGATACAGCAGCCCAAGCAGCCCGCCATGCTCGACGCTGGCGGCGCGACCGGGGCTCTCAAGATCGGCGCGATGCTCGGCGTAGGAGCGCACCATGGTCAGCGCCATGCCTGGATAGACGAAGCAGAGCACGTAACGGCCGACGCCAAGACCGACATGATCGAGCCACCAGAGCACCAGCGCGACCGCGACGAGGTGTGGCGCCCAGTCGCGCACGACGCGCGCCGGTTCGCACGCCAGGCGGCGGGACTCCTGCAGGAAGAAGCGGCCGACCGAGATCGCAGGTCCGAAAACCATCTGACCGAGAAGCGTGGATTGAAGCCGGCCGAGGACTGCGGCGAAACCACGCGCCTGCACGCGGTAGCGGGACTCCGGGTCATGCCGAGGATCGGTGATGACCTCCGCGCGGTGATGCGCGACATGGCTGCGGCGGTAAAGGCGATAGGGCAGCCACAGCGACAGCGGCGCAAACCCGATCGCGTCGTTGATCCATCGGATCCGCGTCGGATGCCCGTGAATGACCTCGTGCTGCAGCGATCCCTGCCAGGCGAGCAACCACCCGCCGATCAGCACCAGCAACGGCGTCGGAATGGCCGCATGCCACGCCGTCGCGACCATCCATCCGCCGTACACGACACCTGCCAGAAGGACGGTCAGCCATCCTACCGTCGAACTCGAAGCCTCTCGCTGCATTCCCATCTCCGTCCGATGAGATGAATATCCCCTCGCTGAATAGGAATTGACAGTCGATTGAACTTTGCGGCGGAAAAACTTTGATTGTCAGGCGCTAGCCCGAGCGATCGGCGATCGGTTTCCGATCCTATTCGAACGGAGGATCGTTTTAGGCAATCTCTTCCAGCGGTAGTTCGGGCCGAGCAGCCTGTGCACGAAACCGCTTAACGGTCGCTTGGGTGAACGGCTTGGCAAACACCGTCGACACGGTCACGAAATCGGCGGTCGCCTGTTCAGGCGTCAGCGTCAGCAGCGTGAAGCCCTTGGCGTCCTGGTCGCAGAACCGGACCTCACCCTTGTTGGCGTCGGCGATCAACGTGCCGATACCCGGTAACAGCGAACCGTAGGACGGACTGGTGATCGCGGTGCAGCCGAATTCGACCGCGACCAGCTTGCCCGCGTCGTCGTGCAGATCGTTCGCCCAGGCGGCATGACTGTCGCCCGACAGCACGATCGGCCGCGACTTCGCACGTCGGAACGCCGCGTACAGGCGCTCGCGGGCGGGCGGATAGCCGTCCCAACTGTCGAGGCCGAACGGCATACCAGCCCGGTACGAAGCGATGCCTGCCGCAAGTCGCTCGCGCCACATCGCCGGAAGCTTCGCCATCGTCTCGCCGAATTTCACCGGGCCGAGTTGCCGCTCCATGTCGGGACCAGCGACCTTCGCCATCACGATCTGGTTGCCCAGCACCTGCCAGGGTTTCCCCGCCGACACGGACGTTGCCATCGTCTTCTCGACCCAGGCGAGCTGTGCCGGCCCGAGCAGTTCGCGGTCGGGCCGCGCGCGTTCCGCCAGCATCGGCGCGTATTCTGCGGGTGTGATCGCCTCGCCCTTCGACACGACCTGATGACTGCGCGCGAGTAGCCGCGTCTCGACCATCACCAGCGTCGCGAGATCGCCGAAATCGAAGCTGCGATTGATCGCCGCCCAGGGCTGGCCGGGCTTGGGATCGCGGATCGGCATCCATTCGAAATACGCCTGCATCGCGGCGGCCTTGCGCGCGTCCCAGTCGCCCTCCGTCTTGGGATCGTGGTTTTCGGCACCGTGCATCCAGTCGTCGTTGGCGACCTCGTGATCGTCCCAGACGCAGATGAACGCAGCGCGCGCATGGGCGGCCTGCATGTCGACGTCGCGCTTCACCTGAGCGTGGCGCATCCGGTAGTCGGCGAGGCTGACGATCTCGTGACGCGGCTCGACTAGACGATTGATCTTCTTGGCGATGTCAGCGCCGTACCCATCGGCGCCGTATTCGTAGATATAGTCGCCGAGGTGCAGGACGGCGTCGAGCCGGTCGAGCTTGGCGATCGCGTCATAAGCATTGAACAGCCCGCCCGCGTAGAGCTGGCACGAGACGACTGCCATGACGACGTCGGCGACCTTGCCCTTCGGCAGCGTCCGGAGCCGGCCGACCGGCGAGCGCGTGCCGTCCGCGGCATCGAACCAATAGCGGTACTCGTGCCCCGGCTGGAGCCCGGTCGCCTCGACCTTGGCGGTGAAGTCGCGCGCCGCGCGGGCCTTGACCGTGCCCGAGCGGATCGGCTTGCCGCCTTCGGTCTCCGCGACGTGCCAGGTCAGCGCGATGTCGCCGGCCTGCGTCGCATCGACCGGTGTCGCACGCGTCCAGAGAATGGCGCCGTCGACCGAAGGATCACCACTCGCCACCCCGTGATCGAACCGAGCTTTCGCCGCGCCCGCTGCCTGTGACGCTACCGCGGGAAGCGCGAGCGTCGCGCCGGAGCCGGCAAGTTTCAGGGCGTTTTTCAGGGCATCGCGGCGGTTGATCGTCATCGTCTCGGACTTTCGTAACGGGTGTTGCCCGCCTGCTAGCCACGATCGAAGACACCCCGGCGGCAACGATGTGACAGCGTCGTTACGGAATAGTCATTTTGCTTTCATGAAGACGCCATCGAAACGTCACCTCGTCCCCGTAGTGCGACGGCAACGACACGGGGGACTTAATGACACGTATCTTCATGCGGCTCGCGGTTGCGACGCTCGCCACGACCTGCTCGACCATGGCGCTCGCACAAGCCGGCACGCCAGCCACTGCCCAAGCCGAAACCGAGGCCGCAACGTCGGACGACGAGATCGTCGTCACCGCGCAGAAGCGCGAACAGCGGATCGAAGACGTCCCCATCACTGTCACCGCGCTGACCGGCGCACGCATGGCGTCGATCGGCGTCAACTCGCTGAGCGAAGTCGCCGCCTATATTCCCGGCCTCCAGATCCAGGAGCAGAGCGCGAACAACCCCGGCTTCGTGATCCGCGGCATCACCTCGGACAACGGCTCGTCGCAGCAGGGCGCGCGCGTCACGCTCTATTACAACGGCATCGACATCAGCCGTTCGCGCGGCGCGTATCAGGACCTGTTCGACCTCTCGCGGATCGAAGTCGTGAAGGGGCCGCAGGCGACCTTGTTCGGCACCGCAGCCGCGGTCGGCGCGATCAGCCTTGTCTCTGCCAAGCCGGAACCCGGCATATCGGGCGCGATCAACGGCACGTACGGTAATTTCGACCGCACCCAGGTTTCGGGCTTCCTCAATGCGGGCAACGACGTCCTCGCCGGCCGCATCGCCTTCGCGTACAAATATCGCAAGGGGTACGTCCGCAACATCGCCGGCGACGCGAATGTGCCGAACCAGAACCAGGGCGGCGTCGACCAGGACGATCTGAACGGCCAGGACCAGCGCGGCATCCGCGGCTCGCTCCGCTATCGCCCGAGCGACAGCATCACCGCCGACCTCGTCCTGACCTATGACGGACAGCGCAACCCCGGCACCGCATTCAAGAGCCGCGCGCACGCCCCGACCGGCGGCCAGACTGGCGACTATGGCTACGCTGAACTCTCGGGCTCGCCGTACAGCGCCGCAGTTCTCGGTGCACGCAAGCTCGGCCTCGACCGCAACGTCTATGACGCGAACCTGACGATCGCCGCGGAGTTGTCGCCGGGGATCACCTTCACCACCGTCAACGGGTATCGCAAGTTCGACGCGCTTGAAGTGTTCGACGCCGATGGTGGCCCCGCTGCGTATCTCGAGTTCGCCGAAGACGCGAAGGGCGACCAGTGGAGCCATGAGAGCCGCTTCGCCTTCGAAGGGCCCAAGTACCGCGCCTCGGTCGGCTGGAACGCGTTCTTCGAAAACGGCTATCAGCGGGTACCATTCGCAACCGAAGAAGGCACGTATCTCGCTTGCTCGGTCGCTGGTGCGTATGCGCCGATTCGATCGGTGCTGAACAGCGCCGGTATCCCAACCGGGACTGGGTGTGTCGCACCGAACGGCACGATCCCCGCCACGCGCGCTACTGGACTACTGACCGGTGGTCGAGCCACGGCAATACCTTACGCCGCGGAGTTCACGAACTACGGCAACAACGACACCTACTCGGTGTTCGCCGATGCGACCTATATTCCGGTACCAGCACTGGAACTGACCGCTGGTGCGCGCCTCCTGATCGAGGATCGCCAGTCGGGCTACTCGTCGATCCAGCCGAACTCCGTGATCCTCGCAGGCCTGCCCGCGCCGTTTACGACGTTAACTAGCCTGCTCGGAACGGCCAATACCAACGGCAACAAGTTCGTCGCGGAGAAAAGCTTCACCGCGATCCTGCCGCGTTTCAACGCGCTGCTGAAGCTCAACGACGCGGTCAATCTCTACGCGACGATCAGCAAGGGACGCCGCTCGCCGGTGGTCCAGCTTGCCGCCCAGCGCACCGCGTTCGGCGTCGGTCCCAACCTGCAGGTCGTCCCGCAGGAGAACGTCTGGAACTACGAAGGCGGCATCAAGGGTCGCGTGGGCCCGTTCAGCGGCGCGGCATCGGTCTTCTACCAGACCTATGACGGCTTCCAGGTGTCGGTGACGAATAACGGCGTGACCACGACGCAGAGCGCCGGGTCGGCCAAGAACCTCGGCGTCGAACTCGAAGGCAATCTGAAGCTCGCCTCGTATCTCTCGGTATTCGGGACATTTGCGTACATCGACGGCGGCATCGGCGACGAAGCGGCGAACGGCGTATTCGCTGGCAACCGCTTCCGCCTTCAGCCGGACACGACCGCGTCGGGCGGCGTGATCCTCCGCCTGCCGGTCGGCGGCGCGACGGTCTACGCCACGCCGAGCGTCACCTACCGCACCAAGGCGTTTTTCGAGCTGCCGAACAACCCCGCGATCAGCACGCCGGGCTACACGCTGGTCAACGCGCGCGCCGGGGTCGAGTTCGCGCAAGGTCGCTACAGCGTCGGCGGCTTCGTCCGGAATGCGACCAACAAGCGCTACCTGATCGACGCGGGCAACACCGGCGGCGGCTTCGGTATCCCGACCTACATCGCCGGCGAGCCGCGCTTCTACGGCGTCGAGCTGGGCGCGAAATTCTAACTTCCACGCATCGTTACACACCACGCAACCATCCCCGGGGGGACCAAGCATGACGTTCGAGACCATCTATACCGACGGCGATATCGATACCAACCCGACTGCCAATCCGCATATCAACGACCTGATCGAGTCGCGCTATTCGCGTCGCCAGACCTTGATGGGCGGCATGTCCGCAACCGCCGCGGCGGTGTTCGGCGGCATGTTGCTGACCGGGTGCGACGACGACAATGACGGCAACGGCTTGAGCCCCGTCACGGTGACGGCGACTGCCGGCGGCAGCTCGACCGCGGGTCGCGTCGCGACGCTGACCGGTGCAGCGATCGGCCAGGTCGACAGCGTGACCTGGACCCAGACCGCCGGCCCCGCCGTCACGCTCGCCGGTGCCTCGACCGCCACCGCGACCTTCGTCGTACCGGGTGCTGCTGCCGGGACCGTCCTCAGCTTCCAGTTTACCGCGGTTTCGGCCAGCGGTTCGGTCAGCGCGACGACCAGCGTGACCGTCGGTGCTGCATCGCTGGGCTTCACGGCCGTTGCGAAGAGCCTTGCGGATGTCGTTGCAGTGCCTGCGGGTTACGCGGTGACGGTCTTGTACCGGCTCGGCGATCCGATCGGCAGCGGTGTCGGCGCGTATGCCAATGACGGTACCGACGCGACCTTCTCGAAGCGCGCGGGCGATCATCATGACGGCATGAGCTATTTCGGCATGTCCGCCACCGGTACCCCGGACGCCAACGGCAACACGCGCGGCCTGCTCGTGCTCAACCACGAGAATATCACGCAAGCCTATCTGCATCCCAACGGCCCGACCACGACCGCTGGCGTCCGCCCCGAAGCCGAAGCGCTGAAGGAAATGGAATGCCACGGTGTGTCGGTCATCGAAGTCAACCGCGCCGCCGCCTGGAGCTACACCACCGCCTCGTCCTTCAACCGCCGTATCACCCCGCTGACGCCGATGAGCTTCTCGGGCCCCGTGCGCGGTGCCGACAGCCTCAAGACGCGCTACTCGCCGGATGCCACCACGGGTCGGGGCACGATCAACAATTGCGCCAATGGTACAATGCCTTGGCACACGTACCTGACAAACGAAGAGAACTGGGTCGGGTATTTCAAGCGCGAAGTCGGCGACGCGGCGCGGCGCGCGGCAACTGGCCCTGTGGGCGTAAAGGCGAACACGTCTCTTACGCGCTACGGCAAGGGCGAGAGCAACACCGGCGGTAACTACGGGTGGTCGACGGTCACGCCAGCGGACACGACGAGCACGATATATTCGCGCTGGAACATCACCGCACAGGCCAGCGCGCCGGCCGATGGCACGGGCGATTTCCGCAACGAGATCTTCCAGTACGGCTGGGTAGTCGAGATCGATCCGTTCGACGCAGCCTCGACGCCGCGCAAGCGGACCGCGCTGGGTCGTATGAACCACGAAGGCTGCCAGATCGGCCGGACGATCGCGGGCGTGAAGCCGGCCTTCTACATGGGCGACGACGCGCAGAACGAGTATATCTACAAGTTCGTGTCGGCGACACCGTGGTCGGCAGCGGATGCGAGCGCCGCGAACCGTCTCGCGATCGGTGACAAGTATCTCGATGCTGGAACGCTCTACGTCGCGAAGCTCGCGGCGGATGGCAGCGGTCAGTGGTTGCCTCTGGTGTTCGGCCAGGGGCCCCTCACCTCGGCCAACGCAGCCTATCCGTTCTCGAGCCAGGTCGATGTGTTGATCAACACGCGACTGGCAGCGGATGCTCTGGGTGCGACGCGGATGGATCGTCCGGAGTGGACCGCAGTCAATCCGGCGACCGGCGAGATGTATTGCACGCTCACCAACAACTCGTCGCGCACGGTGGCTACCGCGGACGCCCCCAACCCGCGCGCCTATGTCGACCCCAAGACCACGGGCGGCCAGACCACGGGTAATGCCAACGGCCACATCATTCGTCTACGCGAGACGGGCGACACGTCCGAGGCAACGACGTTCGCTTGGGACATCTATGCGTTCGGTGCCGGTTCCGATCTGGATGCAACCAACATCAACCTGTCGGGTCTCGATGCGACCAACGACTTCTCGTCGCCGGACGGCCTGTGGTTCGGCCTGCCGAGCAACGCGTCGGGGACGATCGCACCGGTGATGTGGATCGAGACGGATGACGGCGCATTCACGGACGTCACCAACTGCATGCTGCTCGCCTCGGTACCGGGGATCGTCAACGATGGCGGCACGCGGACGGTGACCAACACGATCGGTGCGGCAACCGGTTCGGTAACAACGCGGGTCGGCAAGGCACCGGGCGCGGCACTGCGCCGCTTCCTGGTCGGGCCCAAGGAGTGTGAAATCACCGGTATCCATACGACGCCGGATGGCCGGTCGCTGTTCGTCAACATCCAGCATCCCGGCGAGAATGGCGGGCCGACGAATATCACGAGCAGCTGGCCAGCCAACCAGGCGGGTGCGGTGACGACCCCTTCGCGGCCGCGATCCTCGACGATCGTGATCACGAAGACCGACGGGGGTGTGGTGGGGCTTTAAGCTTCTCGGCGAACTCGCGATCCTCCCCCGCAAGGGGGAGGTGGCACCGAAGGTGACGGAGGGAAGGACACGGAACGGCGGTTATCCTGTCCGCCCCCTCCGTCTGGCAAGTGCCAGCCACCCCCCCCCTGGCGGGGGAGGATTTTAGGCGCTCCTCGATCTGCACAGCGTGCCCCGCCCCGGCGGAGGCCGGGGTCCAGTTGGGGGACGTTGCTGATTGGCGCTGCGCTTCGTTATTGCCACCTCTCCAACTGGGCCCCGGCCTTCGCCGGGGTGGGGCAGGTTCGAGGGGTGGTGCAGTTTCAGGGCGGTCGCGTCTCGTAGGCCTAGACCGTCCCCGCCGGAATCCGCGCGAGAGCCTCCTGCTCGATCTTCTCCAACTCATCCCGTGTCTGGACGATCGCTTCGCGTTGCGCATCGAGCAGGTCGATCCGTTGCCGACACCGTTCCGCCAGCGCGCGCATCTGTTCCACATGTTGCGGGTCGGCGTCGTAGAGGTCGAGGAACTCCTCGATGTCGCGCAACGTAAAACCCAGCCGTTTGCCGCGCAGGATCAGCTGCATCCGGGCCACTTCGCGCCGCGTGTAGACGCGCGTCGTACCGATCCGGCAGGGCTCGATCAGGCCCTTGTCCTCGTAGAACCGCAGCGTCCGCGCGCTCACGCCGAGCATGCGCGACACCTCCTGTATGCCGGTCAGATCGTCCTGTCGGTCGTTCACGCGTCCACTCCCCTCGCCTCCGACGCCGCCGCCTTTGCGGTCTCTTCAGCGACAAGTTCCTTTTTAGATAGCTTGCCGATCAGCGTCTTGGGGAGACTGTCGCGGATTTCGACCTCGCGGGGAAGCTCGATCTTGCTGATCTTGTCGCGCAGAAAATCGCGCAGTTCGAGCGGGGTAGCGACCGCACCTTCGGCCAGTACGACGAACGCCTTCGGCGCCTGCCCGCGGTATTTGTCGGGCACGCCGATCACCACCGCTTCGAGCACCGCGGGGTGTTCATATAGCGCCTCCTCGATCACGCGCGGATAGACGTTGTAGCCGCCGGCGAGGATCAGGTCCTTGATCCGGTCGACGATAAACAGATAGCCGTCGGCGTCGAGATGGCCGACGTCGCCGGTGCGCAGCGCGCCGTCCGCGAACAGGTCTGCGGTGGCAGCGGGCTTGTGCCAATAGCCTTGCGTGATCTGGGGTCCGCGCGCGCAGATCTCGCCATTCTCGCCGATTGGCAACAGGCGCGTCGGGTCTTCGCGATCGCGGATCTCGATCGTCGTGCCGGGGAACGGCAGCCCCGCGGAGCCTGGCTTGTTGAGGCCATCGATCGGGTTGCACGTGATGATCGGCGAGGCTTCAGACAGGCCATACCCCTCGCAGAGCTTGGCGCCGGTCGTTGCCTCGAACGCGATCCGCACCTCCGCCGGAAGAGGTGCGCCGCCCGAGATGCAGGCGTGGATCGAGGACAGGTCGATCTTCTGCGTCTCGGCGGCGGTGGTGATCGCGGCGTAGATCGTCGGCACTGCGGGGAAATAGCTTGGCTTGGTCCGCTCGATCGTCTTGAGCAGTTGCTGTAGCTCGAAGCGCGGCAACAGGATCATCTCCGCGCCGGTGCGGATCGAATAGGTCAGCACTGTGGTCAGCGCGAAGACGTGGAACAGCGGCAGCGCGCCGAGCACGCGGTCCTGGTGGGGCTGCTCGCCACCGACGAACACCACCATCGCGTCGGCGTTCGCGACGAGGTTGGCGTGGCTGAGCATCGCTGCCTTGGGCTCGCCGGTGGTGCCGCCGGTATATTGCAGCACCGCGACTTCGTCCGGGGTGACCGCGACCGGGGACGGCGCGCCCTTCGCCTTAAGCAGTGAATCGAACGTCGAATGCCGCGCATCACTCGGTGCCCGACCGATCTCGGCGCGCTTGAAGATGCGGTAGGCGATCGACTTCACCGTCGGCAGCGCGCCGGCGATCGGACAGGTGATGACATGCTTCACGCCCATCTGCCCCGCGACCTTGAGCACGCGTGCGTGGATCTCAGCAATGTCGCAGGTGGCGATGATCGTCGCGCCCGAATCCTCGAGCAGATGCGCCAGCTCGCGCTCGACATAGAGCGGGTTGACGTTGACGACGACGCCGCCCGCCTTGAGGATCGCGAAGAACAGGATCGGATAATAGGGCGTGTTCGGCAGGCACAGCGCAACGCGCGTGCCCTTCACGACACCCATGTACTGGAGCCCGCGGGCTGCCCGGTCGACCGACTCGCCGAGCGCGGCATAGGTCAGCGTCCGGCCCATGAAGTCGAGCACGTTGCGCGACCCGAACCGCTGCACCGACAGGTCGAGCATGTCGCCCAGCAGCCGCGGCTCGCCCAGCAACGGGACGCCGATCGCCTTGCCCCCGGAAGTGTCCTGCATCTCGCTCTCCATTGCTCAGTGTGCGTAAGCCATATTGTCGGCCGCTTCACCTTGACGTAAAGGTGAGGTATCGCACCTTAAGGGTAACCCGCAAGCGTTAACCGGGTCGACCGCAATATGAGAGGATCATCGTGACCAACGTCGTCATCGCCGGGTACGCCCGTTCGCCGTTCCACCTCGCCGGCAAGGGCGAACTCGCCCGCGTCCGTCCGGACGATCTCGCCGCGCAGACGATTCGCGGGTTGCTCGACAAGACCGGCGTCGATCC
>Ga0265798_10008523_pt1 | contig 13054 bp, 17 predicted proteins | sample P3T30metagenome_FD_192430 | JGI IMG/M metagenome (GOLD analysis project Ga0265798, IMG submission 192430) | Plant litter microbial communities from East Loma Ridge, Irvine, California - P3 T30 | ecosystem: Environmental > Terrestrial > Plant litter > Unclassified | place: USA: California...
TTCCCTCTAGGGCGTTGACGACGGTCTTTCGTGCAAAGGAACACACACACATGGCGGAATTATACCTGGATACTCACGGACCTTTGATACTTCATTTGAGGGCGTTGACTACCGGGATGATATGAGACCGTGCTGATCTCTCGTTATTCATCTTCTCTACTTTACCTTGCCAAATAAATTCCTACTTTGTCACCATCAAGCCTGAAAATGTCACCTGTACGTGCTTGATATAGCGGCTAGCTGATGATACTGTAGACAACGCCTATCAAGAGGAAGAATTCAATGGGTCCGCCTTCGTCTTCGTCGCCGCTGAATCCGGCGTTGGCGACTCCACGATCGATCAGTCGCACACCTGGAACCGGTTCATCAGCAATCGGGCGAGGGAGGTCGGAGACTCCCTTTCAAGTAAAGGCGGAACCCATGGATCCTCCCTTGAGTTCTGTAACACCTTGGGATAATTTGGCTGATGATAGTCACCCTCTCCTCGAATGTCGCGAGCGCCGAGTAGATTACCTTCAATGTCTCCAATGAGTGGGGCGTTGGTTCCCTACCAGCCTCGAGCACCGAGTGCTACACCCTCTCCCTCTCCATCGAGGAAGAGAAGCCTCGGGATGATCCGAGATATGTCGCCAGCTGTGAGTTCTCCATACCAAAATAGGCTGACGAGATTCAGTTCTCCGATGCTCGATTCGCTTCCCCGACTCCCTCGATTCCAAGAGCCCGTTTCCCGTCCTCCTCGCGACATCGATTCCCTTCGGAGACTCCGTCACGATCGCGACGGGCTTCCTCAACACGATCCCTGTCCAGTTTCTCCCTGGCAGATTCCGACACTGGTAGTAGAATCGGCAAAGCAGAAACTGCCGATTATGATCGACGTGGACGAAACGTTAGGCTTCGAGACTCTCGAGAGGGGTCTTCTACTACTGCTACTCTCGCTCCGGCCCCCTCACTCCCTCCTGTCCCCAGTCTAGTGACTGAGTCCGCTGCTACGATCGTCGACATTCTCGACACCCTGTGGGTACAGGATATAGATGCGGAAGAAGAGTCGGGAGATAAGGCCGAATTCAAGCAGGGGTGCTTGAGTCTGGTTCTCGAGCAGTTGTTCGACTCGACGGGAATGGCAGAAAAGGTTTCCTCTGAACTGGGTAAGTCCCTTACCAATACTGACCTATGACCGAATCCTATTGTACTGATAATCCAGCCGAGGAGGAATTGATGGTCAGCGCCAGATTGGTCAATCGATTGATGGATGTCTTGAGATCGGGAGTCGAAGACATCCTAACTTTTCACCTCAAGGACTTCGTGACAGACAGTGTCAAGTCGAAGTCGTCGAAGACCGCTCACCATGCGGCATGGTATGCCAAATATCGAGGTACCATCCCTGGACTGGCAGGTCTCTTGAAGGATCTCACCAAGAGCGACTCGACAACCATCATCTCGATTCTGTCACAAGAATGGTCAAGGACCTTGGCTGCTTTTCATAGTGGGTTCAGCGCGTAGTCGTGAGATTTGCTGAAGTCATATTAGCTCGATTGTCATCAAAATCGGCAAACGCCAAGAAGGCGAACTGTCGAAGTATTACGGAGAGTGTGAGAAGGCTGTCAGAGATGATGGTGGGCGATATTTACAATGAGAAATGATCGAGGGGAGATCTGGACGTGGGTTTTCTATCTACAGGTCTCATAGTTGTACCCATATGTTTCATGCTATCTTGCAATATCTTACCCCTATTATCCATTTGCACATGTCTATATGTGTGGCTGAGGATCATGTACTCCGTATTTTCATCGTTCTTTGACTGCCTACATCTTGCGATTTCCCAGCCCAATAACCAATATGATATCAATACTAGCTATCTGAAGTCAAGACAATTGAGCGACTTGACTGATCGATTTGCTGTCGCAATGCATGTATAATATCTGCTCCTCTGTCTGTCTTGACAATCTCTACTTGACCGGGTCCATGGTCTCTCCATCCGCTTCACCGACCTTCTCCTCAGCTACCACCTCGACCCCGACCTCCGGAGTCCTACCATCATCACCAACTTTACTGCTACTTTCGCCATTCGACTTCAGCTTATCCAACCCCATCGGCAATCCAAATTCATTCCCAACAAACCACTCGTCAACCATTCTACTCACCCCTTCCTCTTCGTGTCCAGGGTATATATCGTAGTACGTTGGATTTGACTTGACCCTCAAAGCGAGGTATGTCCAGCTGAGTAGATCCATCATATCCCTCTTCCTCAGATCTGCAGCCCTCGGTCGATGCAGCTGAGGTTTGGGAGGTGGTGGGCGGGATTTCAACATCCTGTCTAGAGCTCCTTGGGTGGATTGGGGAGCTTGACGTGATAGTAGAGCTGGCAAGTTCGATTCGAGGGGTAGGCCCTTATTTAGTGCTCGAGAGATTGTATCCTTTTGTTCACCTTGACAGAGCACGTACATCCTACTTCCCTGGGATGAAGCGTTAAGGGGTAAAGCGGAGGTAATGGCGAAAGATTGCATCTTGACCAATTCCGTTCGAGAGTAGTTGACGACTCTGCGTTCTCCATCGTGCATCTGGATGTATTGCGCGGCCATCACGATGACTGTTTCGGATCGAACGGGAAGGCTCCAACATGCTTCCCTTGGTGCGATCAGGGCTCTTACGATACCACTGGCGAATAATTCGAGGACGAGGGACATGTCGGAAGGTGCCATATTGGCGGTAATGTACCCGATACCATGTAGCAGCGGTTCGTATAGCTCTTCATCCCTGACGCGTTGAAGTAATGGTTCAACATCCGCTCGTGGTACTTGAAGGAACCCACTGAGGTCCATGGCATTACCAGACTGAGTGACCAAGTCCGCAGCAACGGTTCGGCATGCTGCCCTGGAAGGTACGAATACGATAGCACCCGCTTGACAGGACTTGAGGATATCATAGGTGGGTTTCACCATTACTTTCATCAAAGTCGCCGAGTGGGGTAATGAGAATGGTCGAACAGAGGTGATGATCGGATGACCCCGGTCAGTGGGTACAAAGTTGAATCGAGCGACTTCCTCGACTCCAAGCCATGTAGCTAAATCGGTGGGATCGTTAAGGGAAGAAGTTAATCCCACGAGTCGGGCTCGGTTTGGTTTAGTAATAGCCAATAATCGAGCGACGGCGAGCTCATACTCTTCATTGAGCAGATGGAGATCGTCGAGGACAGCGAGGGAAAGGTGGCGGAAGAACGATGTGGCAAAGTCCGGTTCGAGGGCTAGGAGGGCAGAAGGGCAGGTGACGGCGATAGTACCTGATCCACTCGCTGCCCGCTCAAAGTCGGTCACCGAGAACAGGGCGTGAACTTTCACGGGTTTAGATTTCGGGCAGACACTCCGCAGTCGAGCGGCAGCTTCTTGCGCTGATGACTTGCTAGGTAGTATGACCAGTGCTGTCGCATTGGGATTATGGCGCAGTACATGCCTACTCGTTAGCCGTTAATCAAGCTATTGAATTAGCACATACCAGATAGCCATCTCTCCCAAGAAGGTCTTGCCACTAGCCACGGGCGCCGAGACAAGGACGTTCATATTCGTATGATACAGCGTCCAGAAAGCTTGCGTCTGGATCCCATTCAACGTATTGACATATCCCCTGTACATTTGTTCCAGGGGTGGATCGTCCAAACATCGGATACTGAGGAATGGTATATCCAGGACGTGTGTGTGGGGCGGAGCAATTTCTGGCATTCGAACACCTTCGAGGGGTACCAATTTCTCTTCGCCTGATCCTAGCCATCTATCAGACGCTGAGACAATCTTGAGGAATTGCGGTAATTCCTCTTCGAACGAGAGCACAAAGTCCAGTTCGATCGATGTAGTGGTCTGACGTAAGAGCACGGAACGCCATTGAAGGATATCGATTCCTGTCTCCTCTTGGATCCAGATATAGAAAGGTTCAGCCGAAGTAGAGACTTTGGGATTCCATTTGAAAGTCGGCGTAATCTTGATCCGTACCTCGAGGACATCGTTACTGAGTGGTCGAAGGGCATGTGTGACATCGATCATGGGTAATGACTGAGCAGCATTCTTGACTGCCGATCCATGAGATTCGTTCATGTGGATCATCTCTCCTATTTCCTTGGGCTCCATCTCTCGCAATACCGGTATCTCGACCTCGTCGGCATGTCGACGGAGATTATAGAGTGTATCCTTCTGAAGCGTGGGGACTTGGTTGAGAGGGTGGTCGTAGGGCCACATTCGTTTTTCGATGGCCTTACTTAGATCGATAAGGAGTTGGGCGTTATTTGCCCAATTTCGGCTGAGTGCTATCTCGAGGAGAGCTCGAATGATACGCGCTGCGTTCTGCATTGTCAGTTGATTTCCGGAGAATGATCATGAAAGCATACCTGAGCTACATAGGCAGAGTCAGAGACAAGAGCAAAGTCCTCCAAGAACACTTTCGAGATATGTGCTTGTAGGCTGGCGGATTAGAAGGAATCAAACGAAGGCGAAGATAACCACTTACAGGATATTGACCTTGCCCTGCTTGGTACTCACACCGCCCTTGACTTCGAGAGGGCAATACTCCTCCGTCTCCATGATGGCAGTAAGTTCCGGAACCTCCGTCTCTCTCAGTTGGATTTGCTCGAACTGATCGTCAGCCGAATCGTACTCGCTGGACTCACCTCAGTAGCTCTTGAAAGCATGTCGAATAAATCGGCATTTCGCATCTTTGCGTGGAACAGTTCATCTGCTCATCAGCTTATCTCGGTGGGATTAGGGAGACGTACTGAAGACATCAATTGTCTGATGCTTTAGGTAGTATTTCGCTGCTATTCGACCCAGGTCGGAAATGACAAATGCATTAGTATGCTCATCATACCGAGCCATCTTTGCCGTGGCAAGATGCCTGGCGGACTGGGTGATCAACTCATTTCGCTTGTTGCCCAGCTGAGGATCATCCTTGAGCTCATCATGAGGCATGCCTGGACATCAGCAGGACATCATTTATAGTGGACAGCACATACCGTAGATGAATGGCTCGCGACGCATCCTGACGAAGAGGTAGGTATAGCCAAGCCATTGAATGGCATCTTGAACACTTGTGATCGTGCCCAAGGCAATCTCGGCATTCAACGAATCGACCATACCAGGAATGAACCTGTTCGTCAGTCATTGTCCATGTCGCATCTGTCTGGACCCACTTGGACTCGATAGGATGTTGCGACATGATTGATTGGAGGTAGTGGTCCAGCTTCTCCTGCGTTGTACAGATATAACCCTCTCCACTAGTCTCGTAACCTGGTCGACCAGCTCGACCGAAGATCTGACCGTCAGCGGTGAAGAGTAACGCTAGGAGCTGGACATACTTGAAGAACGTCCAACACAGACAGATCGACGAAAGCACCTTTCGAGCTATCGTATACTTGAGTACCTTTGATAACGACAGCATGAGCGGGTAGATTGACACCCCAAGCCAAAGTCGAGGTACAGCAAAGTACCTGGCATCAGCTCACATCGCAGTCGATCCATGGAACCTACTTTAATGGCCTGATCCTCAAACATCCTCTCCATCATATTCCTATCGCTCCTCAGCATACCAGCATGATGGATACCGAAACCAGCATCAAACAGTTCTTTCATCTCCTTGTTCCGACTCGTACTGATATCTCGCCTGTAGATACCGCACTTGGGATGGTCGGAGGGGTCGAAAAATGTAGACATTCCTTCTTCTATAGCTTGTTCTTTGAGTTTCTTGGCTGCATTCACGGTCTCTTTTCGGGCGTGGACGAAAACCATGACCTGATGACCTTCTTGAACGAGTTCTGATACCTAAATGTTAGCTGTTACATCAATTTGGGGGCGGCCCAGCTTACCTTGTCGAATACAACCTGATCCATGTTTCGTATGGATTGCTGACTTCTGGGTTTTCCGGCTACACCGATAAAGTGCTGTTCAAGCGGTACCGGTCTGAAGGAGGCGTCAAAGAAGAATAGACCTTGGTATCGATTGACGCTACGGTTCAGCTGTAAGCTTGGGATTTCAGTACGCTACCAGCTTACCGTAGGAAATCGCTGACGTCGATGTAGTTGGGTAGCGTGGCACTGAGACCCACAATTCGGATCAAGGACTGACTAGACTCGACCTATCAAGTCAGCGTACCGCTCGGATGCCGATGGGGGGACCCACCTGTCGCAAGGTCCTGGCGACGATGGTCTCAATGACAGCTCCTCGCTCTTCATTGAGTAGATGTACCTCATCAATAATTAACAACTTGACTTTCTACCCCATTAGCTTTGTCACGACCAGGAACTCACCGAAGCAAGTTCGCCTTCTCCGGTAGGTTTCCTAGTCACAACATCCCATTTCTCTGGTGTAGTAACGATGATCTGAGTTTCCGCAATTTCTTGCCTTGTCAACTGCATATCTCCAGTCAATTCCCTGACTTTGATTCCTAGCCATGCTAGTTTCTTGCCGAATTTTCGAGTGATCTCGGCGGCCAAGGCTTTCATGGGGGCTACGTAGATGACCTTGAAGGCGTCTCTGTCGATATTGAAGCCCGAAGGATGAGTTGCGTGACCAGGTTTGAGGTGAAGTGTTAGCACTCGGATAATGGCCATTAAAGCTACATCTGTTTTACCCTAAATGTTAGCTCATCAGTCACAACTCTAGTCTGTTCAACGTACAGCTCCAGTGGGCGCTGCATGTCAGCATTAGCACAAAAGAAGACAGAATGACTTACCGCAGACAAGCATATTCTCATTGGTGTTCATCGCAATGGGATGTACAACACTTTGCATTCTGTTGAGCGCGACATAGTTCTCCAATATCAGCTCACTTCCCGCAAGCAGAGGGGCGGATGACATACAGGGAAACAACCCTTGGCCATCGGGGACAAATCAGAGATCTTTACTGGTTTCTCTGTCGCCCTGGGCGGAATGGGTCTGCCATGGGGAATAACGACTTCTTCGTATGTCTGATATTAGTCTTCATCTATTCTTTGATATGGTGTTCTCACATCATTGATCTCCCTTGTTGTCCCCATTGGTAGGGCGAATTTCCCGCCTTGCGTCGCGGCCATACCGGGTACATTGGACGTCGATGTGAAGACATGGGGTAGTTGCTCTTGTTCTGGGATCCACTGCCCAGTCAGGATGATGGACTAGAAGGCAAAAAGGGTGTACGTACCCTCTCTTCAGACGAGAACATCTCTTTCGGACCCTCAAGCTGTTCTTGCAGTCGACGTTCGATATCCTCATCTGTTCCAATCATGTCTGTTACATTGATCCTCCTATCCTTCTTCTTCTGTCTTCCTCCGCCTTGTCTTGCATATATATTATGCGATGTCTCAGGAGCACTTGACTGCGATTGTCAGGTGTCCATCAAACAACCTTGCCTGATGACGTACCTTGGGTCCACTTCCTCGCATATCGTGCATTAACGCTTCCCTCACCCCTGGCCTCAAGAGCTCTTCCACCAAAGCGAGCCCATCACCTTCAAACCCAAGTATCTCCACTAGTTCAGATTGAATATCATCATTTGATCGATCCGAGCTCATCAAGGTCGTGAGTGAGAGGAATTGTGAGGGCGCAGGGAGTTGCCTGTCCAATCAGCTTGGTCATGAGCTATGAGTAAATGGCGCATACAGTTGTAGTCGACCCTTGAGCTTCCCTACGTCGACGTTTGACCTCGAGAGCGCCGGCGGTGATGAGGGAGAAGGAGATGTCTCTTTACTTTTCGATTTCGTCTGACGAGATGACTGGCCAGCATTAGGTGGTCTGGAATAGTAGTCCAGTAGATTCGGCCAAGGTGAAGTCTGCGCAAGCAAAGCTTGATCACCGTTATCGAGCTCTTCGTCGTTTATGCCGTTTCTAGAGCTTAGCAATGATCTAGGCGGGGTCAAGGTGGCTTACGCTTTCTGATCCTCCTCCCACTGGTTTAGCAAGGCAAGCCATTCTTGTTGACTGTCCCCTTTACTTGGGGAGGCGGTGCTCAAAAGCTCATCGATATGCTGCTGGAGAGACATGCTAGCCCTCGTTCTATCCCTGTATGGCAAGCTGTGCGGGGTACGATGATGAAGTATAGATGGTCTGTGCCCGAAATACTGACCTCACTTTCAGTCGATCCATCTCCGGATCCGAAATCTCGATAGTCACGTGATCGATGTCTAATCTATATCGCTTGACCACGCCCGAGCGATCTGTATCAATGATCTGAACCAGTAATGAGCCCCTTTACACAGTGATCCAAAAGCGCAGCATGCAAATGCATGTAGTAGCGAAGCGCATAAGCTGCGAGAATATCAAAGCAGAAACGCTAGAATACTCTCAGACCCCCAAGCTCAGCCAAGCCTTCTTCAGCGTTAACAACACCATTAACAGCTCCTCCCTCACTTTTAGCCCCACTCATCCCAGCACCTCCAAACAAACTTCCAAACAACTCATCAACTTGCTCATCATGCCATGCCTTCCTGAGAGGGATGGGAACGACGAAATTCTGAGCTTTCTCTTGAACGGTATATCGCAACTTTCGACCTTTTGAACCTCCCCGCTCTGCTTCCCTCTTTTTCTTCTTTTCGCGACGTAGATGGGAGAGGTCGGAGGGTGCTTGGCCTGATCTGGATTCGATGACTTCGCGGAGGAGGGATCGGTATGCTGTTTCTTCGGATTCGACGAGGGGTTTGGCATTCTCTTTCTGCGTTCGTCAGTATTGGTTTATCTATCTTTGAGTTTGGGCATGTTGACTTACTCGATTCTCTAGACCGGCTGAGATCGCTTCAATGATCCCGTCCTGTCCCGTCTTGGTGGATTGGAGGAACTTTGAACCCTTGGCAGCGACCTGGGTCGTTGCAGCTTGGATTTTGCTAGACCATTTCTCCAGAATTGGCAACATGTTGGGATGTCCACTGATGATGAGTTGCACTCCTAATCTTCAAGACATTGGACTTACCCATCGGTCAAAACGAAAGACTCCTTCGCGCTCTGGAGCCAGTATTCCTCATTGAGCGCATCCTGATCCTCTCGCTTTCTCTTTGATCCAGTCTGCTCAGTCCCTGGTAGCCTTATACCCTCTCTCAGCGCGAATAACCTCTCATTCAAATCACCAAGCGATTGCAGAGCAGCGTCCTTTGTGGATGAGACTTCGCCAGCGGCGTCGGTTGGTAAGTTTGTGGGGAGTGATGTGGATGCAGTCAAGGCTTTTTGGAATGTGATTCGGAGTGTGACGATCGCGTCGAATATAGCCTGAGAGTCAGCTTGTCATAAGGTAGACTTACCTTTTGCCTCTTGATAGCTTGACCCTTTTCTATATCCTTCATTCGGGAGTCGCGAAGCGCTGCGACGGGATCAAGGCGAGAGGACGTGCTGGCCTTGGGTGGTGGTGGCGGTAGGTCCTCTTCTTCTTCATCGTCCTCTTCATCATCCTCATCACCCTCCTCCTCTTCTTCGTCGTCGTCCTCCTCGCCATCATCCTCTTCCTCATCGTCCTCCTCTCCATCATCCTCCTCACTTCCGCCTTCGCCATCGTCCTCTTCATTTTCTTCCTCATCTTCATCGTCATCAAAGATCTTCTGCCTACCCCTCACTTCCCCTCCATACTTATCTCCCATATCCCCAAATTGACCTCGTAACCTCGAAGGCCCAACATCGAGATAATGCTCTCTGCCCTCGTTGCCCTTTCTCTCGGGGATGACTAGACCATCAAGGTTTGAGTATGCTGATTCGATATCGATGCTAGGAGCTGTATCTTCCGATTCGAGCTGCTTGAGCTGCTGAGCTAGAGTCGGACGTGACATTGTGTGTTGTATAATATGCTTCAAAATAATCTATCCATTCACTCAACACGGTCCAATTGAAATTTCAGGTTTCCCACGCTCTGTCACTATAATACCCCACATCTCCCCGTATTACCTGAAATGACGCCTGTTATGACGAGCGAAACAGTTTACCCTATCTCTTTCCACTGTCTTTTACAATGTCATACATTGCACCAATATGGAAGATCTGGAGGGCATATGATCCCAGCTCGACGAAAGATAGAAAGTAAGCTTATCGCCAGGGCCCTACATATTGAGAAGCTGATAATTAGGGGACGTCAACCCCAGTCATTCCAGTATGGTCGTTTCAAAGCTGTCTACCTACCCAAAGGAGGTGGATGGGGTGTGAAAAGACCGAGAAACGATCAGCAGGCTCAACAGTAAGTCACGGTCTCCTCCTTCCATTTTCAACACATATTCACAACCCCACCCCGAAAGGATGCTTCAGAATCGCTCTGCAGCCAAAAAGGCTATGCGGACAATCGTACACTCAAGCGAGACTGATCATATTACTTCCATCTCATACTCTATGTGCCGAGGAACATCAGCTAATGATCGAGACTGTATAATCACATCAGGACAGTGGCATTCTGGCTTGATGCTGCCCCGTTGCTTGCCGACTTAGGTCTGCCATTTCGAGTAGGCATCTCTCTGCAATAGCCTGTGCTTAGCTGATCCACTCAGGTCGGACTCGACGATATTATCGGTCTAGTACCTATCTATGGTGATATCCTGTCAGGTATACTGCAATTGTACCAAGTCTGGCTGTATTTCGTCTTCGGTGTACCTCTCAACATCCTTGCGTACATGGTGAGCTTAATCGTGCCTCCATTATGGACAGATTGCTCATATACAGTTCGTGAACGTAATCATCGACGTCTTGGTCGGAATAGTGCCTATAATAGGAGACGCCCTAGACGTGTGGTTCAAATCGAACTTGAAAAACCTCGATATCCTCGAGAAGTGGCTTCTGGACGAACAATCACAAGGCTCACGATACCACATCCTCTTGATGCCCGATATCCCAGAGTTCATTCCTCCACTGAATAAAGTCAAGTCGGATCGAAAGAGATGGTTTGGGAAGGGAGTCAGTGAGGAGGAGATATCCGCTCGTACCACTGAGGTCAAGACTGGCAAAGTCAGGAAAACAAGGAGGATGGGGAGGGAAGAATGTATTCCCGTCGGAGCTGGCGGTGAGATACCTGTACGGGAGGACCCCGTTATGGAACCTGTAGACTAGGAATAGTTGTACCATTGGTAGACGTTATATACGAACATAGACACGATGTATTACCGCATACTTTGTTTTTGCGCCGACTAGACACCCTCGACACCAGCGTACTCGGACTCCACTCCTGGTTCCATGAGGCAAGCATGACCTAGGATGAGGATGGCAGAAGATCCGACCAGCCAGAAGAAAGTCGACACAGGTGATGCTAGCCATAGTAGAGGTAGACCTGTCAGTCAGTCCTGGGCACAATGTCACCTGCCGATGACAACTTACCAATGACAAAGAGACCGATGTAGAGGTGTTTCTGGGTGATAGTCCGATCACCGAATTGAACAGGCTCTGGAGCGAACTTGTTAATAGCGGCGAATCCACCCGCTAGGAAAGCAATAGCAATCAGTAATGTGGGATTTGTGATTCCATCTGTTTAGCTTTCATCAAGTCCGAACTACGATGAAGCTCACAGAGCATAGACGGCGAGGAGGGCGATGACTAGTAGATAATTTCCCGAGAAAGTTCTGGTATTATGGGTAATCCTCTGTTGATGTCAGCTTCCTGCACGGGAGATGCGCGGAAATTAACGTACGGACGTAGCCTCATTCAAGTTGGTCGGACGAGATAACTGTCGGTGGTCGAACTGATCTGTCAGCAGGGTCGCCAAGGCAGAGCGGCAACGTACGAATTCCTGAGGAGATTTCAGATTGGAAGATATCCTGTTCTCCTACATCCATCAGCTTGATCCGCATATGGCGCGGGGCATGAATTCACCCTAAGATTCCTGAACGCATCCTGCACCTTCTGTAATTGGTCCATCTTTGTATGCTCTAGATTGCTTCTAATGATTTGTGTAAAATGAAAGAATGGATGAGCGCAGTTAGCTGTGTCATTGCACTCAGCCCTTCTTCTGTTCCCAGGCACGTAAGTGGGCGCGCATCTGCAACAGGCAATTCATGGCAGAGTATCATCAACGTGTCCTCTATAACTTTTATAGCTATCATACTATAAGAACTCCGCCTGGGAAATTGGGATCCAGAAGCAAACAAAGGCAGGAAGGGATTGACATCATTTGGATCAAATCGCACAGCAATCTTGGAACTGCCCTTCCTTTGGACCGCACGCCCAGACGAAGCGATAGCCAAGCCAAGCCGAAATCATTATTCATCAACCCCTTCCAATCTAAGCAACACACAGCATGCTATTCCACCTCTCAGCAGCATCCGTTTTCCTCATCATCCTCTTCTGTACGTCTTCTTCAACTGTGTTCGTAGCTAGCAAAACATGCTGACCAACTCAGTATTAGCATACAACCGACATCGTCTCTTACCGCTCCTAGCCCCTATCTTACCTTCATCCCTCACTTCCCGCTTGGCACACTATACACCGTTATCGACATTCTCGTTCTCTGATCAAGTAGCTGCTGGATTAAGTAGTGGAAACTTCGATGTAGAGAGGGATAATTTAGCGAGTGGGAGTTCGGACTCTAGGATGGGACTGGATGAGGCTGGTGTTGAGGAAGTCAGGAGGATCATGTACGTTTCCTTGTCTCTCTAGGAGCTAAGCTGATGAATGTAGGGCGATTGAGAGATGTAATTTCGACCGAGCTAGGTTGATTCGACATAACAGGATATTGGCCAAGAACGGCATCGCTCCCGATGGTAAGCTGCCCTATTCGCATGGAAGACTACCGGCTGATGAACAGGTACACCACTCGATAGCAAGGCCATCACCCGACTATAGCCATCGATAGCTAGCAATACTCGCCCATACGGCCATCTCATGACTCCACACCGCCTCCTCGTAATTTCTCTAGACACTGTTGTTGATGCATAATGATGTAGTGTATTGATTTATGCTTGATACGATCTTCCAGTAACTCATGCTCCATATAGGTACTCGAAGAAAGAGGGCTTATCCTCCCATGTAGCCCTTTGACCCGTCGCAACTCCCAGTCTGCGGGGAGTAAGCCCAGCTCCACCAGCTCCAACATTCAGAGGCTTTTCCTCAAAAGTGCCCAGTCCCGCCCAGCCACCAGGCGGAGGAGGCGGT
>Ga0265798_10008525_pt1 | contig 13051 bp, 8 predicted proteins | sample P3T30metagenome_FD_192430 | JGI IMG/M metagenome (GOLD analysis project Ga0265798, IMG submission 192430) | Plant litter microbial communities from East Loma Ridge, Irvine, California - P3 T30 | ecosystem: Environmental > Terrestrial > Plant litter > Unclassified | place: USA: California...
CTGCCATCCTGGCAGATGCGGCCGGCGAGATGAGCGCCAGGGTAGGCTTCTCGCCCATAGTCATAGCCTCGCCAGTCCTGACACCAGCCAGTAGCGATGTAGCTGTTACCGATACATCGGCTACTGGGACCTGCCATTTGCCAACCATCTGATCACGGACAGTAAGGCCACCAACGGTGCGGTCTCCAATGGTGATCAAGAAGGACTTGGACCCTACGGCTGGTAGGGTGAGAACTCGGTCTACGGCTTCGGCGATCAAGCTATCCTTGGGTGTGTCGGGGATGTACATTGACAAGCTGCTGTCAAAGGCGGGAAGCCTCAACTTGCGGCTCTCGACAATGCGGGACATCTTTGGTGGCTTTCCGAAAAGTGTGGCCATTGGAAGATCGATGGGCGTAGGGTTATCCTTGGAATCCCTGTCGTTCAAAACTAGACGCTGCTCCTTGGTAGCTTTGCCAACGACGGAGTAACCGCATCGCTCACGGTGGCAGATGCGCTTGAACAAGTCTAGTTGGTCAGGGCTGACCGCAAGCACATAACGCTCCTGGGCCTCGCAGCACCATATTTGCAGTGGACTCATGCTCTTGTCAACATTGTCGATCTCGCGTAGCTCGAAGATGGCGCCGAGACCAGAGTCGTGAACAAGCTCGGGCAGTGCGTTGGACAGACCGCCAGCGCCGACGTCGTGAATGAAGAGGATGGGGTTCTTGTCGCCCATAGAGCGACACGCGTCAATGACTTCCTGCGCGCGCCTCTGCACCTCGGGGTTGCCTCGCTGCACACTGGCAAAGTCAAGGTCGACCTTGCCTTCGCCAGACTGGATACTGGAAGCTGCGCCGCCACCAAGACCGATAAGCATGGCAGGTCCACCGATAACGAGAAGGTGCGAGCCAGCGGGTACAACGTCAGGGTCCTTGAGCGCATGCTGCGGCCTGACGGTGCCCACACCACCTGCCAGCATAATAGGCTTGTGGTAGCCCCGCAGCTCCGACTCCTTCTCGTTTGTAAAGACGCGCATGAGCATGGTGCGGAAGTAACCGGTGGTGCATGGGCGGCCGAACTCGTTGTTGAACTGGGCGCTGCCGATGGGGGCCTCGAGCATGATGTCCTGGCTGCTGGCGATGTGCGCAGGCTTTCCGACGTCCTTCAGCTCCCATGGGCGTTCGAAGCCCTCGATGTTCAGGTCGGAGACGGTGAAGCCCGCCAGTCCAGCCTTTGGCTTGGATCCACGTCCGACGGCTCCCTCGTCACGGATCTCGCCGCCAGAGCCCGTGGCGGCTCCGGGGAAGGGCGATACCGCAGTCGGGTGGTTGTGCGTCTCGACCTTGCAGAGGATGTGTACCGTCTCTTTGGTGCCGTGCCACTCGCCCGTCAGGTCGTTGGGTGCCCAGAAGCTCGCCTCCTCGCCGTTCAAGACAGCAGCATTGTCGCTGTACGCGCTGACAACGTGCTTGGGGTTCTTCTGGTGGGTGTTGCGGATCATGCCAAACAGCGACATGGGCTTGCGCATACCGTCGATGGTGAACTCGGCGTTGAACTGCTTGTGGCGACAGTGCTCCGAGTTGACCTGGGCAAACATGAACAGCTCGACGTCGACTGGGCCCCTCTTGAGTTCTTGTGTGTATGCCTCTACGAGGTACTCAATCTCCGACTTGTCCATGGCCAGGCCCAGCTCGCGGTTGGCGTGGTCGAGGGCGGCATGGGCGCTGTTGTACTCGTCGAACTTGATGGTCGTGGCCTGCGCAGGCTCGCCCTGGCCGAAGATGGCGTCGAGGTTCGGGGCGGTGCGGCTGATGGTCTGCGTCATGCGGTCGTAGAGATGGTCGCGGTTGGGGATCTCGTCGGCTTCGAGGGCGCGCTCGAAGGTGGCGGCGATGACCATGCCGCGCTCGATACGCTTGACTGCGCCTTCGAGCGTGCATGTGCGCGCGATCATGGAGGCGAGGGAGCTCCATGGCGATATCGTGCCGGCGCGTGGGCAGACGTAGAAGAGGACCGTCTTGTCGTCGCGAGGCTCGCCGCCGCGGTTGACAGCGTCGAGGAGGACCTGGGCGAGGCGGTCATCGCTGCTGGGGTATTCGCCGTAGTGCAGGATCTGCTGCAGCGTCTTCAACTCATCGTCGCCGAGTTGCTTGAGGGGGTTGACAAAGTGCACCCACAGCGAGCGCACTTCGGTCGCGCCAATGGCCTGGGCGAGGCGCTGCAGGCGGAAGTCGGAGAAGGCGGACGAGCCCGGCAGGATGAGATAGGGGTCCTCGTTAGACGCCATCGTGTGTGACGCCGAGTCGCTTTCTGGGAATCGTAATCGCGGGTGTCCGAAGACCAGAGCGATCGCGGGCGCGTCCACATGGCGGGGGAGGGGGAACTTTTAGAAAAAAATCGGCGCGCGTCACTGCCGCCGAATCCCTGCTCTTTTCCGCGCCGCGACTTTCATCATGCGGGCCTTTGGGATTTCCTACTTATCCAATCAAGAACGGCGTATCTCAAGGTTTGGGAATATGAAACTTGCTCTCATGTCTGTCAAAGATGCTATTGCCATGCCAGTCGATATTTTCCATTGTCTGAATGTCTCAGAAACTTCCCAAATGCACGCCCACTCCCTTCTGCGCGGCCAACTCCATCAAAGCCTTGCCAATCGCGATATCCATAATACCCATGCCGACACTCTTATACACAACAAACCCCTCTTCAAGCCACTTCTGCACGTCGTCATCTTTCCTGAGCCCATCCACCTTCCCCACCTCAAGCATCTGCTCTGGCTTCAGTCCCGCTGCTACCAGCTCACCAGCCTCGTCCATGCATCCCTTGATGCTATCAACATTGATCAACCCTTGGTAGACCTGAGAGGCAAAAGATCCGGAAGAGTTACTGAGATTCTTAAGTAGCTCTGGGTCAATCTCTTGCATGTCTAGACGGTAAGACCCGATTGCAGCGATATACCGAGACTTAGCAAGGCCAGCGTCTGATGTAAGGTACGAAGCCGGGAACAACGGAGATGTGCTGGGTGTTGTGCAGAACACAACATCCGCTTCCGTGACTAAGCTCTCCAGCGCGTCTTCCTTCTCGTTATCGAAGAGCTCCATCGTTATATGTTCGCCGACTTTCGATTGTGCCAGTGAATCAAGGAGTTCCTTCGCTCTTGCACTTGACCGGTTTACAACAGTAATCTTCCGGATATCATCTCCTTTCAGGAGGATAGCAAGGCGAATATGCCACTCTGCCTGCTTGCCAGCTCCAAAAACAAGGATGTTCTCAGTCTTCTTCCGGTACCGATACAGCAGCATACTCCCTAGCGCTGTTCTAAACGCCGTCAACTCTGCTGCGTTCAATACACCTACTGCCTGTCCTAGCTCATCGCAAATCGTGAGGACGCTCCGCAGTGCAGGCTTTGGCTTCTCTCCTGGTGGGGGCGCTTGAGATGGTGCGACAACGACTATCTTCACACCGATAGATGATGGTGTTGTTGCTGGCATGAAGAGGCTGACTTGGCCATTTGGTCGCGCGACATGTGCGCGATGTGGTTGGTAGGGAACTTCATCGTTACATGAGTATTCGGTAAGGGCTTGGTTGAGTGCTGATGCGAGGTTCTGGACATCGGATGGAGAAATGTTGTGGAGGAGGGTTTTGATGTCGGCGTCGGAGAGGACGGTAAAAGTCATGGTGGTTAAGAGAAGGGCCGAATTCAGATGTCCGGGAACTCAGTGAACTGCGTTCGATGAACTTTATGCTGATCGTGCGATGAATTCCTTCCTTGTCTTTCTTTCTGCGCCCTATCTCGGTGTCATTTGCTGTTGCCTAGTGTTGACGTTGCCGTTATATGCGGAGATGCTCGCCTGCGGGTACTGTCGGGCCACTGCCCCGCTTCATCCTTAGGCAATGGGCAAAGGACAACAAAACAGCGAGATAATCGTACGTATCGAAACATCTCTTGCATGGAAAAGCCCAGCCATCGTGCCGACTGACATTGGGAAAGTGGCAAGCTGCGCACAATTCCCTTCTTCCCCAGCACGGCACACCACAACTTATCTCGATTCCCATTGATTTGAAGACCAAGATTTGTCAGCCAAAAGTCAATCCGCGAGACAACAGTGCTCTGTTGGCTGATGGCTGTGGGTTAGGCCATACATGGTTGCGTAGAGTTATGGGTGAAACTGGATCGAGAGTATCGCGCCTCGTCAAATCTTCTTCCTGATCGTAGCAGGGCTTGATTTCGCCCAGACTGCGGAATACATCCCCACAACTCTTTCTTCGCAAATTACCCAACAGTTGAGTGCTGGCTGACTCTGATAGAGTTTTTCGAAGCACTGGGATATCGTGTTGATCTTCTGGCATTTCCTGCCAATGGACCACCAGCATGTCGTCTTTGATTATGTCAAGGAAGTTTTTGAAGTCAACGGTACAGCGTTGATGCGCTCTCAGTTCATCCATGACCTGAGGTAGCTTAGCAATGAGCGACTATTGAACCTGGCAACATCGTAGCGTAGAAAAGTTGACTGAATAGACTGACCTCGATGACTGCAGATTTGACTTTAGCTCTTTTCACCCCTGCTTCAAAGTATATAGAGAAAAAGGTGTCGGTCGGTCGGTTTGCCAGGAAGGGATCGCTTGCCAAACGTCTTCGGCCAAACCGTTCAACCAGTTTATACCCCCCAAGGTACCACGTAATGAACTGCAGATACACACATCCGAGAGCCCATACATCACATGCACTAGTGAGCACATAGTCGAGATCCACCTCAGGCGAACGATATGCTGCTGAGTTTGGTATGCGACCTGTACGCCGCGTGTCCCAAGAATCCTCGGTGTTGAAACGAGTAACCCCGAAATCAGTAATCTTCAGAACACCATGACCGCCTGTGGTCATGTCATCTGGATACCAGAGAATATTTTCGGGCTTGAGATCTCCATGACAACCAAATAGATTCATCATCATCCGGCTTGGATTTGCATTTTGAACTGACCCAAATTGTTTGTGCCTCCCAGCCGCCTTCTGCACTGGTATGTCGGAGGCGTGGTTCAAGAGAGTTCCAGAGAGAGTCGCGTATCGATGCAGACTATTTAGTCCAGCCGCAAGGCCGCGACATTGTTCTACAACCCACATACCCATATCCTCGACTTCAGGCGTACGCTGCTTCCAAAAGTCGGATAAATCGAGCTCTGCCCACGGGAACATGAGGTGATAAACCCCATCGTGTTCATAAGTGGCCAGTAGGGTGACGAGGTGATTGTGGGCGTGCTTACGGCTGCTTAGCTTAGTGAGAATGGTAGCTTCTCGGCTAAAAGCCTTCCTTTCGCTTGACTTCAGAGCTTTGATTGCATATACGTTGCAACCAGGCTGATTCGCAGGGAATGTTAGCTTTGTTACACCGTAAAACTAGGCGTGGGGACATTACATACCCTCATATTGTTCAAACGATCATGTTCAGGATGGATATTAGTTTTGTAAACTGTACTGGATCCTCCTCGTTTCAGAACCTCCTTGCATGATAAGAATGGCAGGATTGCTTCTGAGTCGAGATCAACATGGGGAACGGCAGCATCATCGGTTCCGAAGAAAATGGGCGCAAGAACACTCCATTGATGCTCTAGAAACTCTTCGGCGTAGTCCCGTCTTTTGAATACAACCGCACAGGCTTCGGGATTGTTTCTGCTTCTCAGCTCATAAAAGCCGTCCGCTCTGTCGAAATGTGGGTCTTTCTCGAGCGGAAGGTCTTTGTCGCAGACACTAGACTTGACAAAAAGTCTAATCTTGGACGGCTGCTTCATAAGGTAGAGGGCTGTGAGTATCTTCACATATGGCGTGCCATCCTCAATGCTCAAGCGTGGTTTCCTTATCCTTCCTAGTTTCGAATAGTTCGAGTCCAGGAGTTCTTGCCGCACTGCCTCGCTTGAAACGATTGTTTCAATCTCAACCTCTGGTATGAAATACGTCCGGAGATGTGTTTGACGTCTGGCTTCACGAAGTCTCTTCGGAATCTGTGACGTAGGACTATCGTTCGGCAAGCGCGTTTGCGCCCATCGTCGCACAAACAAAACTGGGTTAACAGCATGCTTCCTTATATCAAGAGCATCTGATCTCTTCGGTACAATGATATTGGTGAGCCTTTTCCTCAGGGTCGTGTTCTCTGTCTGAGATGGCACTGGAGGTGAAATCGTATTATCCAATTCATCGATACCTTTGAGAGCTGTGTTGGTAGCATAACCAGACTCGGAGTGTGTGTTTACCCCGCACGCAAACAAAGGCTCGTTCAGTGGTCGTGGTCTTGGCTGTGGGTCTGTCTTGCGTCGTCAGTCAGCAGTCCATAATTTCCCGCGTTTGGTGCGCACCTCGTTGTCTGGTCAGATTGAAAGAACTGTTTAGCGAAAAGGCCCACTCGCTGTTGCGCATAGACGTGTTCACCGTTCTATGATCATTTCGTGGCTCGGATCCATCACCACGTGGTGGCCTCAGCCCTGACTGCTGGCTCGGGATTACTAGTGAGCTTGAGACAACGGCCATTGTGCGTGCGCGGTCCGGATAGTGCAAGTTGGCTTAGACTGTGAGCCTGAGGTATGAGACTGCACGCACTCTTGCTGGTTGGATCTAGCGATTGTGTTCAAGGCCAAACCTTTGAAGTCTGCTGGGCGGTACGTACTTCCATCCAGTGCGGGGTTAAAGCATGCGGATCTGTGATACCCCTGCCAGAAGTGTACGCTATGGGACAAGGTACGCGGCGGTGATGTTGTGCTCTCAGAATGTCTGGTCTATCGACCATTGAACCTCGAGAGAGCGACATTCGACCTGGCCGACAATGTCATCAACGCGCAACCGATATCTAAGTGGCTTGATCTCATCGCCCTGGTGCTGAAAGAGTTCGAAACCCAGAATTGCGAGGTACAACCCGTGTGGATGTTGCTCCATGTCAAGAAACCATCGCACGAGGCCGCGGACGAATCGTGTTACGTTGCATCGCGTCATACGAACGGATAATGGCACTGCATGAAGCAGGCGCCTTGCCATTCACGCCCCCAACATGCACTCATTACATAGCCATAGTTGGTGTGCTGGCTAGGTGCATGATTGGTTGTCCAGGATACACTGTGGCCGAAGGATCCTGGACGACTGTGTAGACACAGCCTTCCGAGCGTCAAGGACTCAAAGTACAACGGCCAAGGAAACACGGCGACGTCCTGATGACTTCCCAGGAAGGGATCGTACAGTGTAGACATTGCCGTCATGGTCTGTCTAATCAAGAAATTTGGAAATCCCTTCGGAAAGCCACTGTCCAAGCAACGAAGCCCGTCTGACCAGAGCGTGCCGAACGCCGATAGCGAAATTATCGTTCAATCTTTGGACAACGCCGAGATTCACCCGGAAAAGTCCACGAAGAAGCTGGACCAAAGTTTCCTGTATGAAGGCCCCAGAAGACAAGGAATAGAAGTTGCTAATTCAGAACCGCAGAAGATGCACAATGCTTATATCATTGAAGCCACTGGGAGAGCTCCACCGTTATGCTGGTACTTCTTGATGACAATTGCTGTTGTGCCTGACTTTCTTGCGTAGGATGATGTAGAAGAGTGCCGGTAGCGGTAGATTGCTCAGGAACAGCTCGAGTTCACCGATTCGGCTATGTGGCCTGCAGCGAGGTGGCTACCATCGCGTGGCTTCGCGTTTGTGATCGTTACCGAAACGGCATGCTGCTGTGTGATGGGACGTGGGAAGGTTGCAGTAGCGGGCGCGTCTATTAGGGGGAGGTACGCGCCTAGAGGAAGTGGGGCTATCTTGCAAAAGCAAACGTCATCACGCGACAGACAGCTGCGCGTTGCGATACCCAACCACCGATCTCGTTCGAGACATCTACTTCTCGCGACACCGTCCAGTCGCCTCATATCACAGTGTAATCAATCCTTTATTCGCCTCGTCTGGTTACGAGATTCCACGTGGTGACACCAAAAGGCGCAAGGCCTAGGTACCCCGGATTGCAGGACTGGCCCCCACGCTGCCTCGCCCCATTCCACTGCAAGCTGTGCCGCAGATAGGGTGGAAAGTGCAGTTCTACTGGCTGCCTAGACAGAAAGGAACGGCTCAATAACACACAAATGCATCCCGGTTGCCGTATGGTACGCTATGACCGTCTGTTCTGCATGCTGGTTTGTCGATCGCCCCTTGACCCTTGAACATGGAAGGGAAGCATTCGCTGCTTATTGCAATAGTGTGGCGAGCTCATGTATAGCTGTTTAACCCTATGTTCAAGCGGGTAACATCTCGGTCAGCTGGTGGTGGCTCGGTCGCCCCCATGCATGGCTACATACTTTCTTAAAACCTTGCTCTAGACAGCCGTACCATCCTACATTCATTGCCGCAGCACTCGTGAGTTTCGAAGAAGCCGCAAAGCCGTAATCTTTTTACACAATTCACTTTCAGGTGGTGTATTTGAGATAGAGTTTTCATGTCGTTATCGTCCCGTATCATGGCGCCTGACACTGAGGGCTCAGATTTCGAAGATGATGACGATGATACGAAACCCGATCTCAGAACATTATTATCCGAGAACTTCATCAAAAGCGCATTCGAAAAGACGCCACACAAGTTTGTGCCCGATGGTATCATCCACGAGCTGATCACAGAGGAAAGCATTAGTGAAGCCTTGGAGATACATGCGCGCACACGCGGAGATGCCGAACTAGTGGAATTCATACGCATGCATGCGAAGAAGGTTTTCGCAATCTTCATCTACACCCGACCAACCAAGTTGCTCGCAGCACTGAATTGGTGGAGAAAAAAGGATATGAACGACCGCGATCTGCCAATCACTATCCAACCGGAATGGAAGAAGCAAGCCTGGTTTGCGGAATTTTGCGAACACCAGTGGAAATTTCTTGCTCCAGTCTTTTCGACAGCCCGGTACAACCACAACCTCGAAGAAGATCATATCTTACCTTTCGTTTCGAAAGAATCGGACTCTGGTAGAGGATCTTTCGGCGTAGTTTCGCAATATACGTTACATGACAAACATCTGGACCCAGTGAGTATCCAGCCTGTCGACCAAACATCGATATCCGGCGATTACTGAAAGAAGGCAGGCTCTTTTGGACCGTAGTACCTTTGCAGTCAAGGAGATTCAGTCTTCTGATGATGCACAGGAGGTTGCGGAACATGGGGAAAGAGAGGTCAAAGCCCTCCGGACCATGAACGAGTTGAATCAAGAACACATCGTTCGCTTCATAACAGCTTTCCGACGCCGCAGAGGTAAAGACGGTCAAGACCATTACCTCATGTTCGAGTGGGCCGATGGGGGAAATCTCCGCAGTATGTGGAAAAGAGTGCCTTCACCAACACTGACGGTAGCATTGGTGAAAGATGCCATGTTCCAAATATTGGGACTTGCCAGGGCACTCGACGCTGCCCATAACCTCAACAATACCGGCTCATCATACCGCCATGGAGACATCAAACCAGAGAACATCCTATGTTTCAATAACGGGCGTGAGATTGGCACTCTGAAGATCGGCGACTGGGGAGAAGCGAAAGAGCACGGACAGGTCACGGAGATGCGTCCTAGTAAAACAACAGCTAAATATGGCACCCGTGTCTATGAGGCTCCTGAAGTCGAAACGGGCGTAAGGGCTAAGTATCTGGGCCAGTCAACGAAGCGCCGCTCACGTCTCTACGACATCTGGGCGATGGGATGCATTACTTTGGAATTCACCATCTGGTTATTGGAAGGGCACGAGGGGCTTACAAAGTTCCGCCGCGACCTAGGAGAAGGAAGCTTCTACGAGATCAGCATCCAGAATGGAAAGAAAGTAGCTCATGTGCACAAGGCTGCCATATACTGGATGAATAAAATGGGAGAGGATCCTAGGTGTCAGGCCGGTACTACAGCGATAGGGGATCTTCTGGAACTAGTGAGAACAGCATTACTGGTCGTCAAGCTTCCACGAAGGCTTGGTACGAATATCTCAGATCGTTCTGAACGATCTCGTACCGACTCCGTAGTTTCGGAAGCGAGATTTGAAGCAAGTGCCATTCCCGCCAGCGAAACACCTTTTGGCCCGGGAGAAGTCCCAGATATACCACCTGCAGTAGGCGTCCCCTCCTTCAGTATCACTCCGGCGGATCCAGAGCCTGAGAGAATTCCAATACAACCCGAGCCAGAAGCTAAGGGTCCTGCTCGATGCCTCGCAAATGAATTTCGCTCCCGAATGGAAGGAATTATCGCAGAAGACCCGGACGGAGATGAAGGCTACTGGCTCACATATTGGGTGCAGCCTTTGGAACTTCGCCCAACCTCAGACCTAGTGTTGCCACCTTCTCCTACCACGGAAGTTTACTCTGGCGAGGTCTTTCAGAAGCCAGACTGGGAACAGTGCCAAGACAGCATTGACGGATTGATAGCTCCCTCTCAGAGGAGGGTAAGTTGACGCGACCGTTTGGCCGGTTCACGGATGACTAACCTCACGACGCAGATAGACTACGCGCATCCAGAACTCGATGAGGATGACTGGAAGTACCAGTCTGGCAATGACGTTGTTTCAGATTTGTTCGCCCAGCTCAAGGAGAGCAAGTTACTGGGACCAAGCGACATTGGCTCTTCCTCACGGCTCTGCCCAAACTGCATCTGTCTTCAAGATGAGATATTCGTACCTGGATTTTCCAGGTCCTACGATACCGAAACCCTTCGACTAAACGCCGAGAGCAAGTTCTGCAATTTATGTGTCCTGCTTTGGCAGACTGCTACCAGAGACGGATGCGCAAAGTCTTCAAGCATCAAGCTTGACCGAACAGGATCATTTCTCCGGATGAGAAGCAACGACCTCCCTGTACTGTCCATCGTCCGTCATCCAGAAGAGCTCTCTAGGGCAATTAGCGATGCCCAGATGGGGTTTTTCCAACTTCCAGAAGCAGGCAGCACTGCCCACCTCGGGGTGCTCCAGCACTGGCTCAACGATTGTGACGGTCATCATCAATGTTCCCCACCCAAGGTAGCGGCGAATGGCGCGAAATTACGGCTGCCCACGCGCCTAATTGATGTCGGCACAGATGACGATGATCTGGTCCGATTGTGGGAGACCAAACCATCTGACGTGGGCGAATGGATTGCATTGTCGCATAAATGGGGTTCTCAACACCTTTCGACCACACCCGAAACTCTTCACGACCATCTCAACGGTATCGAACTCAAAACTCTCCCGGCCACATTCAGAGATGCAGTAAAGGTGACTCGTGCGCTTAGGCGTCGTCATCTTTGGATTGATTCACTTTGCGTGATACAGGGTCCACAAGGTGACTTCATGACTGAGGCCAAGCGTATGGAAGAAGTTTATAGCGGCGCATATTGTGTTGTTGCAGCCAGCTGCGCCACCGACCACTATGACGGCTTCTTGAAGCCGCGCAGCCGTCGAGATTGTGTCCGTTTGTGTGGTCAAAGCAAAGGTCAGCCTCCTTTCTACCTGTGCCAGAATATCGACAACTTCAAAGACCATGTGCTTGACGGTGAGCTGCACCAGCGTGGCTGGGTCTTACAGGAACATGCTCTCGCTCGTCGAACCCTTTTCTTTACTGAGCATCAAACTTACTTCGAGTGCGGCAATGGCGTGCGCTGCGAAACGTCAACGAAGTTAAGCAAGTTAGTTTGCCCCCACCACTCCTGACCTTTTCGGATTGACTGAGACTCTCCAGCCCTCTCGCGGCCTTCCTTGGTGACCCAGACTTCCCCAACATCGTCCGCGATGCGCCCCAAGGCGAGAAGATTTTACGCTATCAAGAGCTATACCGCAAATTCTCGCGCCTAGATTTGTCGAAGGCGTACGATCGACCTACTGCGATCGACGGCCTTCAGCAACGTCTTCTTCGCACAATGCGAGTGAGTGGTGGGTTCGGAGTCTTTGATGAAGGAGCTAAACGTGGTCTACTCCGACGAAGCCTGCTCTGGTGTCGGGGCGCCGACACTGACAGCTTACTTCGGATCCGTTTCCCGACAGAAAGCGTCGTCGCCAAGGTCCCATCATGGTCATGGATGGCATATACCGGCGGGATCGACTATCTCCAGCCTGATTTCGACTACTTTGAGTGGGAGGAATTGCAATCACCCTGGTCAGCCAAGAGTCCAACCAATGTGTCAAGCACAGATTTCCACACAGCAAATATAGCCCTCCACGGTACAGCGCGAGAATACAATTCCCTCAAGGCTGGGATGCAAGGAGAGGGTGACCTGATATTTGACATGCCAAATGGGTCTACGGCACCAAAGAGGTTTTGTGTAGTCCTAGGGAAGGCAAAAGGCAGCACTTCGTCTGCGACTCAGCGACACTACGTTCTGATCATTGCTGCAACCGCACAGAGAGACCGTAACGGGGACAACGTATACGAGCGCATCGGGACAGGTTACTTGTCGGGAAGATGTATATCGTCTGGTGGATTCAGGGTGAAGATCCATTAGTTGTAGTCAGCCTGTCGTGTGATCTCCGCGATGTTCAAACCGATACTGGGGTTCGAAAAATCCTGTAATCATTCGTTGCGTCTATTGGTATATTTACTATTTCTTTACGTAAATGCGTCATGTCGAGATTGAAATCGTACATACTCAGGCGCCAAATAACTCCACAACAGCTAAAACCCTCGTAAGGTGAGCAAGTACAATCATATCAGTCACTTCCGAGACTACTGTACGCTGCACATAGCTGTAGGCAATACGCAGCAGCGTTGCTCAGACTAGAGCTCAGTCCATGCCAACATATTTGAACCATAACGGCCGACAATCCTCCCGGTTCAGCCACTTCTCGCCGTCTGTAAACTGACCAGTGACGCAACCGGAACACTTTGGACTGTTCGGGCAGTTAAAAAAGGGTATGTGTTGGTATCCGATGTCTCGGAACCAGTGTATCTTGCTCTTGTCTTCGAAGAGTCCCAGTGCGACGCTGTGTACTGGAGCGTCGCCCCAGCGTTCGTAGAAGAAGCCTCCAGCGCGATCGAGATGGTCGAAATAGTCGCGGTACTTTTTGCTCCTCCAAAAGCTCAGGTCGCCGATCTCGAAATTGGACCAGAAGTGGCATGTTGAGTAGCCATGGG